>JABAOC010026062.1_pt1 | contig 20103 bp, 21 predicted proteins | sample 7062161 | NCBI WGS metagenome assembly JABAOC01 (sample SAMN14538625, study PRJNA623070) | marine sediment metagenome | biome: marine biome [ENVO:00000428]; feature: marine pelagic biome [ENVO:01000023]; material: deep marine sediment [ENVO:00002113] | place: India: Gulf of Khambhat ... | reverse complement strand
TGAGAGAATATCGTAAGAGATTTCATTTCATGTTCCTCCAAGAAAGTTATTTTCAAAGATCCAACTAAGTGTTCACAAAAATCTTATTAAAATATATCTTTAATAGACATATTAGCAATAGCTCACTCGAAGCACAGTAGCGTGTATTTGTTTATGTATGGTATTTTTTCAACTCATTATACCTGTAGCATAGATATTTCCATTATCAACTCAACTAAGATTTGAGGAATGGTCTGGAGGGAGGTCCGTCGAGGACACTCCCATCGAGAGGAAAGTATCCAGTTGATGATAAGCACAGAAACTTATCCTTAGTTGCTAATAGAAAAAATCTTCTGGCGTTTTGCGATTGAGATGTCAAGCGAGGAAAAACGTGAATACTAATGTAGCAATTCCCCTTATGAACCAACTGACCAAAAAAGATTGAAAAATTATTTGAGGTAAGAAACGCCACAGCGATCAAATAAAACCGCAAGTTCGCATATTATCATCCCATATGTGGTGACCATAATATAATGTATTAAAATCAAAATACTAATATAGCGTATAGACATATCTTTAGATGATATATCTTAGATAAAACATTGAAAATTTGCAAACTTCTATGTACAATCTCAGGGGAATCGTGTAGATAAGATGAATGCCATAAAGGCTTGGAAACATAAATTTCCACACGAGAAATACAAAAGAATGAAAGTAGAGGTGTAAAACGTGGCAATCGATCTGGTTTGTAAAATGATCATCGATGAGAAGACGGCAAAGTGGAAGTCGGAGTACCAAGAGATACAGACTACTTTTGTGCCTCAGGTTGCAAGTAAACTTTTGACGCCGACCCGGACAAGTTTCTCAAATAATACGCCCATCAAAGCAAACTCTAAAAGCATTCACTCAACATCTACGTTTTTGTACCTAGGCTGGCCTTAAATTGAAATATAATCCATAAGTCATGAAAAATTACACAAAATTGTCTTGTGCACCACATATTGACTTTCATGATTTTGAAGAGGTGATAAAAGTAAATAAACTAACCACAGAAAATATTTTGGGCGACTTTTCTCGATTTCATATTCTCATGTTCCTCTATGAACGCCCTAGACATGGATATGGTATCTTGAACGAATTTAAGAAAAGATTGGGGAAAGAAATAAGCCCAAGTCTTGTATATCCCTTCTTACAAAAGCTACAGAATCGTGGACTTGTTAGACTTAGTATTAAAAGAGTAGGAAAAAAGGAGAAGAAGGAATATTCGCTTACTGAAGAAGGGACAGACCTCTGTGAACATTTATTTAGAAGGTTTGCAGATCTTGTTTCAACGGCCATTGAACCGGGGCTCACAATTTGTGCTAATTGTGGGTGTAAAATGTACGATGGAGGGCATATAGAAATCATTGAAAGCCGGAAGATGACCTTCTGTTGCAGCTCCTGCGCAAACGCTTACATATTGGAAAAAGGACTCCGGATGGCCTGATAAAGAAAGCATATCTTAAAGCTGCAATTAATTGCTCTTATGTTCAAATAACACTTAATCAGTAAACACAGGATAAATGAAGTTAAGGTATTGCATAGGCCTACATATCACTTTCGTTCTAATTTGGGCTGTTCCCTAATTAGAAACCAGCTCTTTTGTAGTAACAAAGTGATGTATGAAGTGGGTGTGGTTGTTAAGACGGTTAAAGCATGTGATAAGAGGTATCAAAACCATGAAGGTAAAGGTAAAAGCATTGATAGTTGTGGTATGGCTTATCAGCATAGGAATTGTATTTTATACCAGATACAGCCTCCGTCCCCCTCAATTCGATCAGATAAAAGGTGATGTAGCTGTTTACATAGCTCCTTATATTAATAACACCCATCCCTGCGACCAGCACGCAGCCAGTTGTACAGGAGAGTTGCCTAACATCATGGTTAGATATGTCATAGACAGTGGCGACAGAACTGTACACAGAGAAGGCGAAGCCACTACGGGTACCAACGGGTTCTTTACCTTGACAGTACCTGCACAAAAATCCTACCAGATCCAGATGTGGGTAGACCTAAACAACACAACCCTCGAGGGATATACACAATTTAGTACCTATACAGATAGTCCTAATTGCATCACCACGGGACAACTGCATCGCTGATTAGAGAGCCCAAAAATCAGTGAATATCTATTGATCACGATTTAACGTATTCTTCAGATGTAAAATACGTTGTTAAAGTCAATATGGCACTATTATAGTCTACAAACTATTGAACGATTTGAAAACATTCTTTCTTGTCCCATCTTGACTCTGGACAAAGAAGAAAACATCCACTGTCTCAAGCATGCATGGTTTTTGTCAAAGGAATAACATAATCAAAATGTTTTTATATTGTTATCAGACATATCTTAGAACGATATATCGTTGATGATAAAAATTGAAAGATACTGAAATTGTGGTACTGGCCCTCGCTGTTATACTCGGGACGGGGCTTATTGTTGGTGGAGCAATGGTAATGGGCCCCTGGTCCCCTTTATGGGGGAGTCCCATGACGACCGAAGACGATCATGGCATGATGGGCGACGAGGACTCCATGATGGGTGATGAGGACTCCATGATAGGTGATGAAGATGAAGATCACGAAGAGTTTGAGAATTGGGAAGAACCCACGGGGAAGCTGCAAGAGGTTTCCATAACGGCTTACTATTGGCGATTTGAGCCCTCAGCTATTCTTGTGAGTGAGAACGATACCGTTAGGTTAACAATTAGCAGCGTCAACAATATGATGCCAATGATGGCGCGCATATTCCCCAATCATGGGATCGCAATTGAAGAGTATGGGTTGAATTATACTTTGCCAGTGGGAGAAACAGTTACCATTGAATTTGTTGCAACCAAAAATGGGGAAGTCCACTTTCATTGTTCCATTTACTGCGGTGTCGGACACGAAGATATGCATGGAGAACTTATCGTTAATGGAGTGGATTCAACCCACATAGAACCCAGTAACGTGACAACCGTTAACTGGTCCGAGGACTGGGACTCTTACATGAGGATCACATAGATTAGGATGAATTCTACAAAAATCAGATCCTCAGATTCCTAAATACTGAAATAAATCTATAAAGATAAAGGTAAAACACATGGTAATAGATCCTGTTTGTAAAATGGATGTCGATGAAAAGACCGCGAAATGGAAATCGGAATACCAAGGAGAAATGTATTACTTTTGTGCCCCAGGATGCAAGAAAAGGTTTGACGACAACCCGGAAATGTTTCTATAATAACACTCGATTATGGAATCACATCCCATGAAATCCACTCAACCTCCCTTCATTTTTTTGCTCATTACATGCTAGGAAAGATGTTTTTCTCTGAATTTGATAATACTGATGCAAAAACTCTGATCTTTTGTGATTTCACACCTTCTTGAGAATTTAACTTGGACCCGTCATCAGTGATTTTTTAATAAAACCTCAAAAAATTTTTCAGCCCCCACGGATAGAACCAAAGTGGTAGGACACCCATTGCACCTACAACGGTGACATCAGCTAATATTTGCATGACATTTTGGGCATAGATCAGCATTACTATCGCATGGAAAATATTGGAGATGATGATAAAATCCACAAAAGCCTTATGTGCTCTAGGATTTTTGGCAATTAAGATCATTACTATTCCCATAGCTACGAAAATACTACTCATCATCATTTCGGTAGGAATATTTCGAGGAGTCCATAAAATTGTATACCGAAAATGAAACTCCCGATAGGAATGACAAAAATTGCTAATAATCCAAAAATGTAAAGATAAATCCGTAATATTTCTTCATTATCCATCAATTACCCTCTCTATTGACTAAACCTCGAAATGAATAATATTTACGACTGTCAACTCGAAATGGTGTGAGATAGGAGTTACTTCTCTTTTGGTCAAAAAAGTCCTCTATTCCCTTATAGTCTGTTAGTATTTGTGCTCAAACATTTAGCTCTTCTTTAGTTTATTTTTTCTTAAATTAACTACTCTAATTCAATCTTTAATTATATTATTCTTGAGAACGAAGTTTAGTCACTGTGGCTTCAATTCGCCGCAACCCTTCTTTTAGTAGGTCTGCCGAGGTAGCTAGTGTCAGGCGTTGAAAGCCTTCTCCATGAGGACCAAAATGCCGACCAGATGCCACTATCACGCGACCTTTCATTTTCAAATACTCACAGAACTTGTCACTAGTCAACTTTACATCAAAATGCGGAAAAACAAAAAGTGCGCCTTCGGGTTTGTGGCAGTGAACACCATCTATTGTGTTTAAGTGCTCCCAAGCAAGATCTCGCATCCGTTGAATATGGGCACAAAACTGTTTAGCCCAATCATTAATTGCATTGCTGCTAATCGCTGCCTTTACAGCGATTTGCGAAAGAGTTGGCGTGTGAATGATGATGAGTCCAGATACCTCGATCATCTCCTTGATAATTTCTGCTGGTGCCGAAAGATAGCCGCAGCGTAAACCCGCCATCCCATGGCCTTTGCTAAAGCCAAAAATGGAAATAGTGCGATCTCGTGCCTCTCCAATAGAGGCAATTGAGATGTGCTTCCGCCCATCGAAAAGCAGCGTTTCATATAGTTCATCTGAAACGATAAGGAAGTCATGATCTGCTGCCAAGTCCGCAATTGCCTTCAGTTCGGATTTGGTGAAAACGGTCCCACAGGGGTTTAACGGATTACAAAGCATCAATAACTTAGTGTTTGGGGTAATCTTTTCTTTCAAATCTTCGATATCAGGGCGGAACTTATCATCCACTTTGACCGGATTCCAGACAATTTTTCCATTGGCGAGTTCTACTTCCTCTGCAAAGGGTGGGTATATCGGATCTAGTAGAATTGCTTCGTCTTCCGGTTCCTTGAGAGCATATTGACAAGAGAGATAAAGTCCCATCATGGTACCAGGGATAATAAATACCTCTTCAGGCGATTCCAGATCAATCTTATTGTTCTTTTGCACTTTTTCATGTATTAATGACCGAATCTCTTCATAACCCGCATGTTCGCTATAAAAAGCAATCTCTTCGTCTAAGGCCTCAATTATAGCTTGTTTTACAGCAAGAGGCATGGGGAAATCTGAATCAGCAGTACCAAATGAGATCATGTCTCGTTCACAATCTCGGCCCCATTTAAGACCAGATAATCGGAACAATTGATCAAGATCCACGTGTTTGTTAAAATTCACTTCGTTCAAAGATGAAAACTCCGAGTCGTTATCTACATTAAGGGGACTTTAATTTTAGCAGGTGTACGATTCAGAATGGATTTGATTTTTCACAGATTCATGTATTACACATGAAACATTCTAAAGCGACATAGTAAAAATGGTTATTCTAAATATACGGAAATGAAGGCTCTCCAGCACTTGTTCAAATGAAGATCCTCAAATTTCTTAATATCCATATTTGAGCATGAACGTGAGGAAGTTTGGGCTTTCATTGGGAGAAGAGGGAAGAGAAAATTGAGAAAAATATATAACAATTTTAATTGGGGGATTAAAGACAACTGAAAAGGTGTGTTGAATGAAAATAGTGGATAGCCTACTTGAGCTAATTGGGAACACTCCGATGTTGAGGCTCCATAAAGTTACTGAAGGATTAGAAGCAAACGTTCTAGTGAAGTTGGAGTATCTTAACCCGAGTGGAAGTTACAAGGATAGGATTGCCCTCCGGATGATTGAAGATGCTGAAAAAACTGGTCGCATTAAGCCGGGTTACACCTTAGTAGAGTCAAGTTCGGGTAATACAGCTATTGCTGTGTCTTTTGTTGGCAGTTTAAAAGGATACAAAGTAAGAATATATTATCCTGAAGATGTGTGGGTAGAGGAAAAGCGAAAGACACTAACCCGTTTTGGTGCAGAAATTGAAATGACACCGTTAGTTGAGACGGAAGTTGCACGTGAGGCAGGTGTTCATGGAGCAAGAGTGGAAATTCCCGGGAGGGTTAAATGCAAGGAAATGGAAGAAAGTAACCCGGATGTTTGGTGGACCCGCCAGTTTAGCAATCCCAGTAACGTCCTTGCACATAATGATATAGCTAACGAGATTGTGAAACAAACTGGTGGCAATGTTGATGTCTTTACGTCTTCAATTGGGACGGGAGGCAACTTCTTGGGTGTAGCTCAGGTTTTAAAAGAGAAGATTCCTCATGTGAAATGTTATGCTATTGAGCCCACAGGATGGCCCGGGTGGATTGATCCTTTATCTCCAGAAGCAAAGTTCATCCCCGGAATAACTGGGGGAATTGTAGATCAAATACGAGAGAGCGACTTAGTCGATGACGTAGTCTTTGTTAGTACAGAAGATGCACGAAATATGGCATATAGATTATCTCGGGAAGAAGGAATGTTTTGTGGGATGTCTACTGGCGCAAATGTTTTTGTAGCCATAAATGAAGCAAAAAAACTTGGGCTGGGAAGGAATGTGGTTACTGTAGCAGTCGATCGAGGTGATAGATATTTCAGTGATGAACGGTTTATCACATGATGAACCATATTTAGCGTTTTCACAATACGCCAACTAAAGAAAATTAGCTGGTTTTTCCATCGACTTCTAATGTTTTCAAAGTTGAAATAGCTCAAAGTTCACTTCGTTCAAAAAGTAATATTTCATAAAAAACGAATTATAGAGCAGATATATTTTTCTAAACGTCCCAATAATTCTGAAGAAGCCTTTAAAATGTCTAGTTGAATGATATTGGGCTTTTCTCCAAATTACTTAACTTTCAATACTTTTCACTTGATTAAAAAGAGGAAAGGATAGGAAACAGGTTTACTGTTACCAAATTTGCTCGAGGAGCCGGAGAGCATTGCCACCGATGATTTTTGCAATTTCCTGGTCGGAGTATCCGTGTTTGACCATCCACCGGGTGACATTTTGGAGGCATTCGGTTGGGTTCTCCATGCCTTTAACATAATCGGGTAAAGTATCGAGATCCATGGTGCTTTTCTGTCCCGGTCGGGTATAATGACCCAACCCTTCAGTTTTAAGTCGATCCTTTTCAAGTCGATAATACCCCACATGGTCGCCGTATAGGGTATCAGGGCCACAGCCAACATAGTTGATACCTATAAGGTCAATGCAATATTCGATATGCTCCATGTAGGTGTCAATTGTATGAACGGGATGTTGCTTAGTGGCAGTGGTACCCGGGGCGGCTTCGATCCCAATAACTCCTTTTTTTTCTGCCAGTGCTTGGATTACCTCGTCCGGAAACATACGAGTGGTTGGCNNCTCGTGCCCCAGCATGAGAGATAATAATTGGCTTTTTGCTGGATTCGATAGTATCCAAGGCCGTTTGATCACTCGTATGACTCACATCAATAAGCATCCTGACTTTGTTCATACGAACAACAGCATCGTAGCCAAAATCGCTTAAACCACCATCATGTAACTCCTTTAGGCCGGAACCGAGCATATTAGATTCCGAATAGTTCAGTCCCATTGAACGAACGCCGAGCCCGTAGAGGACATCGATCCGATCTACTTCATTCTCAATGCACGAAGCGGATTCAAGTACAGCGATCCAAGCTAATCTCCCAGTTTCATGAGCGGTGATAATATCCTCCACCGTCTTGCAGTGAATAACAAAGTCCTGATGCACGATATCACAAAGCCTTTGACCTAAATCATGGATCGTATCTGTCCATTTCCAGCCATGCTTACTCGTAATATTAGCAGTCCCGTTCATCAGGTTGTCAAAGACCGCATCGAGTCCAGAATGGCTCAAGGCTTCATATGCCATAAACTCTTTTCCCTCACTACACAGTTTGACTGATTCGTGAGGGTCGTCTGGCATAATAGTAGGGTGTTCGTGGAGTGAGATTACAATGTTCTTTTCAAGGAGCTTTTCTGCCCGTTCCTCCTCAAGCTTCGACAGTGGGACAGTGAATGCCCAGTCCTTCTTGATCGCCTTCCTCAACTTGAAAGCCTTATAGTCTATGCCAGGAGTCAAGTATTGATAGGCCTTGTAGCCAGAATAGTTCTTTTTCCTGCCCAATTTAATTCAATCCTTAATTGCTTTCTCTAAAGGTTCCATTTGAATTTTTTGGGAAAAGTCTCTTTTATCTGTATTTTGGTCACCTTTAACTTCTCCTTCAAGTCAGATTTTAAAAGAATTCAATAAGGGTTCTGCATTTGCAAAGAGTTCCCCCATATTCTATCCGCGTCCAGATAGCGACCGAAATTATACTCTTTGTACTATAAATGATTTTGATCTAGATACAAATAGCCAGAAGCATGTTTCAGTATACATGAATTTTCCTTAAAGATACTAGTTTACTATTCAACCTTGTTTTGTTTGTGAGTACTTTAATTGTTCCAGAAACGCTGCGAAATCCGCCTTCTCTTTTTCTTTAATTATAGACAAGATATCATCAGATTTCAAAACTGAAACTCCACAAATATTAGCTAGAACCATAATAAGAACCACTTTATCGGGATTTTCAAGCTGTACCTTTCTGTTAATATCCGCTGCAGCGGCTTCAATAATTTTCTCACGTGAGATTTTAGTAAAACGTCGTTCAAGGGTAATCCGAAAAGTTTCATCCCGTTTAATATACTTTTCTGCAAGATCTCGGCATATNNATCTGTTCAAGATTCAAGGTGAAGGTTTGCATGATCGGGCGGATCTTCAAGAGATGCTCGTAATGAAATTCTTGAACCTGAATCAATCTCCTAATATGGACAACTACCTCGAACGGGTCAAGTTTGGTCTGAGCCACAATAAGTCCAGAAGCATAAGTCTTGTCTACTATGGGAGTTTCGTCCCCTAAATCTTCAAGAAGCGCTTTCATCGCGACACAAGCGGGTTTTTCAAAACCTCTATTGACAGAAACGAATAAATTGAACTCGCAGATCATTTTACATCTCACACGGTTTTTCCTACAATTGGAATATAATTAAAATTTGATTCTCAAAACCTACCAACAAAAACAAATCAATATAAATCAGGTCTTCTGATAAAGATCAAGGATCAAGCAAGAGCAGCCACTGAAGAGATGAATCATCACAGTCGCAACTCTATTGTATTATGGGTGAATGCGGGATAACAAACTGGGATTCATCAGACCCACCGTACTCACTAGTGTTTGAAATTATCCATAATCTGATTAGTGAGTGGTGGAATGAAAAGCGTGGGACTTAAGGAGATCGACCGAAAAATAAGAAAACGCGCAAAAATGAAAGCGCTCAAAGCAAAAATGTTGTTAAATGAGTTAGAACTGATGGCAGAGAGCACAAAGAGCCTTATTGATCAAATGGAAGCCCTTGAGAAGAAGTGGGAGAAAGAGGTCGAGCAATCTCCTGAACTTGCCCAACAGATCTCGAAGGTGCGGGCACAACTGGGACTTCCCGAAAAGGTGGGGGTATTCAAAAGGAAGGCAGCGCCTGGAATTTTAGAACGTCTTACTGGACACGGCTCATATTTTTCGCAATTAGGTATCGAAATTCTAGAAATTGCAAAAGAAAAGAAGGAAGAGACTGGGGGTCTTATCTCGTTCGCCGAACTTATCCTTTTGATTAACAAACGGAATCCTGGATGGGTCTTCGCTCCCCACGATGTGATTAGAGCGGTTGAACTTCTCGAAAAGGAAAAGTTGATCCCTGGAATTAGGACATTGCCTTCTCAGATAAAAATTGTTGAATTTTTTCCAGTTTCTCTGACGGATGACGAACAACATGTTCTTAATCTAGCGTCTAAGGCGGGTTGGATCACCTTGGAAGAGTTGCTCACCCACGGGTGGAGTAAAGAACGCGCTAGACGTGTCCTAAACTCATTACAAGCTTGTGGGATCGCTCGCGAAGATAAAACATACGCAGAAGGGACTCGTTACTTCTTTCCAGGATTTGGTTGATTAAAAAGCTGTTCAATATAGTTGTTTCTCCCTTGGGGCTCCTTGACTATAGAAGATGAAGAGCTATGTGGGATTTCACCACAACCCCTTTACTAGGGAATTGAGAATTATCCTTGGGAAAGTTAAGAATGATTAAAGTTGCCTATTATATCTCTGACCACGGCTGGGGTCATGCGGCGAGAAGTATTTGTATTATTGAGAAACTCTTGGAATACGAGCCAGAATTAAGGGTGATAGTTTGTACAAAACAGCCCATGCCATTCCTTGAAGCCGCATTGTTAAAAGCAAAACACATGGTTTATAAGCAGGAAAAAGTTTCATTTCATCCAATTCGGAACGATTTCGGTTTTGTCAGTCATGAGATTACAGGACAAGTTGATTTAATCGCGACATGTCACAAGGTAGAATCTTGGATTAGGTCGTGGGATGATTACTTACGTAGTGAATACATATTCTTGAAACGTCAGAAAGTTGACATGATTATTTCAGATATCCCTCCTCAACCGTTTAATCTCGCAGAAAAACTTAAGTGTCCAGGTATCGCGATTACTAACTTTAGTTGGTTAGACCAATACCCTAAACACAATTTCCCTCAAACAATCCTTGAAAAATTAAGAAAAGTCTATGCAAAAGCCATGTTGGCCTTTGTCCTCCCATTTAATTTTAATCTAGAGGTCTTTCAAACTAAAATTCAAACTCCATTAGCTACTAGAGATACCACTCGAACTCCCAATGAACTGCGCCAGGAGCTGGGAATTGATCCTACGCAGCTCGTTGTTTATGTAGGCGTTGGTATTAGCATCTCCAACCCATTTGTGTTCGAAAAGGTTGCTGAAGTAATTTCAGAGAGGAAGGACGAAATTGCCTTTTTGGTATCTGGAAAAATGACCGCATCGCAAGAAAATATTTACAAAGTGCCTCTAGATGATCCAAATGGGCAAGATTTTATTGCTTGCAGTGATATTGCGCTGCTTAAGCCAGCTTATAGTTCAGTTGCTGAAGCAATCCGCTCCAAGACGCCTATTCTTTCCTATAATATAGCCCAATCGCGCGAGGGGCATCTAATTGAACATCAAATAATAATCCTAGGAATTGCTGAATCTATAACTACACATGAATTCAATACTGGGGAGTGGGTGAAGAAAATAGACCAGCGAGGTAAGTTACGTAAAAACTACGACCAAATTCCTCCCAGGTTTCAACAAAAAGGAGAAGCCTTCGTCGCAAAACAGATCCTTGAGTTATTAGAGAAATGAATGTCTTTACTAATTTCTTCGGACCTTCAGCAGATTCTGGGGGTTCAAGTTTTTTCATACATGGTTATACTGCTTCTAGAAGTGAAACACTATTGTTATTTCGCCTTTCCCCACCCATTCCGCGAGGTTGCGCGTCACTAACCTTCTTAAGATCTCCTGGAGCTCCGCTTGGGGGAGTGAACTCCAAATCTCGCAAGCATTGGCCAGTTCAAAGAGGGAAACTAACTCTCGTCCCGTCTGAAGTGCCCATTCATAGATGATTTCGCTCCATTCTTCTAATACTTTCCAATATATTCTAAGGCGAGTTTTTCGCTCATCCCACCACGCCCCAAAATCCCGGTCAATAAGGTTCTGCCCAACTAATTGCATTTGATCCATACTTAACTTCTTCTTGATTAGACGATTGGAGAACGGAAATTCCTTACGGGCCTCGAGTAGATTCAGAATATGGACCGCTTTAAATTCCGCAAACTCGAGTAAAAAATCCCCCCATGTGGAGCCCCAGCTCTCGAACTGGTCTGGATCGGTCGGAGTCACATACATCCAAGGTTTTTCTACCCAACTAGGCAGGATTTCTTGCAGCCTTGCGACTTTCACGGCTTTCTTTTCTACTTCAACAGGTCTCAGCTCGATTTTAAGACGTTCAAAGTCTCTCTCAAGTGCCGTAAGTTGTGTATCCATAACAGGTTCCGTCTTTCCATGTTCTTGTATTTCGGACACGGACCTATTTTTTTCACGTATTTTGGATTTACGTTTTTTCTCTTTTTCTGGCTGCTTTCGGCCTTTTACTGTCATGAAACACCCTCAGTTGGTAATTCATTCGACGGCGAATTGCTTATACCAGTCTTCGTAGGAAATTAATTCCTGGGGACTTACGCTTGGCTTGATCCTTTGTAGTGAGTTAAGAAAATCCTGCCGTGTGACCGGTCTGACATCTGTAGTAGATTCTTTAAGGAGATCTTTTTCATCAAGTTCTCGCAAGGGAGCCATGATCGCTTCACGACAAATTAAAGCAATATCAGCACCTGAAAAGCCGACAGTCCACTCGGATAGTTGATCAAAATCAACAGAGTCATCGACTTCGACACCCTTTGTGTGAATTCGAAAAACTGCGACTCTCGCCTCTTTTTCAGGAAGGGGCACGTAAACCCGTTTCTCAAAGCGACGGCGCATGGCAATATCTAACTGTTGTGGCAAGTTTGTCGCACCGATAACTACTAACTGATCCGATTTTTTGCTAAGAATTCCATCAACAGCTTGCATAAGTTGCGTCTTCACACGTCGCACTGAATCGTGTTCATTTGCTCCTCTTGTGCCTGTTAGCGCATCTACTTCATCGAAAAACACAATAGAGGGTTGTTTCTCCCGAGCCTGATCAAAGAGGGTCTTGACAAGCCTTTCAGACTCCCCCAACCATTTACTCATGATAGAGGCGGCACTAACATTGAAAAACGTGGCTTCACATTCACTCGCCACAGCTTTGGCCAATAAGGTCTTCCCACAACCAGGAGGACCAAAGAGTAAGATCCCCTTCCAAGGGGTTCTAGCTCCTTTGAAAAGGTCAGGACGCATTATGGGCCAAATAATCGCTTCCCTCAATGCTTGTTTTGCTGTTTGAAGATTTGCGACATCCTCCCACGTGATTTCAGGTTTCTCGGTGATAATTGTGTCTGCAATAGCTTGTTCTAATCCCCCAACTTCTTCGTCTTCTTCCTCCCTCTCTTCACCCCGACCACGGGATACCGCGCGTGATGGACGCTTTTGCAGGTTTTTGACCCGTGAGATATATTCTTTGGCCTTATTGTAATACATCTGTTTCAAATCGGGGTTATCCGTGAAGTTAATCATCTTCTGAAGGATTTCAATGGCTCGTACATAATGGATAATGGCTTCTTTACGTTTTCCTGCTCGATCAGCTTGTACTGCTCGGCGAGCGTATATACTGACGTACTCATAAAGTTTCCCTGTAGAACTCATGCACCGCACCTACTCAAATTGTTCCAGTTTAACTAAAAAAACGTTTGCGAAGGATGCCTGTTCAACCAATTTGGAGGTCGAACAGAACAATGCAAGTCCATATCCAATACTTACATACGTAAATTTTGTAGATAAGAAGATTCGATCTTTAAAATGTTCTCTTATTATATCCAAGACGCATAAAATGCTTCTGTATGAACAATTGGGTTTATAAGCTACATCATCCCTCTAATTCTTGATGAATTAATAGTGTATTATGGGAGTCTACGAGTTTGAGATTAATAGATTCTTTAGTGCTATTAATTTGAGGAGGTCTCTCTAGATGGCGTTTGGAAAATTCTTGGATTGGCTCAGAGGTGGACGAAGTCCACGTCAAATGATTGTTCGATTAAAAATGATTAGCCGTCGAATGGATCGCCAACACCGCAAGTTAAGAAATAATGAAACAAAACTGAAGAAAGAACTGCGACAGTCTGTGACAAAAGGTGATATGGAAGCAGCTAAACTATATGCGGGGGACGTTGTCCGATCCCGGAAGATGGCCTTAGGTTGTCAACGCTTGAGTTCACGAATTAACACAATCGTCTTCAAACTCGAGCAAGCCCAAGCCACTGAAGAGATTGCTCGGGACCTCCACAGTTTGGTTGGCGCCTTAGTTATGATTAATCAAACCCTTCAGATCCCTCAACTCACTGAAACTCTCGAACAGATGGAAATTGAGATGGGGGAAATCGATGTATCATCAGAAACAATTGGAGAGTCCTTTGAAGGCCTAATGGAGGCTGAAGTGGAGCAAAGCGAAATTGACAAAGTTCTGGGGGAGGTCTTAACCGAGGAAGAGATTGCTGCGGCACATGGTCTCCCAACCCCAGATGCGAAAGCTGCAGAGATCGCGAAAGAATTAGAAAAGCTGAAGAAAGGTGAGGATTAGAAGGGATAAAAGGAGGGCATAGCAGTGGAGGAGTCTCATTTGGAATTGGGTCGCCCCCTCACTGATGGAGTTAGAGCCGCTCTTTCAATAGTCAAGCGGACCCAGCCTAAAACACCATTAGAATTCTTGGATTTTGCAGTACTTCAGCGGATGCTAGCTGAGATCTTAAAGGATCCAGCTTGGAAGCAAGAAGCCCACGTCTCTTTGGAGAAGGTTCTTACCTCGCAAAAAGAAGATGGGGCCATCATTTATTCAGACCAATTCCCCAACGAAGAGATGACCCTCCAAGCTGTAGAACGTCTTGTATTACTTTCAAGATTTGAGCAATTTGTTAAAGAACCTACACAGAAGGCATTGCATTTTCTTGCCTCATCAGCAGATAACCGTCTTTCAAAGCTTGCGAAGGCATATTTAGCACTCCTTGACCAAGAATCCCCCTGCCCACCCCTCAAAGAGGCTATTCAGGGATTGAAGAGAGAAGAAGCCCTTAAAGTTCTGACAATACTTCATGTTGCTTCTAAGGATCCCGTCTACTTAACTGAAGCGCATACCCTTCTTAATGGAGTCAAAGAGGAAACACAATCCCTCCTTGAGATTCTAGTTTGGAAAAATTCAGGGTATTCTGTAGATTTCTATCCTCAAGAATTTTCAATCCGAATGAAACTTGCCCGTTCCTTAGCTTTAGATGCTCCTCCCTTTGAATTAGCAGGTGTATTGGGTTATGTCATGGGAGAACAACACCGGGGGTTCGCTGAAAGTGCTACCTCCGCTCTTGGTGATTTTTCACCCTTTATTGATGAAAAGGTCAATCCAACACATTCAATCACAGGAGATTCCATTGTTTTAGGAGCCCGAGGAGCAGTCCACCAAGAAGTTGATGGGTTGCTCTATTTAGGGCGAATAACGGAACATGCACCCGAAGAGGATAAATTTGGCTACGCCATTCAGGTGGATGCGACCTTTCCTCATGTGGTTTTGATAGCAGGCATGCGCGGAAGTGGGAAATCATACACCCTCGGAGTTCTTGCCGAGGAACTGGCCCGAACAGATATTGGAATTGGAGTCATTATTGTAGATCCTCTAGGGGTCTTTTGGAGTATGAAACTCCCGAATTCAGACGCTGGGGAACGAAAACTGATTGAAAAATGGCATCTTGTTCCAAATGGCCATCCCGAGAAGGTTAAGGTCTTCATTCCCCTCGGTTATTATGAAGAATACCCCGAAGAGAGCAAAGATGCCCCCTTTGCAATCGCTCCTACGGAATTAGAAGCTGGCGATTGGGCATTCATGTTTAAAATTGATTTACAATCCCCAATGGGGTTGTTACTGCGGCAAGCCGTCATAAGGGTGCAGAAGGGGTATCAATCTGCACGAGAAGGATCGACTATCTTGGTTCCGGGAAAAGGAGAGAAATACACGATCCGGGATGATAGAATGCATCTCAACTGATGTCGATCTTATCTCCAAAGAAAGGGGTTTTGCGAAAGCTACCCGTCGAGCACTGGTTTCGCGGTTTATGCAGGTACAGTCTTGGGGATTATTCAGCAGTGATCAGGCAACCCCTATTCATGAACTCTCCAAGCCTGGGCAAGTCGCAGTCATCGATGTTTCCTTTCTCTCTACTGTAGAGCCTGGCAGTGTTGCTTTAGTTGTAGGTCTTCTTGCGCGTCGGATTCTTCAAGAGCGCATTCGCATTGGACGAGCCGAAGAATCGGCTTATCTGACTGGGAAACCCCCGGTGGCGGACGCTCCCGCCCCCCCGATCCCTATCACTTGGCTGATGGTCGATGAAGCCCACATGCTGGTCCCAGAGGGCGAAAGGACTGCGGCCTCGCAACCATTGATCGAATTCGCAAAGCAAGGGCGAAAACCAGGCTGTGGGTTAATTCTAGCGACCCAACGACCGGCCGCGACAAGTGATCAGGTGTTATCACAAGTGGATCTTGTCCTGTGTCATGCTCTCGTCTTAGAAGATGACCTCCGTGCGCTATTGAAGCGAACTCCAGCGAAGCTACCACAAGAGTTCAAGTCACCAGATTTCATTCGAACACTACCAGTAGGGGCGTCAATCATCGCAGATCAAAGAACTCCGCTAAGGAGTATGGTGGCACGAACGCGGCCAAGAACAAGTTCTCATGCAGGAAAAGCGGCGATACCAAGTAAAATTATGCGGGCAGCACCTGTTCCAGCGGTAGAACCCGTGCCTATCGAGCACGAACAGCGGGTGGAAAAAGGGGAGATACCACAGGTCGCTACGGATGATTCAGTAGGACCACCAACCCTCGCTGAGGAAGAACCCACGCCCACACCGGTGGTCACTTCATTTCCTCCGACAGATCTCCCTCCCGCAGTGATTCAAGGGTATCTTTCACGTAAACTCCTTTATGGGTTTAAAGACTTCTTCTTTCCCCCTTCACGGGTCCGCCGAACCACTGAAACGGGATTTATTGCCTTGCAGAAAGACCAGTGGCAGGCAGTTCAAGAGGTAATTCACAGTGAAGGGTGGAACCTCAAATCCTCCTTGGAAGATGGGAGCATTGAAATCCATTTAATTGAAACACACGAAGGGAAACTAGGAATTGCGGCGATCCGCAAAAATGGAGGCATCCAAACNNTGTTGGGACAAACAGCTCTGAGATTACATTCCTCAAAAAATATAATTCTTTATGATGGAGACCTCCTAACCACATGCGTCTGCGTATTTACACCAAGACCAGTAGTTTTTGAAGCTCGTAGATTTACTCAACGTGGCGACGTTAGGATTACCCTTCCGTTTTCAAAAGGCACAATAATAGCCTTGATGGTAGACAAAAGTCTCCAAACATCGGATATCTATGTTAATAAACTTATTTGATGGGTTTTTCACTTCATTCTAGGCTAATTCGCTGTTTAACTTTCCTTTTTTTGTATTGTGGGATCTTTACACATTTGTGAACGGACTAAGCCGTGCGTAAATTCTGAATCCATGACTAATTTGTCCACTCTTCTGTTTTCTTCCCGATTTCCAGTCGTGTAGGCTCTACACTCCCTATTCTTCTCTAGAAATTTCTGATGAAGCGTTTTGGTAACCAATCTAGGAAAGCGTTTTTCGAGGGTGATGTCACACATTAGATATTATTGAATTTCTTTTTAAGCTTTGAATTATGCATACTAGGTCATCACTATAGGCGCGTGAATTCTTTTTAAGCTTTGAACACTGCGAACAAAAGAGTTTTATTGTGAAAGGAAGGTAAATACAGGTTATTGTATCTACAAATGTTAGCTTATGCATCATCTAAAACTTCGTTGAAATCTGCTATAAAGCAATGTTTGACAGCAGATATCGGAGGAATTGCGTTGGGAAAGGCAAAAAAGGAAAATCCATACCTTATTCATCGTATCATTCTATATGGAGGGAGAGTTTATACAGTGTTTTACGTCTTGATTCTCCTGATATTCTTTCTTACTTGGTGCGGCTCGTACCGCCCGTATATTGGGGTTTGGGAGGTGTTACTCATTCTGGTTGGAGGTGCAGTCTGTTTGGCACTTAACAGGCTCATTGGGGGGATTTCATGGCGTTGGCGGGGTATATACCTCTGGAATCACAAAGGTATTTTAGGCACTTTAGTCAGGCGTCCAAAGAAACGTTTGCTTATTCTCTTCGGGTTCTTCACCACCACAGGTGTGATTGTTCACACAGTAAATCTCCAACCAATGGTGGTGTGGATGCAGCAATGGCAGCTCCCTTATGTGTTTATCCTCATCGGGGTTTATCACAGCCTTTGTCTATTTGTGGTGGGGTTCCAACACATTATCTCCTGAGCAATCGATTAATTCAGGATCATCCACCCTTGGTGGGTTTGTATCGGGGTTGTTTCTGGCACTAGGACTTTCTCTATTCTACCACTACCAATTTCTTGATGATCCCTATTCCCTTGGTTGGTTGCTGCTTCTCTGGGTTGTGTTAAGTGGTGGGTTATGGCGTCTCAAGACCCAACGAGGGATGATGCACCAGACAGCGAATCAATTGCGCCGAAAACGAAGGAACTTCCAACAGAGCCCCTGGCGAGTACAACCATATGGGAAAACTATCTTGCAAGTGAGTTTGGTTGTGGGTTTGTTTGTGAGCATAGTGAGCTTGATTCGTAGCTTGGTGCCGGATTCGCCGTTCTATCAGGCAACTGGATCTCTTTATCAAGCAGCCAGAGCGTTGCCGTATTTACAAAGTCCCAACCTTGTGGACATGGTTTTCACAGTTAATTCTTTCGTGAATGAGATTTTGATAACTACACTAGCCAACCCTTGGCTGGCGTTTTTCCTCATGGGATTCCCTGCTACGGTGTATTTACGCTATCTCACTCGTATCGAAAAATGGTACAAGCACCATACCCTATGGGAGACCACCATTGGGCGTATCTTAGCCATCTTGAAGCCAATCGCCGTCTGGGGCGCGCTGGGAGTCAATGTAGTAAGCCTATTCCTAATGATTGTTGGATCCAAAATCGGGGTGAGTTCCTTTGCTCTCTGCTTGCCTATGATTTTCACTTTTCCATTCTCGATTATTTATTATGGATATCATCATGCATATAATATTGGGCAAGTCGAGCTTGAGGGTTCAACCCAGCGTTCCGTCATCTCGATAGGGATGTTTTGTCTACTTCTTGTAGTATTTTTANNTTTTTAACTTCATTCTTCAATCCGCCCGTTTCAAGTGAGCAAACTGAACCTTCTCTCCCCACCGATACTAGTTTTGAAGGATATGTGGCAGAGACAGCAATGCACCTTTATAATCCAGTCGTGGGCGGGTTTGTGATGCAGGAGGGAATAGACGAGCCCAATTTACAAGCAACATATTACGGCATACAAATCCTCCAAACCACGGGAAGACTCAATCGGCTTGAGGGTCGACCCCGAATTGAACGTTTTGTGATGGGGTATCACCGGGAGAATGGCCAATTTGGGGAGGGGATCGAAGACACCTATTATGCGGTTTCTATTCTAAACAGTTTGAAGTTGCTCTCAGAGGAAATCAAAGGCGATGTCGAACGGTATCTACACGATATCACCGCATTTCCCCTCAGTTTAGAAGAGGCCTACTCGAATGATGTTGGCGTAGCTTATTGGGGGATTCGGATCTGTCGCGAACTTGGCCTGCCCCTCGCAAGCACGCTCGGGTTGCAGCATTACGGTGAAGACGACTTATATGTTGAGCGCAAGCCCCTACAGCGGCAAGATACACTTCATACCTCCCCAATCGGGGGTGAGCAGTTTGCGGTTTCTGTGGACGTTTTGGAAGCAGCCGTCATTCCTGCCTTCTTTGTGTCCCCTAATGCGGCAATCCCGCGGCTTGAGTTCAAAATGGAATTCGCTACCAATGAAACCGTCCTTGCGGAACTCCTCCACGATGGGATGGCTCTTGAGCAACGGACAGTTGATGGCTGTGCTGGGGATGGCACGGTGTTCTCGGTCCCATTTCCAAAAGCGGGGCAATATGCAATCGGGTTGACTCGACCAGATGTGAAATCGTATGTGTGGGTTGGAGATGAGGATGGCTCGGGAGGCGCGTTTGAGTGGCAATTCAATCGCCAAGCAACTCCAACTCCGTTTCTTATTACGGTCACGATCCCCTGTTTCGATGTGATTCCGTTCTCAGTGGCTTATGACTTAGCTATCCTAATAATTAATTCGACGTCCTCGTTTGATCTTTTAATTACAGATTCTGGCGACCTAACAACCTATGACTCTTCCCAGAATTTTATTGAGCAGCTCACATTCGAAGGGGTTACCAATGAGACCGCCTCCATAGAGCTGGAGAAGAACGCGTATAATTTGGTGGTACTCACGGAAACTCCTGAGGACGTCGACTTTGCGGTGCACCAACGGGAATTCGTGTCTGAACCTTTAGGGACCTATCTAACCCAAGATGCGCCGTTGGTTCAATTCAACCAGGGGCTTGATGCGTATAGCCGATTGGAAGATCTCGCCCGACTGGCATTTGTGTATGGAGCCATTTCGGAGCCGGGGTATGAACAGTACGTCTACGACCGCGAGTATGTGCTCCGTACGTTAATGAAGCATTACAATACCACAAGTCACCTCTTTGAGAGGGAT
>JABAOC010009874.1_pt1 | contig 20143 bp, 14 predicted proteins | sample 7062161 | NCBI WGS metagenome assembly JABAOC01 (sample SAMN14538625, study PRJNA623070) | marine sediment metagenome | biome: marine biome [ENVO:00000428]; feature: marine pelagic biome [ENVO:01000023]; material: deep marine sediment [ENVO:00002113] | place: India: Gulf of Khambhat ... | reverse complement strand
AATTCTAATAATCCTCGGACAAATAATAGTGTGCCTTACCACCACCACAACTTAAATGGTCCAGTAAGAATGCCGCTCGAAGCATTTAAAGCCCTAGAAGCTTTACAAAATTCTCCAATACCAGTTGAAGATGTAAGGATTCTTACAGAGAAAAGGCATTCTGAACACCCTGATCCTATCTTAGCTGTAAAGGTAATGGGACAGCATTATTCTGTTTATGGTTGGGAAGATGTGAATAGTTTTGATGAGTCTACCTGGATGAGACCTGAGACTCTAGACCAAATTGGAAGCAGAAATCTCAATAGACTTTCTGAATAGTATTCTTAAAAGTCAGTATTTGAAGAGGTAAAAAGGAGTGAGAAAAATGAAAGAGAAGGATACCAAAAGAGAAAAAATTTTAAGAAAAAATGGCTTTAGGCCACTTGATGAAGTTAGCGGAAAAGGTGCAACAGATCGTTTTGTAAAGATTGTGAGAAGGATCTAAAACCTTTTTTGGAGAGATTAGAAAGATGGAGAGAAGATTCACTCAATTCAGATTTTATATTTGATGTAGCACTATAAAAAGGGGGTGAAAGATATGGAAGAGAGAACTTTTGTGGTAGTTACTGGAGCTATAAGAGAAAAAATTGTTTCTCATTGCAACCCTGATTTGGTAACTAAAATTTCTTATAGTTATAGAAAAGGCGAGATAGGTCTGATCGGTATGAAAGATAAATTTTGTCGAGAAGGATTAGATGTTATCCCAATTCTTATATTTAGTTCTCCAAGAGAGAAAAGTCATCCAGATCCAAAATTTGGCGGAGAATACTTATTTATAGAACTCTATAAAGGCGAGTTTGCGACTTTTAAAGCAGGTGATCTTAAAGAATTTAGAAAGGAAGCAAAAAGAATATACAAAAAACACAATATCGATTGGGATAAGGATGTAAATTTCAATAGTTATATTGCAAAGCAATATTCTAAGTTGAGCTCTTTTGATCCTGATGAATATCAAATAATACCAACAGCCTTTACTATATTAAAGGTATCTCAGGAGGAAGTTGAAAATCAAAGAGAATTTGTAGAGTATGCAAATAAATTAGAAAATTGGCGCAAAATTTTCTTTAATAATAGAACAATAATTGGTTCAATCTTGGCTATTTAATTTTAGATACGGAGGTGATTTATAGTGGAGTCGTCTAATCGTAGACAATTTGTAATTTGTTTTAAAGAAATTTTTCCTGACATGAAAGAGAATCCTATTGGTTTATTAGTTCCAAAAATAATTGATTTTTATAGAAAAAAATATAGTGAAAATTTTTCCCAAGATAGCATCCCTGTATTATTTTTTGGAAATGTAAATTACATAGTTGCTATTTTGAAAAAAGATGAGTTTGTTAAAATCACTGGCAATACATTAAAAGAAGTTCATGAGGGTTATTTAAAGATTTGTCGGGAGAAAGGTATTAATCCTGCAGGAGAGAATGAATTTGGTGATGATATCATAGAATATAATTTTTCCAAACTTAAGTCCTTTAGAGCAACAAAAAAGAAAATTAATAATTTGGTGATGCGTTTAAATATGAAATTTGAAGTCAATGAAGAGGAGCAAAAGGCAACTATTGAATATCTAGAAAAAGCTCGAAAATGGAGTAAGAAAAGCGAAAAAAGCGACATAGAATTACGCACAATAGCAAGATAAAATGGTTTTTTGAAACTGTAATTAGGCAAGAAAATTTTCATAATTATGACTTAGCCTAGANNAGACAATTTAATAAAAAAATAAGGAGGCCGTAGTTGGTTTTTAAAGATTTAACTTAGGTCTCCTTTTTTAATTAGGGGATATTTCTTTGATTGAAATAAGTTATTCAATTGTTATTTTTAGTTTTTTTCTATTCTTTCTAATGTATTTCTCCGGAAATAGCATGAAGGTTGAGGACAACCACCCATATTTGATTCTTCCATTGTTCCTTTCCATCCACAAGAATTGCAATGATAGATTACTTTTTCTAATCTTTGAATGTCAGTTGTTGTTTTCTTTTCTGCATTAGATATTGCATCCATTTTTTCTTCCCCCTCTTTTATTTTTTGTTTTTTTGAATAAATTAATAATACTCTTATTATAATTCTTGTCAATTTTTCAGAGAAATCTATGGACTTATTTGCTTAAATAGGTAAATAGAAAAATTTTCAATTAAGACCTATTGAATTATATTTATTGTTTAAATAAATATTTACTGAATATACCCCACCATAGACTAAAAAGTAAGGTATAGAATTTATAACACTTTTTGACCGATCGGCCGAAAAGCGTTGTAAAAATATTTATTAAGATTTAAGTTTTTATCTCAAAATTTTTTAATAAATTTTATCAAGGTGTATAATGGAAAATAGAAATGAGATAGAGACAAGAGAGGGAATATTATGAATAAGTTTAAATTAGTATCAGAATTTAAGCCCAAAGGAGATCAACCAGAGGCAATTGAAAAACTAACAGATGGGTTGAAAAAAGGTTTAGACGATCAGGTATTGCTTGGAGTGACTGGATCAGGGAAAACTTTTACTATGGCCAATGTTATAGCCCAAGTTCAGCGGCCTACTTTGGTAATTTCTCATAACAAAACTTTAGCCGCTCAGCTGGCTTCAGAATTTCGGGAATTTTTTCCGGAAAATGCTGTCCATTATTTTGTTTCCTATTATGATTATTATCAACCAGAGGCTTATTTACCTGCTACTGATTCTTATATTGAAAAAGAGACAACTGTTAATGAAGAAATTGACCGCTTGCGCCATGCTGCTACTTCCAGTTTACTTTCTCGTAGTGATGTCATTATTTGTGCTTCAGTTTCCTGTATTTATGGTTTAGGTTCACCAGAAGATTATCAGACAGAGTCAGTTTTAATTAAAAAAGGAAAAGATTTGCCAAGAGAAGAAATTTTTAGAAATCTAACTTCTATTCAATATCAAAGAAATGATACTGAATTCCTGCGAGGTGCTTTCCGGGTTAGGGGGGAGGTCGTGGATATCTTTCCTATATATGAAAATACAGCTTATCGGTTACAATTTTTTGGAGATGAAATTGAAAAAATTCTGCAAATTGATCCTTTAACAGGAGAAATATTACAAGAAATGGATAAAATTTTAATTTATCCGGCTAGACATTGGGTGACACCTCAGCAGAAGTTAATGCTGGCTATCGAAGATATTAAAAAAGAATTAAAACAGCAAGTGGCTTGGTTTAAAAAACAAAGAAAAGATTTGGAAGCTCAAAGACTTACCCAAAAGACAAATTTCGATATTGAAATGATACAAGAAGTCGGCTATTGTACAGGAATTGAAAATTATTCTCGGCACCTAGATAGAAGAAAACCAGGTCGACCACCATATACTTTAATTGACTATTTCCCTCGTGATTTTCTTTTATTTATTGATGAATCTCATATGACTATTCCTCAAATTGGAGGGATGTATGAAGGGGATCGCTCCAGAAAAGAGACTTTAATTAAATATGGTTTTCGTCTTCCCTCTGCTTTGGATAACCGTCCATTAAAATTTAATGAGTTTACCAAGAGAATAAATCAGGTAATTTATGTTTCGGCGACACCTGCTTCCTATGAGTTGAAAAAATCAAGTCAAGGAAAAATTAAGAGTTTTCAGGATTTAAAAAAAGATACAGAAGGTATTACTCAACAAGTTGTCCGACCAACAGGACTTTTAGATCCAGAGGTAGAAGTGAAAAAAACTGAAGGACAAATTGATGATTTAATTGAACAAATAAGAGAAAGAGTTCAAAAAGGACAGAGAGTTTTAGTAACCACTTTAACTAAAAGAATGGCTGAGGATTTAGCCGATTATCTTAAAGAATTTAAAATTAAAGTTCATTATTTGCATTCAGAGGTAGCCACTTTGGAAAGATTGGATATTTTAAGAGACCTAAGAGAGGGAAAATATGATGTTTTGGTGGGGATTAATCTTTTGCGTGAAGGTTTGGATCTACCAGAAGTTTCTCTGGTAGCAATTTTGGATGCTGACAAAGAAAGCTATTTGCGCTCTGATGTGGCTTTGATCCAAGTTTCCGGCAGGGCAGCTCGTCATCAAGAAGGTAAGGTGATTATGTATGCTGATGAAATTTCTGGTTCAATGAAAAGGGCACAAGAAGAGACTAATCGTCGTCGAAATATTCAGATAGAATATAATAAAAAACACAGAATTACCCCCCGGAGTATTATTAAAGCCATTAGGGAAGAATTGGTTCCTAGAAGAAAAGTTAAAGAAGAGATTCCTGATATCTCTTCTATGCCTAAAGATGAAATTTTCCATTTAGTTTCTGATTTAAAAAACCAAATGGACTTAGCTGCCCGCAATCTGGAGTTTGAAAGAGCTGCCCAGCTCCGCGACCAAATCTCCGAAATCCAGGACTTTCTATCTGCCAAAAAGATATCTGGGAGAAAATAGTAACTTGTTGATTTACTCAAAATTGTTTTGTAATTTGATTATTATAAGAATTTTAATCTAGTCTTACTTAATTTAACAAATAATCTCGATCGTGATATATTGTTAAGTTGTTTTTATAGTACTTAACAAGATATTCAAGATAATATTACGGCTAATTATTCTGTTGAACTATTGGGTTACGATCTCCAACAATAAGAAAAAAGAGAGATATTTATTATGTTATAAATAATTATTTAGCTATATTTATTAGTGATTAATTAGTGAGCGTAAGTAGACAATTATGGCCCTATTAATATCCGATTTTAGTTAAAACAGGGCATATAAGAGTGCAAGATCCGTGAAAATTAGTGATTTTAAGAAAACTATTGACATTTGGATTTCTTTGGATTATAATATTGCCTTATATAGTTTCTTGTTATTTTTAAAATATCATTCGGAAGGAAGTGGAAGAGTTGGGTGAAGAGATAGTTTTTGTGGTTGATGGATATAACGTGATTGGAAGTGCATCTTCTTGGACTAATTTATCTGATTTTCCAGATGATGATTTAAAAGAACAGAGACAGTGGCTCTTTGACAAGATAAAAAAATTTGTTGAAAAAAATATTTTTGAAATTCTCCCTAATGGGGTTTTTATAGTTTTTGATGGAGTATATCTAAATGAAGAACAAATAGATGAGAAAATTAATATTGTTTTTACTGACGAAAAAGAAATTGCTGATTGTAGAATAGTTAAAATAATTAAATCTCTGAAAGGAAGGAGGGGAAAGAAAAAGGTTTTTCTGGTAACTAGTGATCAAAAACTAACAGAAAAGGCAATGAAAAAAGAAGGAAGGGGTTTAACTTTAGTTGCTGTAAATTCAAGTAAATTTATTGATTGGATAATTTAAGTGGAAAACAGAGGAGGTAGTTCAAGTGGCAAGGCAATTATCGGAGAATACCAAGATTGATCTTGATCAGAAAGAAATTCTTAGTAGTTTACGTATTTATGGAGACCTAGCTAGTATACTCCTGTTTATTGTTGCTGGTCAGAAAGAAGGAGCTTTTCTAAAAATCGAGGACAAGCGTGAACGAGTCATTGAAGCAGTGAGACAGAAAAAAACTGTAGAAAGCATCTTGGAAGATCCAAAAGAAGTTAAAGCAATGGGCGGAAAAGAAAAAGTTGAAAATCTTCTAAAAGTAAGAGAAGAAAAACTTCTTGATGCTTTCTTCCAAAATGCCAGTGTCTATGAAGCCTCCGAATATAAAGGTAGCTATATTTACAAGCATTTGGTTTTACAAGAACCAAACGAGAAAAAACCTGAATCATACTTGCAAGTGGTTCGTTTTAATTACAATGGGAATTCCAGATTCTGGAAACAACCTGGCAGTCATTCCTGGTATATTTCAAAAGGAAGGACAGTTGAAAGCGATGAAAACGACGGAACTTCAAATAATTATCGCATGTTTGTCGTTTTGACTCGTCCCGGATTTGATCCGTCGAAACCTTTTTGTATCAAAGTGGAAGAAGATAGAGAAGACGGGAAAAGATTTGAAAAGCTCATTGAGGTGAACTCGGCGATTAAAATCAAAGAGAAAGTTCTCCAAGAAGTGACTACAGCCAAGAGCTCGAAAAAGAAGTAAAAACGTCCCATAATAGGGATGCCCAAAAGTATAAACTTATTCGTTCCGATAAATTTTCCATCGGGATGCCCTGCTTAAGGGACACAAAACCCCACTGGCAGAGACAAATGAAAAAAATTTGTCTTTATATGCCAGTGGGGTTTTTTCTTTTTTAATTTTTTTATATTTTTGGTTATAACATTATTGTGCCATGGCTTAAAAAGTGTTATATATATAATTTATATTTGATATATTAGTTTTATTTTAAAACAAAATTTGGAAATTTCTTTCATACTATCTAGTATGAAAGTTTTTTCCATTTTTGATATTTCATTTTTTATTCGTGAATATATCAAAAAGCAGAATCAGGATTGTTAGATACGGCAGACTTTAGATCGCCGAGTATTTATATATGAAAAATAAAAAACAGCTTAAAAGCTATTTTTAAAAATTTATTTTATTATCTTGGTGTCTGCCAAAAAAAAGAAATATTTACTCTGTTATTTTTACCTAAACAGTAGTTACCACCAATACTAAAGACATAAAAATTATAAGTATTAGAAAAAGCAGAGCGATTTTAATTTTATTACTAATATGCAAATTAATTGTTAATCCTTTTACTTTGAGTGTCATATATACCCCCTTTTCCGATTGACAAAAACCAATCGGAACGGGCCGTTCTGGTTGTTAATAGCAACCAGAAATAGGCCTCTATTTCTCAATTATATACTCTTTTTTTATACCACAAAATCCATTATAGAGTTTTATTTTTTCTTGTCAATAGAATTTTTAATTTATGTTAATTTTACATTATAACTTATTCTCTGCCTGTCGGCCCGCCTTGCCGTCGGGCAGGCAGGCAAGCTTATTTCTTAATAACTAATAACTAATAAATAATTTCCGACCAAAAGGGGTTTACAATCCTTGACAAACATATTATAATAGATTCTATGGTACACAAAGGGTCACAAAACTTTGTACAAAAAGTTACTAACACTAAAAGTCACAAATACATACACAAAATTTCACAAAAATTTCAGTGTTAATTCGTTTATGTTTCGTGTTATTTAGTATTTAAGGATTATTACTATGGATAAAATTATTGTAAAAGGAGCCTGTGAACATAATTTAAAAAATATTGATGTGGAGATTCCTCGGGATAAAATGACGGTTATTACGGGCATTTCTGGATCAGGAAAATCTTCTTTGGCTTTTGATACTATTTATGCTGAAGGGCAAAGAAGATATGTAGAATCTCTTTCTGCTTATGCTCGACAATTTTTAGAACTCATGGAAAAACCAGATGTTGATCAAATTGAAGGTTTATCTCCAGCCATTTCTATTGATCAAAAATCAGCTTCTCGCAATCCCCGTTCTACAGTAGGAACTATTACAGAGATTTATGATTTCCTAAGGCTTCTTTTTGCCCGTTGTGGTCAACCCCATTGTCCTAAATGTGGAAAAGAAGTTTCCAAACAAACCATTGGTCAAATAACTAAACAGATTTTAGATTATCCTTCTGGAATTAAGATTATGATTTTAGCTCCTTTGATTAAAGATAGGAAAGGTGAACATAGATATGTTTTTGATGAGATTAAAAAAGCTGGTTATGTTAGAGTTAGAGTAGATGGAAAAATTTATGATATAGCTGAGGAGATATCTTTAGATAAAAACAAAAAGCATACCATTGATGTTGTTGTAGATAGATTGGTAATTGATAAGAAGGTGTCAAATGTGTCAAAGGCATCAGATGTATCAAAAGAAAAGGTGGATGTTAAAAAAAACAATCCTAAGAAATCTCGTTTAGCAGATTCTTTAGAGACTGCTTTAGATTTAGGTGATGGAGTAATTTTTGTTCAGAATGTTCAAACTGGCGAGGAAGAGATTTTTTCAGAACATTTTTCTTGTGAACGCTGTGGTATATCTTTGCCAGAAATTGCTCCTAGAAGTTTTTCTTTTAATTCTCCTCATGGAGCTTGTCCTGCCTGTTCAGGATTAGGGACAAAATTAGAAGTAGATCCTGATTTAGTTATACCTAATCCTCGTCTGACATTAGCCGAAGGAGCTATTCGTCCTTGGTCCAGAACAACAGCCAGAGTTACTTGGTATGATAGACTCCTAGAAGCAGTTGCTTGTAAATATAACTTTTCTATTGATGTTCCAGTAGGAGAATTATCTAAAGAAGCTTTAGATGTAATTTTATATGGTACAGGGGACCAATTATATACTCTAGAGAATAAAGGTGTTTATGGTAAGGTGCGAGAATATGCTACTACTTTTGAAGGAGTAATACCTAATTTAGAAAGGCGATATAGAGAGACAAATTCTGATTATATAAGAAAAGAAATTGAAAAATATATGGTAGTGAAAAAGTGTCTCGTATGTCGTGGAAAAAGGTTAAAACCAGAATTTTTGGCAGTTAAGTTAGGAGAGAAATCAATCATGGACGTCGCGGAGATGCCTGTAAGTGAGACTTTAATTTTTTTTGAAAGACTTAAATTATCTCAACGACAAAAGACCATTGCCAAGCAAATTTTAAAAGAGATCAAACAAAGATTGGGATTTTTAATTAATGTAGGTGTAGAATATTTAACTTTGGATAGACCATCAGGAACTTTATCTGGAGGAGAAGCTCAAAGGATTAGATTAGCCACTCAGATTGGTTCCCATCTTGTTGGAGTAATATATATTTTAGACGAACCTTCAATTGGTTTGCATTATCGAGATGAAGGAAGACTTATTGAAACTTTAAAAAAATTAAGAGATTTAGGTAATACTGTGATTATTGTTGAACATGATGAATCCACAATTGCCTCTGCTGATTGGGTGGTAGATATTGGCCCTGGCGCTGGAGAGAAAGGGGGAGAGATTGTCGCTTGTGGCACTCCAGAACAAATAGCAAAAGATAAAAAATCCTTAACTGGACTTTATCTTTCTCATAAAAAAGAAATTCCTATACCTAAAAAACGAAATAAAGGTGCAGGTAATTTTTTAGAAGTTATAGGAGCTTCTGAATTTAATTTGAAAAATATTGATGTTAAAATTCCTTTAGGTATGTTTGTGGGAGTAACTGGTGTTTCTGGTTCAGGCAAGTCTACTTTGGTTACGGAAATTTTAGCAAAAGCACTTGCTCGAATTTTTCATAGAGCAAAAGAGGAACCAGGAAAACATGATAAAATTTTGGGCGCAGAAAATTTAGATAAAGTAATTAATATTGACCAGTCTCCTATTGGCCGGACACCTCGTTCTAATCCAGCTACCTATACAGGAACTTTTACTAATATAAGAGAACTTTTTGCTTCTGTTCCTGAAGCTCGAATGAGAGGATATAGACCAGGGAGATTTTCATTTAATGTAAGGGGAGGAAGATGTGAAGCTTGTCGAGGAGAAGGAATGATAAAAATTGAAATGCAATTTTTACCTGATGTATATGTTAAGTGTGATGAGTGTAAGGGTAAAAGATATAATCAGGAAGCTTTAGAAATTCATTATAAAGGGAAAAATATTGCTGATGTTTTAGATATGACTTGTGAGGAAGCTTTAGGATTTTTCCAGAATATCCCCGCAATTCGAAAAAAACTGCAGACTCTTTATGATGTAGGATTAGGATATATTCAACTAGGGCAACCAGCCCCAACTTTATCTGGAGGAGAAGCCCAAAGAGTAAAATTAGCTACAGAATTATCTCGTAAAGCTACAGGTCAAACTTTGTATATTTTAGATGAGCCTACAGTAGGTCTACATTTTGAGGATGTTAAAAGGTTACTCCATGTTTTGAAAAAATTAGTAGAAAAAGGCAATACTGTTTTAGTTATTGAACATAATTTAGATGTGGTAAAAAGTATGGATTGGATAATTGACTTAGGTCCAGAAGGAGGAGATGAAGGTGGAGAAGTGGTAGCATTTGGCTCACCAGAACAAGTAGCTAAAATAAAAAAGTCATATACTGGTCAATATTTAAGAAAAGTATTAAAAGGAGAGAGAATAGTCGCTGGAGAATAAAATAAAATTGCCATGCCTGCCTGCTTGTGCCTCACAGTGGCGGGCAGATCGCAGTGACAGGCGGGGTACGGAAAGCACTGACATAAGTTGTTTATTTATGATAGGTTTGAATCTCTATTATATTTTTGTTATGATAGAGCGGGGGAAATAATGGGAAATAAAATTAAATTTTATGATTATTCAGAATTTGTTAATATTGGTAAATTAATTGAAAAAAAGAAAAAAGTTAAAAAGAAATTTATTCTATGTATCCCTGTGCTTAAAGGAGAAGATAAAGATGTGCTTTTAAATGAGCTGAAAATAGCTTCAGAATTGAAAAGAAGGAAATTTCTAGATCAAATGATTTTAGCTTTTCAAGGCAGAGAGCATGATGAGATTCCTCAATCTATTCTCGGGAAAGAAGAGTACCAGGCAGTAGAGATATTTTATACTTCTTGTATTGAAGTTCCGGATATGGGCCCGGCTTTTTTAAAGTTGGGGAAAGGAACAGATATGAGAAGAGCTACCTATGAAATTACTAAGGAATTAATAGATAGGGGAGAAAACCTAGAAAATTATGTAATAGGGTTTATAGATGGAGATATCCTGCCTTCTACAATAATCAAAGGAGAAGAGAGGAAGGTCTTTGGCCCTCATTATATTACCGGACTTTTTGGTCCTTTTTTAAAAGAGTCTGAAATTAAGATAGTCTCTTTAGTTTATTGTCGGCCACCGGGTTATGCGCGAATTAATAAATTAGTAGCTCGGGTTCTTTTTTCAGTAATAGATTATAAAAAAGTTAACCCCATTCGCCCTGCATATTTTACCTCAGGCGAGAAAGCTTGGGATCTTAAAACACTACTTGGTTTAAGATTTCGGCAAAAATATGGGATAGAAACTCAGGTATGGTTGGAGACAGCATTTAATTTAGAACCTGAATGCTTAGCTACTGTAAATGTAGGGGTATTCGATCACAAACATAGAGATCTAGGTGATTTATCATACATGAGTTTTGGAATTGTGAGGACTTGGCTGGAGAATCTAGTTGAAAAAGGAATCATTAAATTAGGTAAAGGAGCAAAATTATCTCACATATTTGAGTATTCAGAAATAAATTTGGAAGGAGAACGAGTTTTTTTTAGTGAAGACTTACATGAGAAAACCTACAAACCTCTTAAAGAATTATTCCCATCTCTTAAGTGAAAAAATTTCAATTTACAAATTGATAGCCCATTGCTGTTAAAAATTACTCTAAAGCGATGGGCTTTTTTAGTTATTAGTTATTGGGAATAAGGAATTAGTAATTTTAAAAATTTGACATTTTATTTAATATATTATATTTTTTAATAAATTATTTAAATCAAGGCTTTTTGCTTTGATAAAGAAATTGTTTTTTTAAAAACTGAAAATTTATTATCTGTGATTTTGAGGAGGTGTAAGAGATGCCTGAAAAAATTGAAGTGGTTAGAGAAATTGAAGATGACCCAGATGAAAAAGTAGAAATTGTTCGCTTCAAAAAATGTAATCATTATAAGACTAAAAGTAAGGGAAGAATGGATCTCTCAAGATACAATAGAAATTTGGAAGAAGTAGAAGTTAGTTCAGGAGAGGCTGTTCATTTAAGTTGGCCTAGAGAAGGATGTAAGGATGAGTCTTGTTCATAAGTTAATTTTTTTAAAGATTTTGCCATCTTTATTCAAGAAGTAAATTGTATTTTTATTTCTTGGCTTATAAGGTGGCTTTTTCTTTTTTGCCAAAAATTCCTTGACAATTGAGCTTTTTTGTGGTATTATGTAATAATTTAGTATGTACTAATCCAACACAGGATAAAAATACTAACAACTTTCTACCACAGATCAAGCTTCAAAGTTAATCCAAGAACCATAAACCATAACTACCTAATATAATCTGCGTAAATCAGTGTTATAAAATTTATCCGCATAAATCCGAATTTTGCAGAGAAAAAAGGCAATTAGATGGCTAAAACAAAAACAAAAATAGTAGAAAAATATTCTCATTTTGAAAATATTTTATCAATAGGTAACTGGGTTTTATTAGTATTAATTTTGGCATTTACTTATAATTTTCCACAAGTTACCAATAAAATATTTATTTATTATACTTTAGGTGCTTTGGGACTATTTAATGTTTTCTATCATATAGCTTTACCTAAAAGATTTAGTGGACCTACAAAAACAGCAATAGAAAGCTTAATTTTATTTATTTTTATAACAATTTTTGTTTATTTTACTGGTCAGTTAGAAAGCCCCTTCTTTTATTTTTATCTCTTTCCTTTTGCTTCTTCAGCTTTAACTTTAAGAAAGAGATATATAGAGGTGGTTTTTTCTTTATTGATTGGTGTTATTTTAGCAGGATTGATTTTAAATAAAGAACTAATTCCTATAGATTTAAATTTAATCTTTTCTTTGGTAATCAAATTTTCTATTCTGATTTTATTTGCTGGTTTAAGTTACCTTTTAGCTGGTGAGGTAATGTCGCAAAGAGAAGCTATAAAAAGAAGTATAGAACTATCTAAACAGTTAAAAGATAAAATAGCCGAGATTGAGGCTCTATATAAAATTAGTAATGTTTTTTCTTCAATTTCTAACTTAGATAAAGTTTTAGAAACTATTGTTAAAAAGATAAAAGATTTATTAAATACTGATATCGGATTTATAGCTTTATTTGATGGAGAGGAGGTAAAGATTAAATTATCCTCCGGAGTTTTAACTTCTGGCTTTTCTAATCTCAGGTTACATTTTACTTCTGATTTAGGAATCTCCACCTTATCTTCAGGGAAGTCGTTTAAAATTTCTGATATAAAAAAACAAAATTGGAAGGATCCGGTTCTTTTACATCTTTTAGATTCTGAGGGCATAAACTCTATTTTAGGAGTTCCTTTGCTTTTAGAAAAAAAAGTAATTGGCGGACTTTATACAGCGACTCGTAAACCTCGTGAGTTTTCAGATAATGATGTAGCTTTACTTCGTAATTTAAGTACTTATGCAGCTGTCACTTTAGGAAGAATTAAAGCTTTTGAAAAAATACTTTCTGAGAAATCTAAAACTGAGTCTATAATTACTAGTATGGGTGAAGGTTTGTGTGTAGTTGATTTGGATAAAAAAATAGTTCTTTTCAATAAGACAGCAGAAGAATTAACTGGAATTAAAACAGAACAGGCTAAGGGTCATCCTTATTTTGCAGTATTGAATATTTGCGATAGGAAAGGGAAAAATTTACTTTCTCCAGATAAGATGCCTTCACATGTTTTTAATTTAATTGAAAAAGAGTATCCTAGGCGCCAAGGCAATATATTTATTATAGGTGGTAGAGGAGAAAAGATTCCTATTGCTGGAAAAGTTACACCCTTGATAGATGAGAAAGGAATAACTATAGGAGAAATAATTATTTTCCGAGATATAAGTGCAGAGTTAGAAATTGAAAAAATGAAAAACGAGTTTATTTCTATAGCTTCCCATCAGTTAAGATCACCTCTCACTGCTATTAGATGGAATCTAGAAATGTTGAAAGAGGGGGAATTGGGAAAACTTTCCTATAGTCAGCAGGGAGTAGCTGATCAACTTTATAAAAATACAATCAAGATGGTAAATTTGGTTAATGATCTTTTAAATATTTCTAGAATAGAAGAAGGCAAGATGAAACTAGAGATAAAAAATATAGATATAACAGAAATTTTGTCTTCTATAGTTTCAGAATTTCTCCCTAAAGCTAAACGCAAAGGTGTCTCTCTTAAGTTTAAACCAACTGATTTACCTAAAGTAAAAGCTGATTCTGAAAAAATTTCAGAAGCTATAGGTAATTTGGTTGACAATGCTGTTAAATATACACCCAAGGGGGGTAAGGTATTAATTTATGCTCGAACATCTGAAAATACTTCTAATTTAATAATTACAGTTTCTGATTCAGGGATAGGAATTCCTGAAGAAGATTTATCTAAATTATTTACTAAATTCTTCCGAGCTTCTAATGTAGGAACAACTGATGTTAAGAGTACTGGATTAGGACTTTTTATCACTAAGTCTATAATAGAAGTTCATGGAGGCAAAATTTGGGTAGAAAGTGAAGAATCAAAAGGAAGCAAGTTTTCTTTCACTTTACCTCTAATTAAAAAGGAAGAAAAGAAAGGGAAAGTTACAGCCGTCCCGAAAGAAATACAGAGAAAAAAGGCTGAGAGAGAAACTGAAAAAAAAGCAAGAGTAGAAGCAGAAAGAAGGAAGCAGGAAGAAGAACATAAACGTAAAAAGGAAGAGGCAAGAAGAAAGTGGGAGGAAGAGCGTATACGTAGAGAAGAGCAGAGGAAGATAAGAGAAGAAGAGAGAAGAAAACGAGAGGAGGAAGAACGTCAAAGAAAAGAAGCCGAGGAAAAGGCTAGATTAGAAGCTGAGAGAGAGCGTAAAGAAGAGGAACTTATACGAAAGGAGAAAGAGAAGAAAGCAAAATTAGAAGCTGAACGTAAGCACAAAGAAGAGGAAGAGAGAACTAGACTAGAAGTAGAGAGGAGAAAGCGAGAAGAAGAGAGAAAAAGGCAAGAGGAAGAAAGAAAACGTAAGGAGGCTAAAGCGCAGAGAGAAAAGGCTGAAAGAAAAGATAGAGAAAAAACAAGAATAGAAGCTGAAAAACAAAAATTAGAAATGGAAGAGAAATTTGAAAAACCAGGGGCTTTGGAAAGACTTTATGGACCATCAATTAAAGAAGAACTTAAAACTGAAAAGAAACCTAAAGAAAAAGTGGAAAGATCAGGTTTATTCGGTTCATTGAAAGGAATTTTTACCTCCAAAGAACCTAAATCTTTAGAAGCTAAGGAGGTAAAAAAAGAAAAGAAAGTAGAATCTGTTCCTGAAAAAAAGGAGTTAAAGACAGAACTTATTCCTTGGTATAAAAAACTTAGAAGAGAAATAAGAAGGAAAAAATAAACAATCTTTGTTTAGTATTTAAATATATAAAAGAATTATTACTACTTGCAAAAATGCGAAAGCTAATTTGCAAAAGAGGAGGAAGGAACTGAAGATGAGAGCTTCGATGACCATCGGAGCGAAAGTCGTAAGTGCCTTCCGGCGAGGAGGTAAAATGGATAAAAAGAAAATTTTAGTCATAGAAGATGATCAATCTATGCAAAGAATTTATAAAACTAAATTAGAACAAGAAGGATATGAAGTGGTCCAGGCTTTAAATGGTGAAGAAGGGATAAAAAAAACAAAAAAAGAAAATCCTGATCTTATTATTTTAGATTTGGTTTTACCTGAAATTAATGGTTTTGAGGTTTTGAAAAAGCTTAAAGCAGATAGGAAAACTTCCGGTATTTCAGTTATTATTTTATCTAATTTGGGTCAGAAGGAAGATTTAGAGAAGGGATTATCTTTAGGGGCTGATGATTATTTAATTAAAGCAATGCATCCAATAACTGATGTATTATTAAAAATTAGAAAACAGCTACAAAAGACAGAAGAGGATAAGAAAAAAATGCCTCATTATAATATAGATATTAAAGAATCTATTTTAGATGCTCCAAGATTAGCTTCTGATTTTAATTTTCAAGGGCTATTTAATTGTCCTTCTTGTGGCAGGAAAATGGTTTTACAACTTATTCCTGAAAAGATAGATAAAAGCAATAGAAATTTCTCTGCTTCTTTTGTTTGTTTGAAATGTTTAAAAAAGACATGAATATCACACGAATAAAGCGACACTAATATTACACTAATTGAAACTCGTTGCTCGTTGATGGAAACTCGTTGCGAAATTGGAAAATCGAAATTCATGTTTCGTAGAATGTAAACCGAATTTCGTATAACAAATTAGTGATATAAATTCGTAATAATTCGTAACTATAAAATATTGATAATTAATTAACGGCTGTAAAATTAGCAGTCAAATTAATGACTACCTTATAAAATATAATATTCGCGATTGATTAGTGAGCGAAAGTAGACTAATATAGCTGTATTGATTCCAATTTAAATTAAAATAAAAACAAAAAAGGATACAAGATTTGTGAGAATTAGTGACTACAAAAACAAAAAATTTCAATATTCTTTTCTTCATATTAAAAACCATTGGAGAAATGGCAGGTTAAAAAAAGGCGTACTTTTTTCTACCATAGGTATTTTGGTAGTTTTTTTATTTTTTAATACCTATAATAATAGGAACAATAATTCAGAAGAAGAAAATTCTTCTTCAGAATCTGATATTACAAATAGTATAACTTTTGAAGATAGAGACAATAATTTAGTTTTTACTAAAGAAGAAGAAAAGCAGAACTTAGAGAAAGAACCTGAATTTGCCTCGGGTGAATTTATTATTAAATTCAGACCCCAAGTTGAGAATCAAATTAAAGATGAAGCAGTAGGTGTTTCTGATATAGGCATTCATTCAGTAAATGCTTTAAATCATAAACATAATATAGAAAAGGTGGAAAAAGTATTTAAAACAAAGGATACAAAATCTACTTCTAGACTCTCTTTATTTCGAAAGCTAAAAGTATCTGAAGATAAAGATATTAAAAAAATTGTTAAAGAATATCAAGCTGATCCTAACATAGAATATGCCGAACCAAATTATAAATTGGAAACACAAACTGTTCCCTCTGATCCCTATTTTTCTTCTTCTGGTTCCTGGGGGCAACCCTATGATGATCTCTGGGGGCTGAAAAAAATTGAAGCTACCGATGCCTGGGATACAACCACTGGCAGTTCGGATATTAAAGTAGCTGTTATTGATACAGGGGTAGATTATAATCATCTAGATATTTCTTCTAATATGTGGACTAATTCAAATGAAATCCCTGATAATAATATTGACGATGATTCAAATGGTTATACAGATGATGTTTGGGGCTGGGATTTTTATAATAATGATAATAATCCTATAGATGACCATGGCCATGGAACTCATTGTTCAGGTACTGTAGCTGGTGTCGGTAATAATGGAGTTGGTGTTGTGGGAGTAACTTGGAATTGTAAAATTATGGCTGTGAAGTTTTTAGGTTCTTCAGGTTCGGGTTGGTCTTCTGATGCAGCTTTGGCTATAGAATATGCGGCAGATTCAGGTGCTCATGTCTTAAGTAATAGCTGGGGAGGCAGTGGCCAATCTCAAGTTGTAACTGATGCAATTGCTTATGCTCATGACCAAAAAGGATGTGTGGTCGTTGCGGCAGCAGGAAATAGCAATGCTGATGCTTCAAGATATTGGCCAGCTGGTGATCATAACGTGATCACTGTAGCTTCCACAACAGAAAATGATACCAAATCAAGTTTCTCTAACTGGGGTTCTAAGATTGATGTAGCTGCTCCAGGTGGGGGAAATGCAGATGGAAGTGCTAACAGAATTTATCAAAATATTCTTTCTCTAAGAGCTTCAGGTACAGATATGTATGGTGATGGGAATAACATAGTAGGAGATAACTACTTTCGAGCTCGAGGTACTTCTATGGCTTGTCCTCATGTTTCCGGCCTTGCTGCTTTAATTTTAACTAACCATCCTACTTGGACGAATGAGCAGATAAGACAAGTAATTCGCAACTCTGCTGATGATTTAGGAGATCCGGGTCGAGATAACACATTTGGTTATGGAAGAATAAATGCCAAAAATGCTCTGCAAATAAATACCCCTCCTCCAATAGCCCGCTTAAGTGGACCTTCAGGTACTATTTACAATAGTGTAGATATTACTGGTTCAGCTTTTAGTGAAGATTTTATAAATTATAAATTAGAATATGGGATAGGACAGTCACCGGAAAGTTGGACAGAAATTACTACATCTTCTAATCAAGTTACAAATGGAACTTTATATTCCAATTTTGATACCACTTTAGTGCCTGATGGATATATTACATTTAAACTGACCGTTTCGGCTACTTCTGGAGAAGTATACGATACTTTAACAGCGACGATTGATAATATTTATCTTACTTCTCCCCCAGATGATGAAGTTAGGCGAGCAGGAGATATTATTGAAATTAAAGGACGAGCTTTAGGTACAAACTTCGTAAATTACCAAATAGAATATGGTCAAGGGAAATATCCTACTAGTTGGAGTTCAGAGGGAATTACCTTATCAAATGGAGGAAATCAGCCTGTTGATGAAGATACCTTAGGTACATGGGATACTTCTTCTATTAGTCAAGCTGATTTTTATAAAATTAAATTAAAAGTTAATTTTTCTGACCGACAACAAGAAGAATATGTAGTTATTTATTTAGATCCTACAATCCATTCTGGTTGGCCACAAGAGGTATCCCCATGGAGATCAGGATTTTGGACTTTAGCCTTTATGGATGTTCCTACAGCAGCTGATTTGGATGGAAATGGTACTAAAGAATTACTGATAGGATATGGGAATTATATGTATGTTTTCCAAGCTGATGGGACTAATTATCCTGGCTGGCCTAAATTTTTACAATCGCCTGGGGGAAGTTCACTTGCTACTCAACGTTCTCCCGCAGTTTGTGATATAGATGGTGATGGTTTTGGGGAGATAGCTTTATCAGCTGGCAGTTATTTATTTATTTGGAATCACGACGGAACTAATTTTGGAAATTGGCCTAAATCAATTGCTAGTTCAAATAGACCAGTCTTTAGTGATATCAATGAGGATGGAAATTATGAGATTTTAGTTACTTCCAGTTGGTCTAATTTTGGAATTTTAGATATAGATGGTGATTGGCTTTCGGGGTGGCCTATAGACTACGATGCTTACCAAAGCGCTCCGGCTGTAGGGGATTTGGATAATGATGGAACAAATGAATTTGTTTTCTCTGCTTATGATTGGGATAAAGATAAAAATTATCTTTGTGTGTATAACATTGATGGCTCAGTTTTTGATGGCTGGCCTGTTCGGATCAGTGATTCAATTTGTTATTCTTATCCAGCTTTGGGAGATTTAGACAAAGATGGTGACCAAGAAATAGTTTGCGGTTCTGATCAAAGTAAAGTCTATGCTTTTCACCATGATGGGAGTTTAATGTCTGGTTGGCCACAAGATACAGCCGGACCAGTAGATTCTTCTCCAGTTTTAGGAGATTTGAATAATGATGGTTATCTGGAGATTGTTATTGGTTGTGACAGAGAACGAAGCTTGGATGAAAGAAAACTATATGCTTTTGATTATGATGGGTCTTTACTCTCTGGTTGGCCAGTTACAGCTGATTATAGCAATCATACTTTTTATGGTTATGGTTCCCCATCTTTAGGTGATATAGATGGAGATGAACAGTTAGAAATTGTTGTTGATAATGATACTAATTATTTTAATGCTTATGAGTCGGATGGCTCTATAATATCTGGCTTTCCTAAATATTCAGGAGAAATTGGATCTTTTTCCACTAATGCTCCAGCTGTTGCTGATTTAGATGGAGATGGTTTAGAGGAAGTGGCTTTTGTAAATTATGATTTTAAAGTTTTTGTTTGGGATTTAGAAGGAAAAGAAACCACAATCTTAGACTGGCCACATTTTAGACATGATCAATATCATACAGGAAAATATTCTATACCTCAAAATGGATTTTTATCAGATAGTAAATCAAAAGTTTCTGCAAGTAGTGAAAGTGCAATAGTGGGGGAATCAGTAGATATTACTATAACTTTAAAAGATAGATACTCCAGTCCTTTATCTGGAAAAGAAGTAGAAATTTCAGCAACAGGGTCAGGAAATACTATCACTCAACCTACATCACCAACTGATGCCAATGGTCAAACTACTGCCATAATTTCCTCAACTAATGCAGAAACTAAAACTATTACCGCGACAGATATCACAGATAATATTACTCTTTCTTCTACAGTAAATGTTACTTTTAATGAACAGCAGGTTTCTTCTTCTGAATCTACTGTAGTTGTTTCACCTTCTTCTCAGGCTGTAGGTGATAACGTTACTATAACTATTACTCTAAAAAATTCTTCTAGTGATTTTATAAGTGGTAAGAATATTTCTATCTCAGCAACAGGAAGCAATAATACAATAACCCAACCTACATCACCAACTGATGCCAATGGTCAAACTCAAGGGAGTATTTCTTCCACCAAAGCAGAACAAAAGACAATAACAGCTACAGATACTACAGACAGTATAGAGCTGTCTTCTCATACCTACTGTAACTTTCAATCCTGGTCCTACA
>JABAOC010003388.1_pt1 | contig 20143 bp, 20 predicted proteins | sample 7062161 | NCBI WGS metagenome assembly JABAOC01 (sample SAMN14538625, study PRJNA623070) | marine sediment metagenome | biome: marine biome [ENVO:00000428]; feature: marine pelagic biome [ENVO:01000023]; material: deep marine sediment [ENVO:00002113] | place: India: Gulf of Khambhat ... | reverse complement strand
TTGAACCGGTCGCGCAGGTTCGTCATGCCCCAGATACCCATGCAAATCTTGTTTCTCATTCTAACCTCCTGTGGTCGTGGTTGTCATGCGGAGCGAAATGAAGGGTCCCCAAACGCCTTGTTTCGCGTTTGGGGGCCCCGATGCATCCGGCCCACGGATGAGAAGTCCGCAGCACTCACCATCTGTCTCTTATTCGTCGGCCAGATCCTTCCCTGGTGCTCAGGATGACAACCGTTACGTGTCATTTCTTCTCTGCGTACTGGATCAGAACCATGATGCCCGGCCAGTTCACTTCCATGCCGTGCACCATCTTCCCGTCGATAAGCGGCGTCTTGCCGGTTGTCAGCACGTTCACCCCCGGTTTGAACGCCTTCACCTGACTTACCGGAACGCGGTGGAAGTAGTACTGGTAGTGAGGCCCTTCGCTTTCGAAGACCTTCGTGCCATTGATGGAGACGCCGCGCATGTACCCCGGGCTCCAGCTCGACCAGAGGAGTCGGGCGGCGACGGCCTTGTTCAAATCACCGGTGACATTGAAATGCTCGTCCAGCTCGTCCCGGCGCGTGACCCATTTCTTCGGGATATCGTACGGCTTGCACAGCTCGACCGAGAGCCCGCCGCGGTAGAGACTCAGATTCGACACAGCCGGTGTAACAAAGATCATCCCGGTGCTGTCGACGATACGGGCGGCAAGCGCCATCGGCTGTTTCTGGTCTGGCACCCAGGATGTGTCCCACGTGACCCGGTACGGCGGTTCCCGGGCCGAGCCGAGATGGTTCATGATTTTGCCGTGGAAGAAATGGTAGTGCCATTGCGTGTACAGGCCGTCACCCTCGTAGTTGACGTCCTCGTAGTGCCCGATGTAGTCCACCTGCGTGACCTCCCCGGCCGGACCTGTCACCTCGGCCTCCAGCGGAACGGACCTGCCGAGCTTCGCCCCGGGCTGCACTGAGCTGATTCTGCCCGTCGGATGCGGCTTCTCGGCCGGGTCGTAGTACACGCGGAAATGCACGCCATAGATAAGGTTCTGCGGCCACTTCCACGAGCTTTCGGGGTCCACGCGCATGCGGAACTGATTGCCTTTGCCGCTCTTAAGAAATGATAGCGGGACCGGTACAACGGGATAGATATGATGCTGGTAATCCCACTGGGGATAGGGAATCGTCTCGGCCTCGGGAATCCGGATCCAAGCGTGCCCGTTCACCTCGAGGGCCAGACCTCGTGTGGAGTCGTGGCAGAGAATCTTCTCCACGACGACCTCCGCGCCAATCGCATGCTCCAGGTCGAACTCGTGCTCGAGCGTCACGGGCGCGTTGATGTAATCGTGCGCCCAGCCTCTGTCGGGGTGCTCTTCGCCGTGTTTGCCGCCGACGCGCAAAGAACCGCCGGCATCGCCCGTTTCATTCCACCACACGTACTCGCGGAAAACACCGCCCGGAACGGGTCGGGAAAAGCCCGCCGCCGACAGGCCGATCAGGGTCAATGCAATCGTCAGCACAAGCCGTTTCATTCCCATGGCCGCACACCTCACCTTTCCCGGGACAGCGTTTCGAATTCGGGATGAACGTTCCTCTCGATCGTTTGCGCCAGGAAGTTGTCGATGTCATCGGGTGCAATCTGCGCCGTCGCACCGGTCTGCGTGGCAACCATCGCGCCCAGGACATTGCCGAAAGCCACTGCTTGTTCCAGCGAGGCGTCGCGGAGAATCTTGTGTACAAAGCCGGCAGAGAAGGCGTCACCCGAGCCCAGCGAGTCTACCAGCCGGACCTTGTAGCCGGGCGCATAGGTCCTTTCGCCGGCGGCCGAGAATCCGAAGGCGCCTCTCGCGCCGAGTGTCACCAGGCAGAATCGAAGGCCCCACATATCCAGGACCGCTTCGCAGAATTCCGCAATCGTATCGTGGCGGATCTTCAGCATCCCACCCAGCACGTGGGCCTCCTCCTCGTTGAGCTTCAGAGCATCCGCCTCCCCGAGAGAGAAGGCCACGGTATGCTCGTCGTAGCAGTCCTTTCGCAGGTTCATGTCCAACAGCTTCAAGGCACTCATGGCTTCTTCCAGAAGCTCGGCCAGCGTCACACGGGAAACCGCGGCCCGCTGGGCCAGGGTGCCGAAGCACAGGCAGTCAGCCTGCATCGCGGCCCGGACGAGCGCGTCCGTGAGCACGATCCGGTCGTACGCCACATTCGGGATGATGACATAGTCAGGGTCATTCCGCGTGTCGAAGCTCACCTGCACGGTCCCGGTGGGCGTCTCCTCATCCCACTGCAGCAGGGCCGTATTCAGGCCAAAGGATTCGACTGTGTCGAAGGCCTGGCGCCCCAGGTCGTCCCGGCCGAGCCGGCTTACCATCAGGCCCGTATCGCCCAATGAGTTCACACGGTACGTGAAGTTGAACGGCGCCCCGCCCAGGACGACGCACGAGGGCAGGATGTCCCACAGGACCTCACCGAAGGCCACGATTGTCTTTTGCATGGTTTACTTCGGCACCGGTCGCCGGCTCTCGACGGCCGGGCCGTCTCCATCCACAATGTTCCTGATTCGCGCCAGGTCCACCTGCACGTTCGGCGGATTACCCAGCTCCGAGACGACCAGGTCCGCCTCGGCGAAATCCTCGTCCTCTGTGTATTCGTTGGTTGTCACAATACAGTGCAGGCCCGCCCCCCTGGCGGCGAGCAGGCCGTTGCGGTTGTCCTCGATAACCAGGCACTCGCTCGGCTGTAAATGCAGCCGGTCCAGCACGAGGTTGTAGATCTCCGGATCGGGCTTCTTCTTCGAGACGACGTCGCCGGCCAGGATGACATCGAACTTCGCTTTCCGTTCCGGGCCAAGCAGCTTCTCCAGCACAGCGTTGACCGCCCGCTCGTTGGAGGTCGAGCAGACGGCGAGCTTGACGCCCGCCGCAACGGCCTCGTCCACCAGCCGGGCCACCCCCGGCCGAGGCGGCATCTCGCCCGACTCGATAATCTGCGTATAGTAATCGGTCTTGAGCTTGTGCAGCTCTTTGATCAAGGCGTCCTTGTCGCTCGTGCCGGCGGGCCAGGAGGTCTCGTCGAAGTAGTATTTCATTCGCTCTTTGCCGCCGCCGACCCTCAAAAGCTCCTTATAGAGCGCGATGCCCCAATAGATGGGATAGCCCTTTTCCGCAAACATCCGGTTGAACGCCACGCGATGCCCGTCGCGCTCCGTCTCCGCCAGAACTCCGTCACAGTCGAAGATCAATGCCTTGAATCTGTCCGCCATGCTCAACTCACCAAGCCGATGCCTCGTAGCATGGGCATCTTGCCCATGAAGGGTCCCCAAAACGCGCTCTTCGCGTTTTGGGAGCCCAGTCGCAGGGCCGTCCCGGCCCTGCACGTCGTCGTTCCGGGGGTCCCCAACGCAACAATCCGCGTTGTGGCCCGCTTTCCACAAGCGAGGTCACCAAACGCAATCAATCGCGCTCGGTGGCCCCAGACGCCCGCGGGACTCACGGGCAGGATGCCCGTGCTACTGAAGCCGGATGCTCCAAGTGTTCTTTGATTTTGCCCAGGAACTGCGCGGCGTACGTGCCGTCCACAGCCCTGTGGTCGCAGGCCAAGGTCATGGTCATCATATCCCGGGCGACGATTTTGTCATCTATCACAGCCGGTTTTCTGGCCACGGCGCCGACCGCCAGAATCGCGGCCTCGGGCGGATTGATGACCGGCACAAACACATCCACGCCGTGCATGCCCAGGTTCGTCACGGTGAAGCCTCCGATGGCCTGCGGCTTCAAGCGACCCGCCCGGGCCGCCTCAGCGTTTTCCCGCGCGGCCGAGCCGATCTCGACAACACCCTTTTTATCCGCATCAGCAATCACAGGCACGATCAGGCCGTCTTCCACCGCGACGGCGACTCCAACGTTGACGGCCGCCTTCAGGATAATCCGGTCCGGCTCGACATGCGAGTTCATTTTCGGGTATTGCGTCAGGGCCAGCGCGACGGCTCTGACAATCATATCAGTCACAGTGATCTTTGTCCCGCTTGTTTCGTTAAGCCGTCGCCGCCAGCGCGTCGCCTCAGACATGTCCACGTCCATCGAGAGGTAGAAATGGGGGATCGTCTGCTTGCTCCGGGTCAGGCGGTCCGCGATGCGCCCCCGCATGGGGGAGAACGGAATGATGGTATCGCCCGGCTGCGCAGCCTCTCGCACGGCAGCGCCTCGTGAGATTGCCGCGAGCACGTCCTGCTTGATAATCCGTCCGTCCGGACCCGTGCCTGTGACCGTATTGAGTTTTATACCCTGCTCTCTCGCGAGCCTGCGTGCGGACGGCGAAATGGCCAGGCGCCCATCCAATCGCGAGCGGTGAATTGCTGGGATGGCATCGTCAAGGGGTCCCCAACGCGATGTAGCGCGCTGGGGGGCCCCATGCGCAGCTTGGCGATGGTCTTGTGCCGATGTCCTGGAGCCATCGCCAGGGCCTTCGGCCCTGACGCTGCCACCCTTCCGTTTTCTGTCTTCTGCTCTCCTTCCGCCGTCCTCGATCTTCTCGCCGGGGCTGCCGATGTAGGCGATGGGCGTCAAAACCTCGACCTCCTCGCCCGCCGGATAGAGAATCTTCAGCAGCACGCCGGCGCTGTAGGCCTCGACGTCAAAGGCTGCTTTGTCTGACTCGACGACCGCAATCACTTCGCCCTTCTTGACCTGGTCGTTCTCTTTCTTGAGCCAATCGACAATCCGGGCCGTCCTGATGTCCTGGCCCACCTGCGGCATCAGCACCGGTTCTGCCATTGTCGCTCTCCTCTACGCCTTGCCCGCGCTGCCGAAAAGCCGGATGTTCGCCATGATACCCTTCTTCATCTCATCGAACTGGGCCCCGATCACTTTGAGAGGGTCGTATTGCGTGTCGTGCGCTTGGTGATAGCCGACAAAGCCGTCGATAAACGCATACTTGATCTGCGTGGAGATATTGACCTTCGCGCAACCCAGCGAGATGCACCTCCTGAAAACCTCATCGGACAGCCCCGTACCGCCGTGCAGGGCGATTGGCACGCGCGTGCTCGCAGCGACCTGTTCGAGGACATGGTAGGCGATCTTCGGCTCGCCTTTGTAGATGCCGTGGGCCGTCCCGATGGCCGGCGCGAAGCAATCAGGCTCGACCCTCGCACAAAACTCGACCGCCTGCTCGGGGTCCGCCAGGTGCGAATCCTGCTCCCTGACGTGGATATCGTCTTCGACGCCGACAATCGCGCCTAGTTCGGCCTCGACCGTGATGTTCTTCGGCCGGGCCATCTGCACGACCTGCCGGCTCAGCGCGAGATTCTCCTCGAACGGCCTGGCCGAGGCGTCGATCATCACCGAAGTCCATCCGGCCTCGATGCACTCCTTGATGAGGTCCAGGTCCTTGCAATGGTCCAGATGAACGGCGACCGGCACTTTCGCATTCCCGGCCAATTCCCGCATCCAACCCATCAGAGTCCCGCTGCCCCAGAAGGTAACCGTCTTGGCGGAGGTCTGGATGATGACGGGGGCATGAAGCTCCTCGGCGGCCTGGACCACCGCTTTCGTGGAGTTATAATCCAGGATGTTGAAAGCCCCGACGGCGTACCGGTCCGCGGCGGCCTGCGCCAGCATGGTTTTCATGTTCTCAAGCGGCATAGCTTCTCCTTGTGACAGAAGTGTCGAGGGCGCGAGTGCCCTCGAATCGCGGGCAGGATGCCCGCGACACGATCAGACATAGAGACACCGTTTCGCGGCCTCGATAATGTCGGCCTCCTGCGGCACCGATGCCCTTTCCAGATGGGCGTTGAACGGGATCGGCGTGTTCTTGCCGGCAACGATCTCGATGGGGGCGTCGAGGTAATCGAACGCCTCCTGCTGCACGACGGAGGCGATGTCCGACGCCACGCCTCCCCGCCGGACGGCCTCCTGAACGATGACGAGCCGCTCCGTCTTCCGCACCGAGTTCAGAATCAATTCCTTGTCCAGGGCACCAGCGTCCGCGGGTCAATCACCTCGGCGTCGATGCCTTGCTCGGCGAGCTTCCGGGCGGCCGACAGCGTGCGACCGACCATCCCGGACCATGCCACAATGGTCACGTTCTTTCCCACCCGCTTGATATCACCCACGCCCAAATCCACCGTATATTGCTCCTGCGGCACCGGGCCTTTTTCCATGTACAGCAACTTGTGCTCGATGAAGATCACGGGGTCCTCGTCCCGGATGGCGCTCTTGAGCAGTCCCTTGGCATCATACGGCGTCGAAGGCATGACCACCTTGAGCCCCGGCACATGATAATACCACGCCTCCAGGCTCTGTGAATGCTGTGCGGCCAGGCTGCCGCCGCTGCCGCCCTGGGTGCGGAGGACCATCGGGACCCGGCCCTTGCCGCCGCTCATGAAGCGGTACTTGGCCGCCTGGTTGACGATCTGGTCGATAATCAGCGAGGTGAAATCGACGAAGAGAATCTCTACGACCGGCCGCATGCCGCTAATCGCGGCCCCGACGCCCATGCCGGTGAAGGACGCCTCCGAAATCGGCGCATCGATCACGCGCTTCGGACCGAATTCATCCAGCAACCCGACCGTGACCTTATACGACCCGCCCCGCTGGCCGATTCCACCGCCGATCAGGAACACCCTGTCGTCGCGAAGCATCTCCTCGCGCAGCGCCTCATTCAGCGCCTCGCGATACATCATCTCGCGCGTCGCTTGCCCAGCCGTGTTTCCAGCCGCCATACTCAACTTCGTGCAACCTCCTCCAGGAATGCTTCCACCGATGGATTCGGACTGCTCTTGGCGAATTCGATGGCCTCTTCCATCTGCCGGTCGATTTCCTGGTCGATGGCCAGAATCTGCTCTTCGGTGAATCCGCCCTGCTCCACGAGGTACTTGCGAGCCATCCGGACCGGGTCCCTGGCCTTGTAGTACTCCAGCCGCTCTCTGGGCATGTAGAGGCCGGGATCGTTAACATGATGTCCGCCGTGCCGATAGGTCTTGGCTTCGATCAGCACCGGCCCCTTGCCCCTGCGGCACATCTCCACGGCTTGCTTCGTGCTCTCATAGACAGCCAGCACGTCGTTGCCGTCCACCGGTCCGGAGGGCACGCCGTAGGCATCGCCCCGCTTGTGCAGATCGGGGATACGGGTCATTTCCTCGATGGGGCTGGACACGGCGTAGTGGTTGTTCTCGAGCACGAAGACCACGGGCAGGTTCCGGATCGCCGCCAGGTTCAGGGACTCCGGAAAGACGCCGTTATTGGCCGCCCCGTCGGAGAAGAAGACCGCCACGACCTGGTCGCCGCCGCGAATACTGATGCTGAGGGCCGCGCCAACACCAATGGGAATCCCCCCGCCGACGATGCCGTTGGCCCCGATGTTGCCCCTGGTGACATCGGCGATGTGCATGGAGCCGCCCCGGCCGTGACAGTACCCGTCCTCGCGGCCGAGGACCTCGGCGACCATCTTCTTCAATTCGCCGCCACGGGCGATGCAATGGCCGTGGCCTCGATGCGTGCTGACGATATAATCGTCGCCGCGCAGGGTCGCACAGACGCCGGTCGCGATGGCCTCCTCACCCAGATACGGGTGAAAATAGCCGACGATCAAGCCCTGACGGTAGAGCTTGACGCACTCGGTCTCAAAGACGCGAATCGTGCACAACGTGCGGTACAACTGCTCCAGGAACTGCCTTGAGTACATTCTTCACCATTGCCGTCGCTTTGCATCAAATCCCATATCCTGCCGATTATGACTGACAACCTCATATCCAGAGGTGGCAGCGGCCAAGTCAAAGTACATGTTTGGCCTCATCCGCGCGGCATTGTCGAGGGGTCCCCAAGGCGACGTATCGCGTTGGGGGGCCCCATGCGCAGCTTGGCGATGGTCTCCCTGAGATGCGGCGCAACCATCGCCAAGGCCTGCGGCCTCGCCGATACCACCCATTACGCCATCCATGGTTGACGCTAAGCACGTACAAGCCAAGGACTTTGCCGATGGCGTGCGAACCAAACCATCGGCAAGCTCGCGCTTGCCGCTGCCACCCAAAGCACGACCATGCCCCACGAAGAACTCGTGCGTAACCGGCGTCAACCTGCGCCTGCGTTCGGCTCCGGCTTGGCACACACGGAGAAACGGTACTTGTCTCCCCGGTAGATGGAATCTTCCATCTCCAGGATCATCTCCTTGCCACAGAACGTGACACCTTCGACGCGAAAGGCCGGCACCGGCTCCGCCAGGTCGAAGAACCGCTGCGTCGCCGGGTCCAGCATAACGGTGCTCAGCATCTGCTGGATTTCCACCAGGTGCAGGCCATAATCTGTCTCATAAATGTCGTACAGCGAGCCGGTGAAATCCTTCCTCTCGATCCCGGGACACAGACGCAGCGATATGTAACGGACCTCAATCATCATCGGCGTCTCGTCGGCAAAGCGCAGCCGGTGAATCTTGTACACCGGGCCGACCATGATGTGCCGGCGCCCGTTGACCGTCGCGGCGTAGCCTTTCTCCACCCGGCGTGCGTCGAGCACCTTGGTGGACGGCGCGTACCCGGCCTCCAGCATATTGCGGGTAAAGGCAAGAATCCGATTGGCCGAGCGGTGTACGTCTCTCTCACGCACGAACGTCCCTTTGCCTTTGACCCGGGTGCACCAACCCTCGGCCTCGATCTCGTAGAGCGCCTTGCGGGCGGTCGTGTTACTGATCCCATATCCCCGAATCAGCTCATTCTCCGAAGGGACCCTCATCCCCGGCCGCAATTCGCCGGCCCGAATCCGCTCGATGATCTCCCGGCTGATACGGTAGTATTTCGGTATTGTCGTGCTTTCTGAGCCCATGCCACTACCACCATAGCTTAACGCACTAAGATAGAGCCGCCGGCCGCATTCTGCAAGGATTTTCCAGGTGGCTTCTCCGAGCGCACGGTAAGCGGGTGGCGGTTAAGCCGGCTGGCAGCGCCAAGCGCAGCTTGGGGCGAGGATGCCTTGCCCTTGCTCATTCCCTTCGCAGGCTGACGTAAGCAGCGGCGGGACGCCCTCGCCTCGCCACGTCGAAAGGGACACGGGCTCGCGAAGCGTGCCCGGGGCCGGCACGTTGCCCTGGCCGTTGCCGCTCGCGTCAGAGACTATGGCGCCGGCAGACGCCATCCACACCGGCCGCTGTCCCCCGACTCATCCTATGGCTTAGCCAAAATCATCCTTTTCCTTGGGCACACTTGAGGTCGCCCCCCTTGCCGGACAGCATATTATATGTATCGGCCCGCGACCCACGGGTTTTTGGGTGCGAACGCGGGAAATTGTTTGATTGCCCTGGTGGCAAACACTAAAATTCTACCAGGCTAATCTCAATCCATAATGATAGATAATTGAAAGGAGTCGTGAGATGGCCACTCAGCAGACGAAAGGGACATGGTCGAAGAATGATCTGAAGGAGCTCAAGAGGCTGTTTCCCAACCGCCCGACGGCGGAGGTGGCAGCCGAGCTCGGCCGTCCCACCGAAGCCGTCAAGAAGAAGGCTTCCCGAATGGGATTGAAGAAATCCAGAAGGTACATGAAGGGCCTGGGAAGAACGTAGCCGGAGGATAAACTCCTTAGCCTGCCGCGCCGTGTTGACTTGTCTTTGACGAAGGATATATCTGGGAAGCCGGCTGACCCTTGCTTCTGCGGCCTCGCAGCATGGTAATCACGGGGGCCGTGCAGGCGGCGGGTGGTTATTGCGCCTTTCAATACGCCCTGATGTGACGCGGTTGGACTCAAATATGACCTCACGAGAGCGTGTTTTGGCGGCGATGAATCATCGGGAGCCTGCACGTGTCCCCGTTGACCTTTCCGGGCACCGTTCTTCCGGGATTGCCGCACTGGCTTACCCGAAGCTGCGGCGGTTTCTGGGTCTGCCCTCCAGACCGATTCGGGTCTATGATATCATCCAGCAGTTGGCGATTGTCGATGAGGACGTCCTCGACCGCTTCGGCGTCGATACGATCGAGCTGGGCCGGGGCTTCGCGCTGCAAGAGACGGACTGGGCCCCCTGGACTCTGCCGGACGGCACGGAATGTCTCGTGCCCGCCTGGACCCGCCTCGAGCGGCAGGAACAGCGCTGGGTGATACGCTCCGACAGTAGGCAAATCCTCGCCCACATGCCCGACGGGGCGCTGTACTTCGAGCAGACGTACTTCCCCTTGGCCCAGGGCGACGGCCCCAGGACCGTCCGCGCGGCGCTCGACCAGACCATGTGGACGGCCATCGCCGGCCCGCCCGGCCCCGTCGATCTGCAAATGCTTCGTAAAGGCGCCGAACGGCTCCGCGCCGGCACGGACCGGGCCATCATCGGCCTGTTCGGCGGAAATCTCTTCGAGACCGGCCAGTTCTGCCACCGTAACGACCTGTTCATGATGATGCTGGCCGCCGAGCCTGGCAAGGTCCGCGCATTCCTCGACGAGCTCATGGAGATTCACCTGGAGCGGCTGGAGCGATTCCTCGAAGCGGTCGGGCCGTATATCGATATCATCCTGTTCGGCGACGACCTCGGCATGCAAACCGGGCCAATAATATCGCCGCGGATGTACTGTGACTTCTTCAAGCCGCGGCACAAGCTGCTCTGGAACCGCGCCAGGCAGTTGGCCGACGTCAAGGTCATGCTCCACTGCTGCGGCGGCGTCCGCGAGCTCCTGCCCCACCTGATCGAAGCCGGTCTCGACGCCATCAACCCCGTCCAGATCAGTTGCCGCGGAATGGATGCCGGTGCGCTCAAAACCGAGTTCGGGAAGGACCTGACGTTCTGGGGCGGCGGCTGCGATACGCGGGAGGTCCTGGCCAACGCCACGCCCGGACAGGTCGCCGAACACGTCAAACGGCAGGTCGACATCCTGCGCCCCGGCGGCGGCTTTGTCTTCCAGCAGGTGCACAACATCCTCGCCAACGTCCCACCCGAGAACATCGTCGCCATGCTCGACGCGGTGAACGGCACCTGAGCCTCACATATTTGGCCACGCCTGCTCAACTTCAGGGTGGCATCGTCAAGGTTCCGATACGCGGCACGGCCGCGCAGCGGCCCGCCGGGCTGGGGGCGGACTTGCTTGGCGATGATCTCGTGTGAATGCGTTGGAGCCGTCGCCGAAGCCTGCCCTGAGCGAAGTCGAATAGGGTCTGCGCCCTTGGCGATGGTGCGATGACGTGAATGCGTTTTCATGTCGAGCGGAGCGTCAGCGTAGTCGAGGGGCCCCCCAAACGCGAAACGGTGCGTTTGGGGAGCCCAACCCTCTCCGCTCCGGCCTGCGGCCTCCGGTCGAAATGACAGGAGTAGAGAACGAATCAGAAGCCGCCCCTGCATGCTGACCGCACCGGTAGGCAGGTCGGTACCCACAAAAATTTGACATCTGTGCCTATCCTCGTTATTCTCGTATCGTTGATTTGACCCGATTTACTCTTGATTTTCGCTTTTTCCGTTGGAGGTTGCGTTGAGAGTTCTGTCAGGCATCCAGCCCTCAGGCCGACTGCACATCGGCAACTACTTCGGCGCCATACGCCAGCACCTGCAGATGCAGGCCGAGCACGAGTGCTACTATTTCATTGCGGATTACCACGCCCTGACCAGCAATCCATCCCCCGAGGACCTGGCTGAATATACCCTCGGCGTCGCGATGGACTATATGGCCCTGGGGCTCGATACGGACAAAACCGTCTTCTGGCGGCAGTCGGATCTGCCGGAAGTAACCGAGCTGACCTGGCTTCTCTCGTGCATTACGCCGATGGGGCTGCTGCAAAAATGCGTCAGCTACAAGGACAAGATTGCCCAGGGGCTCAGCCCGAACCACGGGCTTTTCGCCTATCCGGTCCTGCAGGCGGCGGATATCCTGATCTTCAAGTCGGACCTCGTGCCCGTCGGGGCGGACCAGAAACAGCACATCGAGGTAACCCGCGATATAGCGCTGCGATTCAACAATGCCTATGACGAGGTGTTTGCGATCCCGCGGGATTACATCATCGAATCGGTAGCCGTCGTTCCGGGCACCGACGGCCGCAAGATGAGCAAGAGCTACGGCAACACGATCGAAATCTTCGAGCCGGAAAAGAGCGTCAAGAACAAGGTAATGAAGATTGTGACCGATTCCACGCCCGTCGAGGCGCCCAAAGACCCGGAGAAGTGCAACATCTTTGCCCTGTTGCGGCTCTTCGCCTCCCCGCAGGAGCTGGCCGAGTGGGACCACCGCTACCGTAGCGGCGGTATGGGTTATGGCGAGGCCAAGACGCGTCTGGCCGAGCTGATGATCGAATATTTCAAGCCCTACCGGCAGGAGAGGGCCGAGCTTGAAAGCAACATGGATATCGTGGACGGCATGCTCCGAAAGGGGGCCGAGCGGGCCCGCGCCGTGGCCTCACAGACGCTCCGGGACGCCCGCAAGGCCGTCGGCCTGGGAGAGCGAAGATGACCGAGAAGTTCGTCACGGTGGCGCGCTTCGCCGACTATATGCGTGCGGACCTGGCCCGGCAGTTGCTCGAAAGCGCCGGCATCAAGGTGATCGTCACGGGTCAAAATGTGGGCAACATCTACGCCGGGCTGGCGGGTATCGCCGATGTGGAGTTGCAGACGCCCGAAAGCCAGGCGGCGGAAGCACGTGAGGTCCTGGAAGCCGACCGGCAACAGGATGAGGATTCCGAGCAGCGCCCGGATGAAGACCTGGAGCGGGGCGACGACGAGGATTTTGAGCAGGAGTGAGCATTGGCTGACTATCGCGTCAATCTCGACATATTCGCCGGCCCGCTGGACCTGTTGTTGTACCTCGTCCGCAAGGAAGAGGTGGATATCTATGACATCCCCATCGCCAGGATCACCGACCAGTATCTACAGTACCTTGAGATGCTCAAGCAACTGGACATCGATCTGGCCGGCGATTTCCTGGTCCTGGCGGCGACGCTGATGGAGATCAAGTCGGCCATGCTCCTGCCGCGGGCCGAGCCGGAGCAGATGGCGCAGGACGAATCCGGCGACCCGCGGGCCGAATTGATCCGGCAACTCCTCGAATACAAGAAGTTCAAGGACGCCGCAAACCTGCTTGATGCCGCCGCCGAGCAGCACCAGGAGCGATTCGGGCGGCCCATCAGTCTCATCGACCGTCTGGTCCCCGATGCCGAGCCCCAAATCGACATGGACCAGGTCAGCATCTGGGACCTGCTGGAGGCCTTTGACGCGATCTGCAAGGCCACGGGAACGCAGGCCTACACCGGCCATATCCAGGACGATACCCCCATCGATCTGTACCAGATCGAGGTGCTCCACCGCCTCCAGACGGAAGGCCCGCTGACCTTCGAGCGCGTTTTTGACGCCCGGCCGAACCGCCTGATCATGGTGGGCTTGTTCCTGGCGCTTCTGGAGCTCATTCGCGACAGGCTCGTCTGGGCTGAGCAGGGTGAGAATTCTTCCCAGATTTACCTGCGGGCCCTGACGAACGAGCCGCCCGAACAGGCCGTTCAGAGAACCATCATGGCCGTGGGCGAAGCAGAGACCGAAGCCGCTCAGCAGACAGAACCGGCCTATGCGCCTCCCGTCCCGATTGTCGAACTGCCATTGGCGAGGACGCAGGTCGAGAAGCGGGACGAGATGGACGACACGGACGACATGAACAGCATGGAGGATGCGGAAGAGGAGACGACCTCGGCCGACGATGATTTCGTGTTCGACGAACCCTGAGCCATACATGGAAAGGACAGAGCCATGGCGGGTAATGTGATCGAGCTTTCGGATGCCACGTTCGACAGTACGATCCACGGCTCCGACGTGCCGGTCCTCGTGGATTTCTGGGCGCCGTGGTGCGGGCCCTGCAAGATTCTGGCCCCACTGATCGACCAAATCGCCGATGAGTATGCAGGCAAGGCCAAGATCTGCAAGCTCAATACCGACCAGGGGCGGGATACGGCCATCGAGTTCGGGATTAGCGCGATCCCGACGGTCGTTCTGTTCAAGGGCGGGCAGATACGCAAGAAGTGGGTCGGACTGACCAGCAAGAAGGATATCGGTGAGGCCATCAGCAAGCTGCTTTGAGATCGAATGTCGCATCGAATCACCGGCAAACGCAAGATCGGAGAAGATATCTTCTGGGCTGAGGTGGAGGCCCCCCTAATCGCCGCTGCGCGACGGCCCGGCCAATTCGTCATTCTCAGTATCAACAGCCACTATTCCGAGCGCATCCCCCTGACCATCGCGGGCGCCAACCGCGAGACCGGGACCATCGAGTTGATCTGGCAGCGGGTGGGCAAGACGACCGCCGAGTTGGCGAGCCTGAACGAGGGTGACGAAATCGCTAATATCGCCGGGCCGCTGGGCAGGCCCACGCATATCGAGCGTTTCGGTACGGTGGTCTGTGTCGGCGGCGGCATCGGCAACGCCCCGCTGTTGCCCATCGCGACCGCCCTGAAACAGGCGGGCAATCGAATCATCAGCATCCTGGGCGCGAGGGACAAGAGCAGACTGGTTCTGGAGGACCGCTTCGCCGCGGTAAGCGACGAGATGATCGTGTGTACCGATGACGGCTCCTACGCCCGCCAGGCCCTGGTGACCGAGCCGCTCGCGGAGGTCTGCGGGCGTGATCCCAAGCCCGATCATGCCTTCATTATCGGCCCAACGCCCATGATGAAATTCTGTTGCGAAGTCACGCGACCCTTTAACGTGCCGACCGAGGTCTCGCTGAATACGATCATGATTGACGGGACCGGCATGTGCGGCGGCTGCCGGGTCGAGGTGGACGGCAAGCCCAAATTCGTCTGCGTGGACGGCCCCGAATTCGATGGGCACAAAGTCAATTTCGACCTGATGCTCAAGCGCCTGAACGCCTACAAGAAGCAGGAACAGCAGGCCTATGAGCGCTACAGACAGCATGAATGCAAGATAGGCATTGAGAAGCGGCAGCAGTAGTAACGCGGCTACTCCAATTTGATGAATCCGGGCTCACCAGATTAAGGTGGACGGCGCAGTAGTACGCCGTCCAGTCTATAATTGTGGGTAGAGCTCGTTCGGAGTTCCGCCTTCAGGCGGCTCAAGACCGCGTAAACGCGGAACTCCAAACAGCCACGCTGACCACCATATTAGAGTGGACGGCGCAGTAGGGTGGGCTGTGCCCACCAGTTTTCTCCGGGATGCATGAACGATAGGCGGCGGGCACGGCCCACCCTACGGAAACTCGCATTGTGACAGACGAAGAAAGAAAAAGGCTGATTCAGGAGTTGCTGGTGAAGAAGGATTCCGGCGGCCTCAAGACGAAGGACCGCCTGGCAATCCCGCCGCAGGAGATTCCGGAGCAGGACCCGACGGTCCGGCGGCGCAACGTCAGCGAGGTCGCCCTGGGCTATACCGAGGAGCAGGCCCGGCTCGAAGCGCTGCGCTGCCTGCAATGCCGAAATGCCCCGTGCGTCGAGGGCTGCCCAGTTGGCATCCGCATCCGGGATTTCATCGGTGCCGTCGCCGAAGGGGATTACCGCAAGGCACTGGCGATCATCAAGGAAAACTCCCTGCTGCCGGCGGTGTGCGGCCGCGTCTGCCCGCAGGAGGTCCAGTGCCAGGCGAAGTGCACCGTCGGGCTGAGCCTGAAAGACGTGTCGAAGGCCGTCTCCATCGGCCGGCTGGAGCGATTCGTGGCTGATTGGGGGAGTGACGGAAGTCCAGGTGGCGAGGGCGTCCCGCCCTCGCGTGTCGCGGGCATCCTGTCCGCGGTTCGAGGGCAAGGGGTCCCCAACGCAGAATTATGCGTTGGGGGGCCCCAAGATGCCCTCCACACAAAAGAGCAAGGCCGGGACGGCCTCGCCACAGGGGCGGTACCCGCGGTGGCCCCGCCAACGGGCAGGAAGGTCGCAATTATTGGCTCCGGCCCCGGCGGCATCGTCGCCGCCGCGGACACGCGGAGGGTCGGCCACGATGTCACGGTTTTCGAGGCCTTCCACAGGCCAGGCGGTGTCCTGGTCTATGGCATCCCGGAGTTCAGGCTGCCCAAGGCCATCGTGGACGGGGAAATCGAGACCCTCAGGAAGATGGGCGTCAAGATCGTCACGAATTTCATCGTGGGCCGGACCCGGACCATCGAGCAATTGATGAAGGAGGACGGCTTTGAAGCTGTTTATATCGGCGTCGGGGCCGGCTTGCCCAGTTTCATGGGCATCGAGGGCGAATCGCTCGTCGGCGTCTACAGCGCCAACGAGTATCTGACGCGGGCCAACCTGATGAAAGCCTACGAGTTCGGCTCCGGGGCCGATACGCCCATCGCCAGATCGAGGAGGGTTGCCGTCGTGGGTGGCGGCAACGTCGCGGTGGATTCAGCCCGAACCGCCGTGCGGCTGGGCGCCGAGAAGGTCTACCTCATCTACCGCCGGACCGAGAAGGAAATGCCCGCCCGGGTGGAGGAGGTCCACCATGCCAAACAGGAAGGCGTCGAATTCCACCTGCTGCAAAGCCCCAAGCGAATCCTCGGCGGCGAGCACGCGCAGGTGACCGCCGTTGAGTGCCTGCGGTACGAGTTGGGCGAGCCGGATGCCTCCGGCCGACGACGACCGGTCGCGATCCCCGGCTCCGAGTTCCAGATTGAGGTCGATAGTGTCATCATCGCCATTGGCAACCTCGCCAACCCGCTGATCCGCCAGACGACCCCCGGCCTGGAGTTCAACAAGTGGGGCAACATCATCGTCGACGAGAACTGCCGAACCTCGATGGAAGGCGTCTACGCCGGCGGCGACATCGTCCTCGGGGCCGCCACGGTCATCCTCGCCATGGGCCAGGGCCGCACCGCCGCCGCCGCTATCAACGAGTGTCTCGCCGGAAAGAAAGAGAGCGCCGGCAGGTGACCCCAAGAGCAGTATCGGCAGGAGACCGGCCCGGCATGCACGACAAACCATTTCCCTGTCAACGGCAAACCGCATGTACGAGCCTGGGATCGTACCCATTCCGATTGAACTTTTCGTAGTGCGGCACGAGCACTGGGTGGCGATGTCGATCACCGGGATGATCAGGGTCGTCCCGGGCCGATTGGCGCACCACGTGTCGTGTCCCTCGACGTAGGGCTCTTGCGGCGGGAGATGCAGCCGCCCGTCGGCGAGTTTCCTGATCCGGGCACGGTGGGCCTCGAGCCAGGCGTGGAGATCCATCTGCCCGGCTTCATTGCGCTCCATCAGAGAAGGAGCAGCGCGTGTCGGAAAGTAGTAGACGCCCTGGTCGTCGGTGTAGAAGAAATTCGCGACGTGCCAGCCGGCCGCTGAGGGGAAGGTGCGTCCCGCGGCGGCTGCCGAGTAGTTCGACAGATACGGCGCATAACTCGCATCGCGGTAGATCATGTAGTGCCAGCCGGTATTCCCGGCCGCCGCCGTCAGCACCAGCATCGGTTCGAGCGGGTCCAGGGGGTACGGCTCCCTCTTTGACTTGAAAGTCAACACTCCGTCGGGGATCTCCGATCCGACGGAGAAACGCCGGGAACGGCGCCCGTAGAGAGCGTCCATAAGCGTGAACTTCGCGGCATCGTCAAGCCCCGGCGGCTGCCCGGGAACACGATTCAGCAGGACATTGCCTTCTTCCGAAAGCCGCCCCCCGATCTTTGAAAACCCACAGCCGGTCATGAGCCACCCTGCGCCCAGCAGCAGACCTCCCAACAGTTTGCGGCGCGTCCCGGAGAACTGTGAAGCCGGTTTCGTGCGGACGTACATGAGACACCCCCGGAAGTCGATGGACGGAACTTCTCGCACCGAGCGGTCAACGGTGAACGACACGGGTATATATCATCGTTCTTTTGACGGACGTGAATGCAGGAAATACCTAACCTTGACCAAGGGGAACTGAAGGGAGCGGGGCACCTTTTCCGAGGCTCTGCGGGCCAGGCCGCAGGGGAGATTCGGGGACTTCGCGGACCAGCCCTTGGATTGAGCTCCAACGGGGGAATTCGGCCACGTGAGGCAGTGTGCGGGACACGATCGGCCGGTTCCGGATTGGCGCCCCGCCGGATACGACCAGACTCTCAGGCAGTTGTGGCGTCAGAATCGTTCTCACTTGACAGTCGGACCTGCCGTCGCTATGATTCCCCGTTTCGTGGACCTGGGGACTTGTAAGAGCGTCTTGCAGACTCCCGGATGGGCACAGAAATTCGTCCTGGCCGGCGTCCGCTGCATCCGAGGGCGTTTGTGCGGATCATGCGGCGACCATGATGGTGCAAGGACAGCGAAGACCGTGACAGTGGAAGTAAAGCCCTTCAGAGCATTTCGGTTCAATGCGAGCGTCGTCGGTGACGTGGGCCGGTGCATTGCGCCGCCTTACGATGTGATCGGTGACGAGGAGCAGGAGGAACTCTATCGCAGGAGCGAGCACAATATCGTGCGCATCACGAAGGGCAAGGCCACGCCCAGCGACAACGGGCAGTACAATCAGTACACCCGGGCTGCCGAGTTCTTACAGAGGTGGATCGATGAGGGCGCCCTGAAGCCGGATGAGCGCGATACGGTTTACGGGTACGTTCAGGATTTCGAGCTCAATGGTGTGGCTTTCCAACGTTTGAGTTTCATCGCGCTGGGCAAGCTCGAGGATTTCGGCAAGGTCGTGCGGCCGCACGAGCAGATCTTTGCCAAGCCCCTGGAGGACCGGCTGAACCTGAAGCGGGCCACCGCCGCCCGCTTCGGCCTGGTCTTCATGCTCTATGAGGACCCGCAGGGAGTCGCCGAGAAACTTATCGCCCGGGCGGCCACGGACAAACCGCTCGTGGATTTCGTGGACGACTGCGGGGTCCGCCACCGGCTCTTCCCCATCACCGCAGGCAGCGAGATCGAAGCCATCGTCCGAATGATGCAGGACAAGAGCTGCATCATCGCCGACGGTCATCATCGCTACACCACCGGCTTGGCCTACCTGCGGGAAACCGGCAATCCCGCCGCCAGATACCAGATGCTGGCCTTCACCAATACGAGGCAGAGCGGTCTGGTCGTTTTGGCGACGCACCGTCTCGTCGGTGGCATCGAGGGATTCAAACCGCAGGAGTTCCTGCTGCATCTGACGCACGGCTTCACCGTCTCGAAATTCGGCTCGGGCGCAGATGCCGGATCCAAGGAATCCGCCAAACAACAGATGCTCAGCACGACGAAGGGGGTGCATGAGCAGGGTGAGCCCCCCCTGGGTATCTACCTGGGGGACGGCCGCTTCTACGTGGCCGTGCTGAAAGACAAGTCTCTCATGACGGCGGCGGCGCCGGATAAGAGCGAGGCCTGGCGTGCCCTGGACGTCGCGGTACTGCAGAAGCTCATCCTGGAAGGGCTGCTCGGCCTGACCGAGGAGAACATGGGCAACTCCGATTACGTCGAATACGTCAAGGATGTGCCCAACGCCATCGACGAGATGATCGCGGCGGTCGATGCCGGCCGCAAGCAGCTCGCCTTTTTCACGAATCCGGTCAGGATGTGCCGGTTGGCCGAGATCACAGAGGCCGGCGAGCGCATGCCACACAAGTCCACCTACTTTTATCCCAAGATGTTCACCGGACTGACGATCCAGAAACTATAACCGTTTTTGTGGAGACCCCAATGGCAGACTGGAAGAACCCCCCAAGACTGTTCATCCCCGGACCCATACAGGTCAAGGCGGACGTGCTGCAGCAGTTGGCCCGTCCCACGCTCGGACATCGCGACAAGGAATACGCCCAGCTCCACGGCGAGGTCGTGGACATGCTCAAGAAGCTGCTGTTCACCAAGCAGCACGTATTCCTTTCGACCTCCAGCGGCTCGGGGCTCTGGGAGGCTTCGATCCGTAACTGCGTCGCGCCCGAGGAGACGGTGCTTGCGACGTGCTGCGGCGCGTTCAGCGACAAATGGGCCGACGTGGTGAAACAGTGCGGGCGCAACGTCGAGTTGCTGAAGGTCGAGTGGGGCCAGGCCACGACGCCCGAGCTGATCGACGAGAAACTGTCGAGCGGCAAATACACGGCGGTCACGCTGATCTACAACGAGACCAGCACCCGGCCTGATGAACCCGGTCTATGAGATCAGCAAGATGATGAAGACCAGGTATCCCGACGTGCTGGTCTTCGTGGATGCCGTCAGCGGCATGATGGGCCTGCCGTTGCACTTTGACGAGCTGGGCTGGGACGTCGCCTTTGCCTCGGTACAGAAGGCTTTCGGCCTGCCACCGGGATTCACGGTCGCGGCCGTCAGCAGCCGGGCCGTCGAGAAGGCCAAAGACGT
>JABAOC010008617.1_pt1 | contig 20154 bp, 21 predicted proteins | sample 7062161 | NCBI WGS metagenome assembly JABAOC01 (sample SAMN14538625, study PRJNA623070) | marine sediment metagenome | biome: marine biome [ENVO:00000428]; feature: marine pelagic biome [ENVO:01000023]; material: deep marine sediment [ENVO:00002113] | place: India: Gulf of Khambhat ... | reverse complement strand
TCCTTGACTAAGACGTTCCTATTTTCCAGTCTCTTCGTAACGGTTGAGGAGGTGAGGTTGTTTTTGGTCACTTTGAAGAGGATGAAGTTTGCGTCTGAGGGATATGGCGTTATTCCATCAATTTTGGTTAGGTTGTTTCTCAGCCACTCGCGTTCTCTAATAACATATTGAATCCGCTCTTTGAAGTATTTCCAGTTCTTTAAGGCTAGGGCTATGAGACGTTGAGTCACGATGTTCACGTTAAAGGGGGATGTAACTCGTTTAACATACTCTACAATTGACTTGTTTGAGACGAGATAACCAAGGCGAAGTCCAGCTAAACCGAAAGCCTTTGAAAAAGTTCTCAAGATTATTAGATTGTCAAAATTTCTTATCCAGTCGATGACTGTATATTTGGCGAAGTCAACGTAAGCTTCATCGACAACAACAACGCCATTGAACTCCCGCAAAATTTTTTTGATGTCTCCTTCTTTGAATTGGTTGCCTGTGGGGTTGTTTGGGGAACAAAGGATAAGTAGACCGGTTTCTTTGTCAATTTCTTTAAGTATCGCGTCGATGTCCAACTCAAAGTTGGGTCTAAGCAGAACAGTAACCTTTCTGCCTCCGTATAGCTGCGTGAAGTAAGTATACATGGTAAAAGTAGGTTCAACCACCAAGACCTTCGAATCCTTTTTCACAAAAACTTTCATAAGCAAGTCTAAAACCTCGTCTGCACCGTTTCCAACAGAGATTTCAGATTCGCTGAAACCTAAGAAGTCGGAGATGGCTTTGATGGCCATACCACCGTAAGGCGGAGGATATAACCGGACGTCAATGTCTCGGCAAGCATTGAGGAGCAATTTTTCCATCACATCAATTGCCGTAGCGAAATTCTCGTTCAAATCCAGTTTCACAACTCTTTCATCAAGCGTCCGCACAGGAACGTTCTCAACTTCGTAAAGGTGAAGTTCAAAAACTTCTTTGCGAACCAATTCTTCAATCTTCATTTTCTTCACTCCTGATGAAAACCGACTTTGCATGCCCATCAAAACCCTCCATTTTTGCGAGCGTGACAGTCGTCCCTTTCAAGTTTAGGTAGCCTCGCCTGCTGCACTGCAGAAAGTTGATTGTTTTTATGAAATCCCTTGCCGAGAGACCCGAGTAGATTTTTGCGTAACCTCCTGTTGGAAGGACGTGATTCAACCCAGACGAGTAGTCGCCGAAGGCCACTGGTGAGTAGTTGCCCAAGAAAACCGTTCCAGCGTTTTGGATCTTGTCAAAGACCCTGCGAGGATTTTTTGTTTGGATTTGAAGGTGTTCCGGAGCTAATAAATTGGCGTAGTACACCGCTTCTCGGATGTTTTTGACAATTACTATTAACCCACCTGTTTGGATGGAGGATTTGACGGTTTCTATTCTAGAGAGGGACTCCATCTGCCTGTGAACCTCTTTCTTAACCGCTGATGCAAGGTCCTTGGATGTAGTTAGGAGGATCGCCAACGCTTGGGGGTCGTGTTCTGCTTGTGCAAGAAGGTCAGAGGCGATGAAAGAGGCATTGGCGTTTCCATCTGCTATTATTAGAACTTCACTTGGCCCCGCTGGAATGTCTATGGCAACATCTTTGCTCACCTCCAGCTTCGCGGCTGTCACAAAAACGTTTCCCGGACCCACAATCTTGTTCACCTTTGGCACGGTTTCTGTGCCGTAAGCCATGGCTGCTATGGCTTGTGCCCCTCCAACCCTGTATATTTCAGTTGCCCCTGCCATGTCAGCTGCCACCAAGAGAGCTGGGTTGATATTTCCGTTTTCCTCTGGCGGGGAACATACAACAATTTTCTTGATCCCAGCGACTTTGGCTGGGATGGTACACATCAGCACTGAAGATGGGTAGGGTGTTTTTCCTCCAGGTGTGTAAACGCCGATTGACGATAAGGGGCGGGTTACTTGTCCAATAGTCACTCCTTTTGCCATCTCTAGGGACCATATTTCTCTTATCTGCTTCTTGTGGAAGCGTGTAATATTCACGGCGGCTTTCTGTAAGGCGTTGATCTGACTTCTTTCCAGCTTTTTGTATGCTTCTTTAGTTTTTCTCCTAGAGACTTTCAGTTTTGATCTGATGAGGCGTACATTGTCGAACTTCTCTGTGTAACGTAGAAGCGCCTCATCACCGTTTTTCCTCACATCTATTATTATCTTTCTAACCGCCAGATTAATCGAGGACAAATCCGCTTTTCCTCTGTTCACCACACGATCCAGTGTTTCCCCTTTGAATTCTTTGCTGGTCATTATCCTCAATTTATCACGATCCTCCTCGTCTCAATCGGCCGAGAAATTCGTTAATTTCGTTCTCAAAAGTTCTGTAGGCAATTTTGTTGCATGCCAGTCTGCATGTTGAATCAAGAATGGTGGCGATCACTTTGAGGTTGTTTTTTCGCAACGTCTCACCGCTTGAAGAAATGTCTACGATTATTTGAGCCAACCCCAGTTTGGGTGCTAGTTCTGAGGTTCCGCGAACCCCTAGAATCTCCACTTGCCTTCCTAAACCTTCGAGGTATTTTCTACTGATGTTTGGATATTCCGTCGCAACCCTTGCCACTGCTGGGACGTCGTTAATTGAGCAGATTTTTGAGTTTTCTGGAGCTGCAACCACGAGTTGACATTTTCCAAACCCCAAATCCAGCAGTTCGTGAACGTCAGCTTCCCTTTCAAGAATCAGGTCGTGACCGGTTATGCCCAGGTCTACAGCACCATAATGAACGTAGAGGGGTACGTCAAAAGCTCTCGCGAAAATAGCCTCAAATCTGGGGTTAGAAGTCTTGGAAATGTAGGCTCTTTTCTCTTCAAGTATGTTTATGCCTGCGCGGTGTAGCACTTGAATTGACGGTTGCTTCAGTCGACCTTTGCTCGGTATTGCAATCCGAATTTTTCTTTTCATATCATGATTAACCTCCGATTTGTTGCAGGAAAGTTTCAATCATTACGTTTCCTGAGGCATCTGACCGTACGTCATATACCATTGCAGGCTTTTTGAGGGATGAATCAGCGAAAACCACATAGTCTATTCCAGCAAGCTTTGCATAATTCCTAATTTTCTCTCCGTCATCTTTCGTCACGTCTAGGAAGGCAACAACTCCGGCGTCCCGAAAGAAGCTAACAGCCTTTATCGCCATATTTCTGAATTTCGACGACACGAGAATCTTGGTTTTTCTCTTTTCTAGAGCCTGAAAATCTTGAGCCGTAAGAGCTTGAAGACACCTTTCAACTTCCAGAGCGAACCCCGTTGCGGGAAGTTTCAGTTTCCCAAATTTTTCGATAAAGTCGTCGTATCGACCGCCTCCACCTAGAGGTAGACCGAGGTTTGGAACAGAAGCCTCAAAAACCATTCCAGTGTAGTATTCGATTTTTCTTGTCAACGAAAAATCAAAGAAGACAAAGTTTTCAACACCGTAATCAGCTAGGACATCCTTGACCTCCAAGAGTTTTCTTAAGTGGTCGCCCGCCTTTCCATATTCTGACGAGCCAATTGACACGGATGAAACTTCGTCTAACCGTCTACAGCACGAAAATTGTAGAAAGGCTTCCCTTAATCTGGAAGGGAAATTGTTTTGGTCAATGAATTTTTCTAAACGGGCCTCGTCTCGATATTCTAAAAGACTTTGAAGGATGCCTTTCTTTTCTTCATCTAGGCCTGTGGCTCTCAATAGGTCTTTGAGTAGGCTGGCGTGTCCAACATCGACTCGCACTTCCTTTAATCCTAGTTTTCTAAGAGATGAAATCAGCAGAGATAGTATCTCTCCGTCGGCTTCGGAAGTGTTGCAGCCTATGAGTTCAACTCCAGCCTGCCAGAACTCCCTTCCCCTTTCAACGTAGGATTGACTATACCTGAAAACGTTGGACACATAAAATAGCCGAATCGGCTCCGGCATAGTTGTCATTCTGGTTGTCACAATTCTAGCAACGGGCGCTGTCATTTCAGCTCGTAGGGCCAAAATTTTTCCGTCGAAGTCTTGGAATTTGAACGTGTTGTCGACCAGTTCTGGTCCAACTCCAGTGGATAGGGCTTCGACGAATTCAATGGTGGGGGAGCGAACTTCCTGATAACCCCAGAGTTTGAAAATTCCTCTTAGTTCATCTTCGATGTAGCGATAGCGTTCAACTTCTTCTGGTAGGTAGTCCCTTGTTCCTTTCGGGGTGTGTAATTTTGTGAACATTATTCCTCCAGTTCATCGCGTAGCCTCCGTGGGTAATTAGTGGGTTAGAACCCATAGCCAACACACCTTATATAAAGGTTTCTGAAAAAGATTAGTGGAGACCTGAGAGCATGCGGATGTCCGAGATAGTTCGAATAGATTCTAGGGGGAGGGTAACTATGCCGTCCTTTATTCGTGACGCTGTAAGGCTTTCTGAAGGCATGTACGTTATGCTAATAGCCCATCTAGATGAGAAAGAAGTGCGGATTGTTCCCTTCGCTGACCCAGAAGCAAAGCTGATTGAATTTCGCATTACATTTGCAGACGTTCCTGGCGCCCTTGCAAAAGCAGCAGATGTCCTAGCAAAACAGGGAGTCGATTTGTTGTCTAGTGAATCCAGAACTCTCCGAAGAGGACAATCAGCGGAATGGATTATCATAGCCGACGTTTCTAAATGTAAATGTAAACTGGAAAAGCTTGAGCGAAAATTTGTTGAGGAAGGAGCTGCAAAAGAAGTGAAGGTGAGAAGCTTTCGATAATTTGCTCTTAACTTATGCGCGCGCAGGCTCTACGGGTTTTTGCGGAGAAAATCGGTGATGATTGCAACTATTTTTTCCGGTGCGTCTTCCTGTAGAAAATGGCCCGCCTCGGGCAACTCATGGCTTTCTGTACCCGGATACACTTTCTTCCACCAATCGAGCATTCTTTTGGGGAAAATTGGGTCCTGCGTCCCCCAGATAATAATTTTTGCCTTGTCACTTAAGAGACTCAGCTTCTTTTGAATTGAACGCATTGTGTCGGCGCTGGGATGATCGTTTCCGACAGGGATGTCCCTTGGGAAAGCTATGGCCCCGATGCAGGAGGCGCGGTCTGGGAAAGGCGCTGTGTAAGCACGAATCATGGGTTCGTCTGTGGTTCCATGTACAAGGGTTGAAGCAAACATTCGTGGAATAAAACGGGCCATATCACCCATGACGTCCTCGTAGATTCCTTTCTCTTCCATGTCGGAAATCCAAGTTTTTGCACCGGCTGGCAAAATTCCTACCCCGGTATTCATGATTACCAAGCGTTTCACCATGTCCGGATGGGTGGTGGCGAAGCCGAATGATATGGGGCCTCCATAGTCCTGAAAAACCAGGGTAACGTCTCTTAAATCCAATTCGAGGAGAAGTTTTGTGAAGTTGTCTATATGTTGAGCCAAGGTGTAGGGCTTATCTTGGGGAGTGTCGCTCTTACCGAAGCCCATGTGATCCGGAACTACCACGCGATTGGATTTGGATAAAGGACGTATGAACTTGCGGTACAGATAACCCCACGTCGGTTCTCCGTGGACGCAAACTACGGGTTCCCCTTTCCCCTCATCAACATAATGCATCTGAAAACCGTTTATTTCTTTGAAGTTCGGCTTGAACGGAAAGGTTCCGTCAAAAGTCTCGTTGCGGATATCTTCTTTCAAAGGATCACGCTTCTTTCACATGAAGTCTCTGTAGACTCTATCTAATTGAAAAAATGTTGGTTAAATCTCTTATGCAGACATGCGCCATGGAACCCCATAAAAACAGAAAAAACGGAGCTTGCGAGGGGAATCAGTCGTACACCTAATTAGCTCCGAGATATGTGCGCGCGTCTTGAAACGGAATATCTAACCTTATAAAGAACGGCTTTCATAGAAAACATTAGTGTTCTCATCAATAACAGTGTGCCGCTTAGAGTGATCCAAGTTGAGTTATGTTGACAGCATCGAAAAATTGTCAAAAGCGTTGAAACCAATATCAGAAGGGCAAGATGCGAGCGCCGCGGTTGCTTTGTTGTTAAAACCCGCGGACAAAAACCTCAAAATCTTGTTTGTAAAAAGGGCTGAGAACCCTGCTGATCCTTGGTCGGGACAGATGGCTCTCCCTGGAGGAAAACGCGATTCGACGGACCAAAGTTTGAAGCAGACCGTCGTTAGGGAAACCTTGGAAGAGACCAACATAAATCTCCTTGATCGCTGTCGCTTTCTTGGAGTGATGGAAACTCAAACATCAACAACGAGACCTGAAATGAAGATTCTTCCCTTCGTCGTCCTTCTTGAGCATGAGCCATCAGTCAAATTGAATGAAGAGTTGGAAAAGTTTGTTTGGATTTCGCCAGAAGAACTAGTTCGACACAGAGGCACCGTCAATTTCAGTTTTGGAGAGTTCCCTGCCTACATCGTTGGGAACATCGTCATTTGGGGATTGACGCATAGAATTCTTGAATTTTTTGTTCACACTCTCGAGTACCCACATTAGGTCATTTGCGAAAGTCAGCACACGGCCTTACGCCTGCCTAGGGGTAGTTGACCATATGATAGCTGAGGACGAGTGTCAGGCTCATTTTTCTTTTGCAACCATAACTTCTGTTGCTTTGATAACTGCTTGGACTTTGTCTCCCGTCTTTATGTCTAATTCTTCGACGGCTTCTTTGGATATGATTGCGGTTACGACGACAGGCTCGTCTATTTTGATCTTGACTTTAGCTGTGACTACACCTTTGTCAACTTCTTGAACTATTCCCCTCAGTCGGTTTCGCGCACTAATTTTCAATCCAATCGCCTCCCAATATTCTTCATCTCCAATAATCTCACCCACGTAGTCTTCAACTCTCTTGTACTCCTTTAGCAGGTTTTCTCCAAGCTTGGTGAGGTGGGCTCCTCCTCCGCCTTTACTTCCGCCCTTGTAGGTTCTTACCACCGGCTCCTGCAGGGTTTTTTCAATTTTTGCCAGGTAGTTCCACACGTATCGATATGACATCCCAACTTTTTTTGCTGCTTTAGAGATGGATTTCACTTCTTTTATGGCTTCTAGGATTTGTGCCCCGCCTTTTCCTAGGAGGGGTTTTCCTTTGTATTCAAGCCAGACTTTGCATAGAAGCTTGTGATTGTTGTGGGTAAGCATCGGCTTCAATAGCATCTGTGCGGTTATACATATAAAAATATGGAAAAACATCGCAATACACGAAAACGTGAGATCATGACCGATTTGCGGTGCAAAGATTGACACGCACAATCCTTGATTTTCAGTGCCCTTTGCTACGAATACCTAGATGGTAAATTCCTCGTTTTCGACGTTTCTTTTTTCTATGCCTATGTCACTAACATTGAACTTCACGTTACCGTATAGTTCTGCTTCTTCTTTCTTCTGGTAAAGGGCGCCTACGATTCTTCCTATAGCATCCGCTTTCATAATTCCGCTGCCGCTGCATCCGCTGATTATTATCAATCCGTGCCTTTCAAAAACGTAGGGATTTCCGTCTATTGTGTTGCATGCGTATAGGCCAGCCAGTTTGTTCGCGATGCGTGCACTTTCAAACTGGGGGAGATATTTGGCTAGGATCGGACGGATGTTGAACTCGTAGAAGCTTTTTTCAGGGGTCACGTCTAGGTTGAATGGTCTTCCTAAGTCGTCTGCGCAGCCAGTCCAAAAGCCTTTTCCTGTTTCATCGGGTTTAACATATACTCCAGATTTGGATAGAATTGTGAAAGGCAAAATTCCCTCTTCATTGAAACCCTTCACGTATAGCAGTTCTTCCAGATCAGGACCTTGTAGCTGAAATAGCTGTCTCTTTTTAGGTTTGCTGTGGCTGTCTATACCGACCGGATCCAAAAGTTCATGCGAAGAGGCGCCAGTCGCTAATACTATTTTGTCACCGTAGATTTCACCGTTTTTTGTTGAAACTCCGTTGATTTTTGGATTCTGCCATACAAAGGGTGGACCTCCAAACTCGTTTTTCGGTGTGATGATCAATCCATGAACTTTTGTGCTGAAAAGGGTTTCACCGCCCCGTTTTTCAAACTCTTCCTTGTAAAATTTTACAAGTTCACTTTGGTCGAGTTCACCGCATTTTGTTCCTAGCAAACCTTTATGTATGTTTTCGAGTCCCAAGTATTTTGTTTCTTCGAGATTTTTGTTTATTTCTAGATTCAGTTTCGGTATCCTCTTCAACTCGTCTTTTTTGAGTATTCTTATCTCTATTCCGCGTTCCATCATTTTTTTCATTATTAGAGAGTATTCATCGAATTGTTGTTTGCTCAGCAACCAAAGGTAACCTGTCTCTATCAAACGAATGTCGTAGTTCATTTCATTTTGAAGGTGGCTGTAGAACTTGATTGAAGTATCAGATAAAACTTGGCTGGTTCTGGAAGAAAAAGTATTTCTGAACATTCCAGCCGCTTTTGCCGTATTTCCTCGGCCCGCCCCCGGTTCCTTGTCGATAACAAGAATTTTCTTGGCAGGGTTGTTTTCTTGTAAATGATAAGCGGAGGACATTCCTATTATGCCCGCACCGACTATGATTATGGCATATGCCTTCAAAATCGTTCCTCACATTGATTGATTTACAACGGTAGGATACCCAAGCAGAAAAACCCATTCGTCTCTAAAATTGTTTTGCGAAACAAAGCTGAGAGACCACGCACGCACATGTGGTGAAACTGTTCTGTATCGTGTAAGCAAACATGAAATAAGCCTTTCGAATCGTTGGCGCGCGCAGTTGATAGAAGCGCATGCTCTCGCATCGAAATATTTACAAACATTTTTGCGGTCTACTATTATTGAATTTTGAAATCGTTAGAAAGGTGTTTTGGCGAAAACATGAGGATATTAAAGGCGACAAGAGACAACATTTTGATCGCTTCGCGGATTGTGAGCAAAGGAGGACTAGTTGTTTATCCAACCGAAACGGTGTATGGTCTGGGATGCGACCCATTTAACATTGGGGCAGTGAAGCGAGTTTTTGAGGTGAAGGGTGAGAGAAGAAAGCCTCCACCCATATTGGCGTCAAGTATTAATCATGTTAAAAAAATAGCTTACATGTCACAGGAGGGGGAAAAAGTCGCCAAAAAGTTTTGGCCTGGGCCTCTTACACTAGTCTTTTCTAAGAAACTCGTTCTTTCAGACATTGTTACATGCAACCTAGATTCTGTAGGTGTAAGAATACCGAAGCACGATGTAGCACTGCAACTTATCAGCTTATCCAATGGTCTCCTAATAGGAACAAGCGCCAACAGAACACGAGAAAAACCTTCTCGAACAGTTCATGAAGCAACTAAACAGTTGAAAGAAGAGGTAGACGTGTTCCTCGACGGCGGACCCACAACACTAGGCAGGCCATCAACCGTAGCCGACTTGACCTCAAAAAAACCAAGAATCCTTCGTGAGGGGCCCATAAGCCTCAAAAGGATCTCAGACGTTATTTCAAAGAAAAACAAAAGCACGCCGAATTAAAAATGTAAAAACATGAAATATCATCAATACTCTAACTCTGGGTCGCTAACAAAGCCACATGTTCAATTACCAAATCAGCTAATGCTTCCCTTTCCAGACCTTTTCTCCTTAACTTTGCCTCAATTTCAAGGTCAGAAATGCCGAACAACTTCTTGATGTCTCCAATCTTTTCGTTAGTTAATTCGAGTACAGCGTCATCGCGTTCGCCAGGAATCAGCTTGGGAAGTACCTTCAAACAATAATCCATTCCATGCCTGTTTTCAGCTATTATGAGAACCGCAACTTGGGAAGAATCTTGTTTGACTCCAAGTGTATTCAATGCCTTTCTAATCTGTCTTTGGGCTGAAGCGTAAAGGAGAGCCTCGATGGCCAAGCTGCTTGATATGTTTGACTTTTTTTCGAAAGCCTTTAATGCGTTCAAGGCGGCAAAATGCAAGTGTTGCTGACCTGCTATCAGTTTGGCGTCAAAAAACTGAACATTGGCTTCTCTAACCTCTCTTCGAACGCGTTCAAGAAAACCGTTTATGTCCTTGATTTTGACGTTTTTGAAACCAGCTACAACGATGTATCCGTCATACCTGTTGGGCCCATCCAGCTTTTTGGTCAAATTCTTTCCCCAAAGATCTCTTGGATGAATCGCTCCACGAGTTTGCGTTCTAATCCAGAACTCACCAGCTTTTCTTTTGCCAAATCTATGGAATTTCCTTGGCGTTTGCACTTTTCAACAATTTTTCTAACTGTTTCTTTTCTCTCCCAAGGGAAAATGATCCATGACCTCGTTTCTTTTTCATAATAGTCTGGAATCATGACGCTCCAGGGTTTGTAGTAAATCGTGGCAGTTTTGACTTCGGTTGCGCCTTGCTCTTCCAGATGCGATCGTACGAGGCTGAGGCTTTCACCCGTGTCCGCAACATCGTCCACAACAAGAACCTTTTTGCTTTTCACCGAAACGGAAACTGGTTGCGTTATGACCGGTTCACCCTTGGTTTCGGCGACTCCGATATAGAACTCTGCTGTGACATTCGCTAGCTTTGGGTTTTCTAGTAGGTCAGACATAACTCGGGCTGGAGGCCATCCGCCTCTGGAGACGCCTATAATTATTTCAGGTTTAAAGCCGGTCTTCCGGACTGTGCAGGCGAGATTTAGGAGTAGTTGATAAATCTGATCCCATGATGGAATCTCGAACTCCAGTTGTGAAGCCAATTTTCTCTCCCCGGAAAAGCGGAATAAACGTTGAAATAAAGGCAATTTAACCTTGTCGCTTCTGATACTGAAACGGATCTCACACATCTGTTGCTACTATTTTCGGCCGCATGAATTTGGCACACTTGGAACATTTGTGTCGGGAAAGTGTTCGGACTCTAGGATAGCCCATAGATTCTAGATGGGTTCTAGACATGGACTCCCGCCACTGGTTTTTACAGTGGGGACATTCAAGTAGCACGGTTACTTCCTCGGTCACAGTAACTCTTTCTCTTCGGGCCACCAAGATTGTAGAGCCAGCGACGAGAAACACAGCCCCCAAAAAGGTGTAGTGTATGAGTTTTAATCCAATTCCCAAGTCTATGTCAGGGTATTCCTCCAAAAAACTCGCACTCAATTCTGAGAGCATATCCGGGGACGTGAACACTCCGGTGTCCCACAATTTCCAAAGTAGTACAAGCAGTAGTATTCCTCCAATGATACATAGTAAAAGACCCAAAGCGTAACCCGTCTTTTTCTTCAGAATGGTCATTCCCATATGCCAATCACCACACCTCAGTTAGAAGGATTCGCTTATTTAATTTATCAAAAAACTACGAGCACATCTAGCCTAGGAAAGGGAGGGCACGGCTTGAAAGAGTAGTTGACGCCTAGAGTAGACACTATGAGAAAGGGCGGTGAAAATAGTGTTAAACAAAGAAATTATCGGCGATTATGCGAGTTCCTGGAGGGCCTTCAACCGTTTCACTATGTTGGGGTGGGTGGAAAAGATTTCCATTACTCTATCTAATGAAGTCACTTTTTTCCTGAGAACTTCTTCAACAAGCTTCCGATCAGTTGCGTGTGCTCCTACCTGTCTCATGGATGCGGAGTCTAATTCTGCGCGATCTGGGTCAGATATGAAGAGAGCTTTGAAGGAATTGAGGCTGTTTGTGTCTCGACGCGTTTTTTTCATTCGACTAGTTGAGTTCACTATCTTTGCCAAGCCTTCAGAGAGCTTGCGGGGACCATCTTCCACGATGGAGGAGCTGTGACGGTCGGCGAAGTATTCACGTAATCGACTTAGGTAGAGGGTGAACAGGGTGAGAACCCAATAGAGGAAAATGCTTGCAACGCCGATGAGAGCAGCTCCGCCACCCCCCCCATCTCTACTTCTATAGCGAGACGACAGAATCATCGAGAAACCAATGTAGTAGAATATTGCTGGTAGGATGGAAACGAACATCATCACTTGGACGTCTCTGTGTTTTAGATGTCCCAACTCGTGGCCGATCACGGCTTGAACCTCTTCAGGCTCAAGGGTTTCCAAAAGTCCAGTTGTCACAGCTACTCTGGTTCCAGCGATCGGTGAACCGTAGGCGAAGGCGTTAGGTATAGGAATCTTGGCTTTCATAAGTCTTGGCGTTTTGATTCCACTCTTCATGCTAAGCGTCTCCACCATTCCATGTAATTCAGGGTCCTCTGACCCTTTCACTTCCTTCACTCGATACATGGCATCTATGAGATAGGGCGCTATAAGCCACTGGATGATGTTGAAAATCACCACGATAAAGGGTAACAGCAACAGGTTGACGCCGGCTAGGGCCAGAATAACGGTGAAGAACAGTGTGGATAATCCGATGATAGCTGCTAAGGTTCCAATCATGGAAAACCGAAGTTTCCACAGACCCATAAATCTATCCTCAATAACTGATGAGCAAAAGGAGAGACTTATATCCTTTACTATTTAGTTTTTCCTATTACTATTTACTTTCGTTTTTTGAAATACACCAGTCCGTCTTTTTCGCATATATATTCAAAGCCGACCTCGAGTAAACATTTGATTTCCTCGGATGTCTTGGCGACGTTGACATGAAACTCTGCGCGCGCGTGACGATTGGTTAACCTCTCCCAAAGCCAAGAACCAAACCAACAACAAAACTTTAAACTGAATTCAGCTAACTTGTTTTGGGTGAGAAGATGATAGGGGCAGTAGTCTTCGCAATATGTTTCGTCTTGTTTACCTTGATCTCTCTTGTAATTGATCTCCCACCAGGAGTATACGTGCATGAATGGTTTGATATCCCCGCATCGGATTACTCTTCTCTGGTAAACGGCATCGTAAATGGATTGGTTTACGGAGTCGTCGTTTGGTTAGTGTTTAGCCTAGCGAAAATGGGGAGAAAGAAAGAACCGGTTAAACCCCCGTTATTGGAGAAGGCAGTAGAGGTTAGAGAGCCTAGGGAATCAGCGCTTCCGATAGCCTTGACAGAGATCAAGGGAATTGGGCCTAAAAGAGCTGAAGAACTGAAAGTTGCGGGCGTGAGAACTGTTTCTGACCTGGCAAAACGTTCTGCCAAGAATCTCTCAGAGAAAACTGGAATACCCATAAAAACTGTTTCAAGGTGGATTGTACAAGCAAACGAAATGATTGAATAGGCAGATAAAAAGCGCGCGCGCCTATTTTTTCATGAAATGCATAAGCTCTCTAATGTTGTGTATCTCGATTAGGTTACTCGCATGCTTCATAACTGTTCTAAAGGCGGCGGTAAACAGAACGGTATCTTCGTCATTGATCAGATTAATAGATCGAAGTTTTTTTGCTACAGCTAGTATTCGATCTTCTTCTTTACGATAATCCATGTGTATGGGATACACGCCGAAAACTAACTCAAGTTGTTTCTTAACTCTTTTTTCTGGTGTGACTGCAATTATTGGGGGTACAACCTTGAATCTTGCTATCATCTTTGCGGTGTAGCCTGACCTCGTCAAGGTTACGATCGTGTCAATAGGCATTGTTTGGCATGTTCTTTGGATTGACTTGCTTACGGTATCCGAAATGTTGATGAATTTTCTATCTTCGATGTGGCTTCTCACCGCCGTTTCCGTCTCTTTTGCTATTCGAGACATCATTGAAACAGACTCCACCGGATACTTACCTATCGATGTTTCACCTGAAAGCATCGTTGCGTCGGTTCCATCCAAAATTGCGTTGGCTACGTCACTGACTTCAGCTCTAGTTGGCGTTGAACGATGCATCATAGATTCAAGCATTTCTGTAGCCGTCACAACAGTTTTGCCTCTTTGATTACATAATTTAATGAGTGATTTCTGAACCAACGGAACTTTCTCAGGTCTTATTTCGACGCCTAGATCACCTCTGGCCAACATGATCCCTTCCACGCCATCTAGAATCTCTTCGAAATTCTTAACCCCTTCAAAATTTTCAATCTTGGCAATTATTGCCCCTTCGAACCCGTGGGCCTTGGATTTCAAAACATTCACATCTTGAGCGCTTCTTGCGAAGGAAAGAGCTACATACTCAATATCATGGTTCTCTGCAAATTCTATGATCTCTAGGTCTTTCTTTGAGAGGGTTGGAACCGAAAGCTGTTTGTTGGGGATATTGACTCCTTTGCCATCGCTTATTTCCCCGTCATTTATCACCAATAGTCGCAATATTCCATTGTCCTTTTCAATAACCCGCGTCCTGATCTTACCATTGTCAATGTAGATGTCGTCAGCGATACTCATTCTGTCGTAGAAGTTATGGTTGAAACTGATCTCTTCATGATTGAAGCCAACCTCTAGAACGTCTCCTTTCTTAACAGTCCTCTTTCGCCTAGCTCGGAGCCTGATTTCAGGGCCCTTGATGTCAACTATTATTGGGATGTCAGCCGTTGCTCTAACATTATCCACGATAAGTCTGTATTGATCAAGAGTTCCATAAGCAGTGTTTATTCTGGCCCCATTCATTCCTGCTTGATGCATTTTTTGCAGAATTTCCGTTTGAAGACTGGCGGGACCAATTGTGCAGATAATTTTTGTTTTCTTCAATGATTCATCTTCCATACAACTTTTCTCATTAGTATTATGAGTGACATTCTGTTTTTAATCTAGCGCCAAGCAATATGTGTGCGCTTTTAGTCCTCGTTTAGACCCTTGCCTTGGTGATCAAAGAATGGGCTATATGCATATCCAGAACCATTTCATGTACTCAGGAGAGTTGAGTACTCTTATGTCTGAAGGCAAGTGGATGTGATTTTTGAATCCAAATCTCTTTTCTCCGCACTCGTAAACAAATCCACATCTTCCATAGGCTTCATTCTCGTTGATTCTGTTAACATAGTAATCTTTTACCTCGGAGTTCGCTATTTCTGCATACCATCTGAGGTCGTAGGATATCTTTCCTTGTTCGGCTAGACTCAGGATAACGTCAATGGCAGTAATAACACCCGCCTTGAACATGTCATTTCGCAAATTGTGCGCTTCAACCGTCACATTCTTAAAGGTTAAAGTCTCTTGCCCTCCTCTTATTGTCACCTCAGGGATAGTCAGTTTCTCGCTTAGCTTTCTTCGGGCAATTTGATCCCTGAAACCTGAAAATATGGCATCTACTTCAGAGGAAGATGTTTGAAATATCCGGATGTACATCTTGTCTTTAACTGGGTAGTGATCAATTCTGAAAACGTTTGATTCCGTCCATCCACCGTCATAATGAACTTGGAACCACCAGTTCTGTTTGCCGTTAATAGAATCTATGACGTAAGTGTTCATCTCTTCATCAAAATGATATTCAGCCGCTATTCTTCCTGTTTCATTCAAGTAAGCTATGATATCGAAAACTGAAAAGTGCCCTGACTGAAAAATGTCAGGCCTCTTCGTGACAATTTGGTGTGGGTCGAAAGTGAATGTTCCGACACCGCTTATGATCATTTCTCCATTCAGTTTCAGTTCGGTGTCTTCTACTCTTCCAAAAATGCTACTACCCGGAGGAGGAAAATAAGTGGTATTGCCTGCAACGAAGACAGATAACAAGTTATAGTTTTGGTCAATGACTATGCTAATGGGATTCTCTGTTCTCACGTCCCAATTCAGTTCCCAATGATCAAACCGAAAGCCTTCTGCTGGGAGAGCTGTGACTGTTGCTGTTGTTCCTTCTTCATGCTCGTATGCTTCTGGTGGGGGATCAGTTGTTCCTCCCGTTGTTGTTGATATGATAAGGTTACGCTTTCCGTGTGGCGGAGGCGGAATTGTTACGAACACTGCATTCAAAGAATGATTGGCATCCATCAGAACGTTTATTGGGTTAATGGTGGCAGCCTCAGCATCTAAGTCCCAACGGTCAAACCGGTAGCCATCGTTTGGAATGGCGCTCACCGTCACCGTTGACTCTTCCGTGTGACTGTAAACTCCAGGAGCAGGATCAGTTATCCCTCCATTTGATGTTGAAATAGTTAATCTATAATCGGTCTGGGGCGGTGGTTCGGACTCGTGCAAAGGGTTGCCAAAAAACCATTGTGAAACTATCAAGCTTGAAATCAACATCACCATGGCCAAGAAAACGAATGTTGCGATCTTCTCTATTCTGTTGAGTCGAATCATACGCTTTTAGCCTCCACTTAGATGGTCGCCCGATGTTTTTCTGAGATGCAGTTTCGGAACCGGCTATCACGAACTATTATGACATACGTCATATAGTGAACCCCAACTCCGCCATAAATACGTTGCGGGCGCATCACACAAACTCGCCTCATTTCCAAACACTCTTTTCTTCCGTTTGGTCAAAATACGAATCAAAATATCTCCAGAGATAATCGGAACGGTACTTTAGAACGTGGATGTGAGATCTGTCAAAAATCAGAAAAAGAAGATACTAAAAAGCAAACCACCTTAAATAGTACTGAAAAGCAAATGTCATGCAGTCGAGGTTAAATGTGTATGCACAGTGTTCTGGACGTAAGTGCGGGTAATTGGGAAAAAGTTCACGCAGCATGGGACAAGGTTTAATATCGCGCACGCGAAACCTGGTTTCCTGCGTTGGTCTTGATCTACTTCGACTGCGTGCGCATTAGGAAACCACTAGTTTCAGAGCTTCTTTCCAGCGATGTAAGCTCGTTCTATCCATGCTTCTGCATCATCTGCAGTTACTCTTTGCCCGCCATGCCGTGAAGTTCTGCCACTAAAACCCTTTGGCTTGCCGAATTTTCGTGCTTCTATAACGATTCTCTTCCCTTTGATAGCATCATTTTCTTTGCGGTGATAATCCAAAAACGATTTTGACATATTACTCACATTTCTTGCAAATTTTCTCTTCTTTCTCCAAGATGTCGAATATTTCCATGACTAATTCATATTCTAGTCCAAGCTCTTCAGCAACGTCACTCGGGTAAACGCATTCATACTCCTTAAGGTGATTTCGTATGAATTCCTCAACCAGCGGCTTAGCTTCTCCCACTGTCATTTCTTTGGCTCCAGTATCTTTCATAGCAATTCTTCCAAGCTATGAACCCTCCGATTTTATACTTATTTGTTTTGTTCCGACACGCACACGTCAATTGTTTGCATGCATGCAAACATATGCGGAGGCACTATAACCTTTTCAGACAAGATTTACCACCTCATTTTACCCAAGATTCCGATAAGGAAGTATAGGCTTTCAATTATGTGTGACTGTGGCGTAACAACAACATAAACTTAAATGCGCGCGCAGATAAGAGTATGTCAATACGCGCATAGTATCGGGAAGCGATTTCTTGACGAGAATAGAAAGATCAATTGTAATAAATGTACCACCTCAAAAGATTTGGCCAATGGTTTTTTGGGATCGAAGTCCCGAATGGTTGGGCTTGATTAAGGAAGCGGAGCGCACTTCTGAGAAGCGTGATACCGTCTCGGCATGTTACCATTTACTCGGTAAAGCTGCGGGTAGAAAATTCGAATTTGATGTCGAGTTTACAGACTTGGTCGAAAATGAGAAGTGTAGTTGGCGTTCCATTAGCGGAAACTTCACAGGGTTTGGCACATGTATACACGCGTCTGGAACAACAACCTTGACACCTATGGAGGGCGGAACCAAAATGACGATTATTATGAACTACTATTTACCTTACTCGATTCTTGGGTGGATCATCGACAAATTGGTAGTCGGCAGGGAAATGAAAAAAGGCCTCAAGAAAGGACAAGAGAAAATGAAAAGCATCTTAGAAGAATAGCACGCGCGAGATCACCTAGAACACGTAGGTTACTAGCGCGTGCAGTTCTTGTTTTTACCGTTGCGCGCACATTCAAGTTGAATGCTCGCCCACTTATTCTGTTGCTGTTGTTTTACAGTCACACACATTTAAAAGATTACGACTTCTTACTAATGTACATGTGGGTTTTACATGAGAGAATATGATCTGATAGCGATAGGTTCAGGTTCTGCCATGAACATTGTGAGCGCGGTGATTCAAGAGAATCCGCACATGAAAATCGCCGTCATAGACAGGGATGAGCCTGGGGGTATTTGTTTGACTAGGGGTTGTATACCGTCGAAGATATTGCTGTATCCCGCCGAGTTGGTGAGAACAGTTGGCAGAGCAGGGGAGTTTGGCGTAGAGGTTGATATCAGGAAAATCGACTTCGAGAAGGTCATGGAAAGAATGAGGACCCTTATCGGTGGAGACATAAACATGATACGTCAGGGGCTCTCCAATTCTGAAAACATAGCTTACTATCCAGCTATCGCCGAATTTGTGGGTCCATACACGTTGAAAGTTGGTGACGAGACCATAACGTCAAAGATGATATTTCTGTGCACAGGATCAAAGCCCATAATACCTCCGATAAAAGGAGTGGATAAAGTGGGCTATCTTACAAGCGACACAGTTCTCAAGATGAATCGACTACCTGAGAGTATTGCTATAGTGGGCGGAGGATACATAGCTGCGGAATACGGCCATTTCTTTTCAGCCATGGGATCTAAAGTCACCATAATCGGCAGGAATCCCCAGTTTCTCAAACAAGAAGAACCGGAGGTGTCGGCGCTAGCCAAGAAGGAGTTGGAGAAGCACATGACAATTCTCACCAATCACGAGGTGCGTGAGGCAGAGAAGACTTCGATGGACAAGAAGCGGCTTGTCGCTGTCAACAGAGAGAATGGAGAAAAGGCGGTGATAACAGCAGACGAGATACTAATAGCTACCGGAAGAGGCCCGAACACAGATGTGCTTCATCCTGAAAGAGGAGGTATAGAAACAGACAAGAGAGGATGGATTACCGTCAATGAATATATGGAGACCTCGCAACCTAACATTTGGGCTTTTGGCGACGCAAACGGCAGACAACTCTTCAAACACGCGGCAAACTACGAATCTATAATCGTATACTACAACGCCATACTAAATAAGAAGGTAAAAGTCGACTACCACGCGATACCACACGCAGTTTTCACGTATCCTGAAATTGCAAGCGTCGGCCTCAGAGAGAAAGAAGCAATTGAGAAATACGGAAAAGACAAGGTGCTAATCGGAATCTACAGATACGAAGACACTGCTAAGGGAGAAGCCATGGCTGTAAAAGACTACTTTGTCAAGGTAATCGTTGAGAAGGAAACCATGAAGATCTTAGGGGCACATATCATTGGACCCTATGCCTCTGTTCTCATACAAGAGATCATAAACCTAATGTACACACCTGAACAAAGTGCAGAGCCAATAATCAACGGAATGCACATCCACCCCGCTCTGAACGAGGTAGTGGAAAGGGCTTTCCGTTCCCTTATGCCGCCGGACCAGTACCATCAACTTATCGAGCACCACCAACACTAGATGATTCCAAATGCCCAGGGAATTGTGTGTCGGAAACGGCAATTTTCAAGTTAACTTTGACAACGACATGAACATCAGAGACATGCATGCATGCTTCATCGCAGGAGCATTGATAACCATAGCAACAGCCCTAATCTTTCATCCAGCTTGAACACCGTCGCGCACAGTGAAGAATCAGAGAAGAAAACCGTAAGTCGAACAATGAAGCTGAAAAAGACCGAAAAAGCGGGTGTGCAAATTATGTGGAAATTAATCTGGTTGGCGCATCAAATGAGAGAACGATGCGTGCACGGTAGGGACTGAGTCTATACTTTTCTGAGTTCCATTCTTCCCAGTTCGTTGTCCATTCCCGTGAACAGGACGGTGCCATGAGCTCTAGTTAATTCGCCGTATGTGTTTATGGGGTCGTAGCTCTTATTCAGCGTGCTGGCGTTGTAAGCACAGACGGTAATCATCGGGATGTCCGTGACCTTGTGTAGCGCTTTCTCATATTCTATTAGTTCCCGGATCAGGTTGTGTTGGAAGAAGCATGCCGTTTCTCCGGTGACTCTTAGTCCCTTGAAGCCATTTTTCAAAGCTTCATTGTAAAGTTTGGTCCATAAATCTATCGTGGTGGCTAAACTGAATTTTCCACCTATGATGTAGATGTCTTCGTACCCAAGGATGTGTAAAGCATCTGTTTTCTCGTATTTTTCGACGTTGATGCCGAACCGTTTCATAGCTTCTCTTATCTGGCTTGGTTTCTCGTCAGAAGCCACGTACACTCCAGCTTCGCCATTATCCAATCCAACTTTAAGGTAGTTGAAAAGAACGTTGTATTTCGCTTCTGGATTGTCGTAAACGAATATCACGTGGTTTGTAGGTCTCAGCTGTTCCATAAAACCGATCACCTTTTCAGGAACAGCAGTCTTTTCAATATTCTTCCAGCTTATGGCGTTGTGCCAAAGGTTTTCAAAGTCTTTTTGG
>JABAOC010002424.1_pt2 | contig 20180 bp, 19 predicted proteins | sample 7062161 | NCBI WGS metagenome assembly JABAOC01 (sample SAMN14538625, study PRJNA623070) | marine sediment metagenome | biome: marine biome [ENVO:00000428]; feature: marine pelagic biome [ENVO:01000023]; material: deep marine sediment [ENVO:00002113] | place: India: Gulf of Khambhat ... | reverse complement strand
TCCTTTTTTCCGTCATGATTCATGAATGTGCCCATGGTACGGTCGCTTTGTTTCTTGGTGATGATACTGCGAAGAGGGAGGGAAGATTATCCCTTAACATAATGAGGCACATAGATACCGTGGGTACAGTTATTCTCCCATTGGTTCTCCTCTTCCTTTACCTGATGAGTGGATCAGGTATTATATTTGGGTGGGCCAAGCCCGTTCCTGTGAGGGCACGCAAGCTAAGAAATCCCGCCAGGGATTACACCTTTGTCTCCCTCGCTGGCCCCATATCCAATATCGTTATGGCCTTTGCCTTTGCCTCTATGGTACCTTTCTCAATGATGATCTTTAACGAGCATGGTATCCCTCTTTCTCTCGGGAGATTCTTTTTTCTCGGTGTGAAGATAAATATCATTTTAGGCATGTTTAATCTTCTCCCAATACCCCCTCTGGACGGGTCACATGTGTTGGCTTACCTGCTTCCCTCTCCGTTCTCAATCAGGTACCGTCAGATGGCAAGGTATGGTATTTTAATAATTTTTGTGCTCATCCTTACAGGTACTTTGAGATACCCTTTCCTATTCGCTGATTCTCTTTCCAATTGGATACTTAACTGGATGTGTAATGCTGGCGGCTCTTCTGGGTAGGTATTTTATGAGCTGATAATGATAGAATAGGGGGCAGGTTCTTTGCTTTGACCCAAGGATGTCCATTTGTTTAACATTCCCTGAGGTAAGTGACGGGACTTGAACCCGCGACCACTGGGGCCACAACCCAAAACCATCGCAAAGTGAAGTAAAACAAAGTAAAGGCAGTTAATCTCCTAAATCAGTAGGTTAGTTTAATTAGTGCAAGGAAAATAATAAGACGTAAAAGCAGGTAAAAAGGGGGATATTTTCTGTAATTTGTTGACCAAGTGTTGACCACACTAAACCTCACCGTACGCTTTTTAAGTAGGGCAATGGAGCTCCTGCTCATAACCCGAAGGTCGCTAGTTCAAATCTAGCCCCCGCTACTACAAAAGGGACAAGGGCTTCCGAGATTTCAGAGGCCCTTTAATTTTGGCGTTTTTGAGTGGCTTTCCTACCTGATTTCCTACCTATCGTCTCTCGTGGCTAAGCTCGGTTTTGTGCATGTACCAATAGGTTGTCCCGTTCCTCTGTGTGATGGTTATCCCTCTCATTTTGTCTCGCCTTCCTCCAAATCCTTCAATTTCTGAGTGACTAGCCTGTCATCCTCTAGGCATTCACTGTCGAAGTGGGCGACGATCCCATAACAGGCATTGTTTAGTCCGTCCCTGGAGGTAATGTTCAACCATTGGATCTCGAAAACGCAAACCTTCCGCGCCATGCCTTCCAATATCCCCGAGTTTCCATATGTTTCCTTAACCAATGAATGTACGAGCTCACCGGGGGTCAATCCACAATACGACCGTCGAAATCGCAACCCCTACGCCCCGCCCCATGTTAGTTTTGACTTCCATCGCGTCAATGCTTAGTATCCACCGGGTATCTTCCTAGACGACCATCACGTCGGGCAGGGAGCGTTGCTCTCGCGTGATGTAACTCGTAATCAAATGTTTCAGGCTAGCATCTGCCTCAACTTAGACGAACACGTGAAGAGCGGGATCTTTCTGTGCTGCAAAGACGAATGCGGAAACCCCGAGCAGAAATACGACAATACAGCCTATTTTCTTAAAAGCCTTGGCATTACCTGTTTTCTGAGCTCGGGATCCTCTTCAGAATCAAGCGTAGCTATACTACCTTTGATTGCAGGCTGCGAGGTTATGGACAATTCTTCCAGCTGCGCGGCTGTCGTCTCCCCGTAAGGATCCTTTCGAGGGAGTAATATCGTCGCACAGATTGAGCACCCAAAATGGAATCCCATTCTCGCTTCTTCAAATATCTGCTTGCAGTAGAATCTCGAATTCTCGTAAAGTCGTCCATGCAAACCTTTTGAAGTCTGCCAAACCTCCTCGAGACTGTCATAGAGAAAATTTGTTTTTGGGTCTTAATTCCTTTAGGAGTCCTTGCTTGGATAGCAGCAGGAATAGAGGCTGTAAAACGGTTAATAGTTCAAGTATTAAAAAAGATGCGAGAGGCACAAAAAATTAACCCATAAATAGATCAGGGGGGAAAGCATTATGTGGGATATTACTGCGAAATGGTGGATTCTCTACGGAGAGATTTTCCTGGTAGCATTAACGTTAGGCATAATCATAGAAAAGGCAGTTTCCAGTATTGGGCAAAGACTAAAAGACGATCTATCTGAAATCGGGCACATTTTGAATTCCTTAAACGCGACGACAGAGAGGATTGAACACAACATAGATTTGATAATCGGGGAGCATTTACCACTGGAAGACATAGTCTCACCAGAATAAAAGTCCAGACACAAAAGAGGCGATATAAAAAAAGGTAAGCATCTCAGGGCGCGTCAAAAGCTCACGGGCTAGGTACCAGACCTACCGAAAAGGACAAACCCCGTCCCTGCCCGTGGGTTAATCAAGGGCAAGACAAGGAGGTTAAATATGGCAATCTTAACAGGGTGTCCTTTGTGTCATAGAAAGCAGGCTACCAAGAATAGCTTTGCGCTTGTGGTGCAGGTCTAGATAAGCTGAAAAGATCCAAGAAGGTCAAATATTGGATTAGCTACCAGCTAGCAAATGGAAAACAGCGGAGGGAGGCTATTGGTTATTCCATTGAAGAGGCCAGGGATGCGGGGGGCAAACGTAGAGCTCAAGACCGGGAAAATCGGATATTTGACATTAAGCCCGACACTAAGATGACCTTCAACGAGTTGACAGAATGGTATCTAGGGCTTGCGAAGGCGAGCTATCGAGCAACTACAGGTATTTTTACGAAGTTTTGACCAAAACGTTGACCAAGAAGCCAAAAATGACGATAATGAAAAAGAGGTAGCTCGATAAGCAATTGATAGTAGGTAGCTTTCATGGGGTGAGTGACGGGACTTGAACCCGCGGCCACTGGGGCCACAACCCAGTGCTCTGCCAACTGAGCTACACTCACCACTATTTGTTTTATTTATCATAGAGTTCAGTGGCTGGCAAGGGGATATTTCCGTTATAGTGTTCTCAATGAGCTATGTTAGCGAAAGACAGTAAGAATTTGGTTTTTAGACGAATACCCTCCGTAGATAGTGTGTTGGAATCTCCATCTATCAAGAGCATGCTATTGACTACCCCAAGGGGTCTGGTTGTGAGGGCCATTAGGCAAGTCTTGGATACTCTTAGAGGAGAAGTTGAGAGTGCTCAAAGAGCCGACGAATTGCCAGATCTAGAGCTGAACACTGTTGTTGATCAGATAGTAAGAAGGCTATCGACCCTAGCTCAGCCAAGATTGAGACATGTGATCAATGCCACAGGAGTTGTAGTGCACACTAATTTGGGACGATCTCCCTTATCAAAAGGGGTCATTGAGGGGTTTAGATCCCTCGCAGGCTGTTACACCAATCTAGAATATGATCTAGGGACTGGCAAACGGGGTAGTAGGTATGCCCATGTGGAGGAGATCCTGGTGGAGCTGACCGGGGCAGAGGGGGCCCTGGTTGTGAACAATAACGCAGCCGCAGTTCTCATTGCCCTGGACACGATCGCCAAAGAGAGGGAGGTCATAATTTCCAGAGGTCAGCTGGTGGAGATTGGCGGCTCCTTTCGGATACCTGAGGTCATGAGGAAAAGTGGGGCAAGGATGGTTGAGGTGGGTACCACCAACAAGACGACTATCGTTGATTATGAGTCTGCAATTGGACCAGAGACCGCTCTTCTGCTTAGGGTTCACGCAAGCAATTTCCAGATAATAGGATTCACCGAGGAAGTGGGATTAGAGGAGCTGGTTGCCTTAGGAAAAAAACACGGTCTTCCTGTAATGGAGGATCTTGGTAGCGGGTGCCTTATCGATTTTTCCAGGTATGGACTCAAAAAGGAGCCAACAGTTCAGGACTCTGTAGCAAGAGGAGCAGATATAATTACCTTCAGTGGCGATAAGATGTTGGGTGGGCCACAGTGCGGGATAATACTTGGAAAGAAAGAGATCATCTCAGCCATAAAGGCCAACCAGTTGAACAGGGCTCTCAGGGTAGATAAGCTCACACTCGTCGCGCTTCAAGAGACGCTTTACACCTACAGGGATAAGGACCGAGCGATTAGACTTATACCGACTCTGAGAATGTTGTGCCAACCATATCGGAGTCTGTGCAGAAAGGCAGATAGGTTACTGGGCCTTATTGGGAGGATAGCGGGAGATAGTTTTTCAGTGAGGCTCTGCGATGGCTTTTCTCGAGTTGGTGGTGGCGCTCTGCCCCTTGAGGAGATACGCAGCAGGATTCTCTGCATATCGCCCAATCGGTTGTCCGCCCCTTCGATCGCAGAATCCCTGAGGTCCTATAATCCACCCATTATTGCACGCCTCGAAAAAGACCAGGTCTTGCTGGATCTAAGGACTATTCAGGAGAGAGAGCTCAAGATTGTGGCCGAGGCATTAACAGAAATATCTACAGGAGGTAAGACCCCGTAACCAAGAGAATCGCGCCACCACGAACAAGCGGCTATCCTATACTCTCTTTTAATTCCTTACCAGTGCGAAATCTGACAACCCTAGTGGCTCTAATCTGAATCGGCTGTCCAGTTTGGGGGTTCCTTCCAGTCCTCGCCTTTCTGTTGACCACGACAAAGGTTCCAAAGCCCGCTAAAGGAAGCCTGCCTTCCCTTCTTATTGTTCCTTTTGCAATAGTCAGGAAAGCGTTTAAGGCCCTTTCTGAATCTGCCTTTGTCAAGCCTGTACTTCTAGCCATCTGTGCTATTAACTCTGCTTTTGTCATGATCTCTTTCCCTCCTTCTTTTGTTTTTGGTTCTTAAATACTGAGGCTGTCTCCACTCGTTATGAGTCCCTTTACCCCCTTTCCCTAAATGACCTCTTCCACGATCTATTTAGAATATGGATAGCCGATTGTTGTGATGTATGAGGCCCTCTTTTGAAACATAAGGCAGGTGCATTAAATTCGAGATACCCAACGGATAGCGGGTTTATTAGCACAACGAGATTCCAATTTCAATAAAAAATATTGATGCGGATTAAAAATTTTCTTAGTCTTTACCGAACTCACAAAGGCTCCTTAAAGTAGCTAGGCAGAGGGAGGTAACAACAACTTAAAGTAACTTATTAATTTATAAGGGAATCACCCCAACCAGCCGCCACAACCGAACCAGCATTGACAAATCTACAGGGAGATTATAATTTCAAGTAATGGTTTGAGGCAGGGTATATTATTAGGTAAAAGACAGATGGGCAACGCGATGGAGAATATTATTGCAAAGGCACTCGATGAAAGCTTGAGGGTCAAAGGGGATTTCATCAGAAAAAATGTCTCCGCATTGATACATCTTGCTGAAGCTATCTCCCAGGCCTTCAAAAATGGCAGAAAGCTCATGATCTGTGGTAATGGAGGAAGCGCAGCTGATGCCCAGCATTTTGCTGCAGAGTTTGTGAACAGGTTCCAGATAGAACGGCATCCCTTACCGGCCTTGGCGCTCACTACCGATAGTTCCATAATTACCAGTGTGGCCAATGATTATCGATATGAGGAGGTTTTTTCTAAGCAAATCCAGGCCCTTGGTGTTGAAGGAGACATCTTGCTTGCCATTTCAACGAGTGGTAGGTCAGGAAACATTCTCTCCGCTATAAGGACTGCCAAAGAGAAGGGATTATATACCGTTGGCCTTACCGGAGGAGATGGCGGAGATATAGTCAACCTGGTTGATTTAGCCTTAGTAGTGGAGTGTGATAGGACGCCGAGGGTTCAGGAGGCCCATGTCTTAGCCGGACACCTCATCTGTGAGTTGGTTGATCATATTCTCTTCCAAAAAGATTCTCCCGTATCGCGCGAAGGCCCTGTGGAGAGTTAACAACTTGAAGGACTAAAGATGGACAGAGTAAAACCAATCTCCTTAGAAAAGGTGCGGACCCATTCCCTCAAGAAGAGAACAAGCAAGGTCTCGGTAGCTGATTTCGGGTCGAGCTGGGTAGCTGGTGATAAGATGGGCCGTTGGCTTGAGGGGCTACCAAATATTCTCGCGGGAACTGACCTGAGGAAATTGGTTGATAGGCTCACACGAGCCGTAAAGGAAAAAAAGACTATCATACTGGCCATGGGGGCTCATGCCATTAAGGTCGGGTTAAGCCCTGTGATTTTGGATTTGATGCAGAGGGGAATACTTACGGGCCTGGCCGTGAATGGTGCTGGCATTGTACATGATTTAGAGGTAGCCATGATTGGTGCTACCTCAGAGGATGTAGAAAGAGGGCTCCCCCAAGGCGGATTTGGGATGGCGAGAGAGACTGGAGAGTTTCTCAACAGGGTAATTAATGAAGGGGCCGAGAAGGGTGATGGATTAGGCTATTCGGTTGGCAACAGTATCCTCAAGGCCTCCTTTCCCTATAACAAGTTTAGCGTATCGGCTGGAGCCGCAAGAATGAATATTCCCCTTACCGTGCACGTGGCTATAGGTACGGATATTATACATTTCCATCCAGCTGTAGACGGAGCTGCAGTAGGAAAGACCTCACACCTCGATTTCCGGATCTTTGCCACTCTGGTATCACGCCTTGAAGGCGGTGTATATATAAATCTTGGTTCGGCGGTTATTCTGCCTGAAGTATTCTTAAAGGCCCTTACCCTTGTGAGAAACCTGGGGTCCAACGTCAGGAGATTTACAACCGTCGACATGGATTTCATAAGACATTATCGGCCTATGAATAATGTGGTGAAGAGGCCAACCTCGGATGGTGGCGAGGGTTTTTCCTTCATCGGGCACAGTGAGATTATGTTTCCCCTGCTTGCAGCAGCCCTGATTGAAAATCTGGAGACTACTTGAATTCTCCCTCAAAGGATGAAGATGGTAGAAGGGATGTTCAGGGTTGGATTTGGCTATGATGTTCATAGGCTCGTTGAAGGCAGATCCCTGATCTTGGGGGGTGTCAAGATTCCATATGTAAGAGGTCTTTTTGGTTATTCCGACGCGGATGTCCTCACACATGCGATTATCGACGCGATCCTTGGGGCCCTTGGTAAGGGTGATATCGGTCGGCATTTTCCGGATTCTGATCCGGCCTACAAGGGAGTAGATAGTCTTTCACTCTTGAAGCAGGTAGTGAAGATCCTCCATGATGAAGGATTCGAGGTGAACAACCTCGACGTCACCTTGGTTGCCCAGGAACCGAAATTGATTACATATATGAAAGATATGAATGATAGGGTAGCGGGCGTTTTAGAGGTAGACCCTGGGGTGGTAAACCTAAAGGCAACCACCACAGAGGGCCTGGGTTTTTGTGGTAGAGGGGAAGGAATAGCCGCCTATGCAGTTGTAACGCTAAAGCGGAAATCATAGAGAAGGGAGCAGGGCGAATGCCCCTTAGGTTATATAATTCAGCAAGTCGGAGAAAGGAGATCTTTAAACCTATAAGGGATGGCGAGGTCGGTATCTATGTCTGCGGGGTGACCGTCTATGATCTCTGCCACATAGGACATGCCCGCTCTGCCATTGTATTTGATGTCTTGGTTAGATATCTTAGGGCCAGTGGCTTCAAGGTGACCTATGTGAGGAATTTTACCGATGTGGATGATAAGATCATTGAGCGGTCAAGGGAGACCGGGGAGGATACAACTAGCATGGCGGAAAGATATATAAAGGCCTTTCACGAGGATATGGCTGCCTTAGGTGTAATTAGGGCCGATGTAGAACCGAGGGCCACGGAGCATATTGATGATATCATGGATATGATTAGGCGCCTGGTTGAAAGGGGATTTGCCTACATGGGTGATAACAATGTCTATTTCTCCGTTGAGAAGTTTGACAATTACGGCCAGCTCTCAGGTCGGCAACTTGACGAGATGGTTGCCGGTGCAAGGATTGCAGTTGACGAGAAAAAGAGACACCCAATGGATTTCGTCCTCTGGAAAGGGGCAAAGCCGGGGGAGCCCAAGTGGGACAGCCCATGGGGTGAGGGAAGACCAGGATGGCATATAGAGTGTTCTGCTATGAGCTGCAGGTATTTAGGGGAGAATTTTGATATCCATGGTGGTGGCCGGGATCTGATATTCCCACACCATGAAAACGAAAGGGCCCAGGCGATGGCAGCCAACGGCGTCAATTTCGCAAATTACTGGGTTCATAACGGTTTTGTGACTGTGGAATCGGAAAAGATGTCTAAATCCCTGGGTAATTTTATTACCATAAGGGATGCACTGGAATTATATCACCCTCAGGAATTAAGGCTGTTTTTGCTTTCTAAGCATTACAGGAGTCCGTTGGATTTCTCCCCGGCAGCCTTGGCTGGGGCAAGGTCAGGACTCATCAGGATCTACAGGACCCTCCAAAGGCTAGAGGAGACAGTCGGCCCTTACAAGGACAAGGGCAGTACAAAAGGAAGAATGGCCCCATTTCTGGCTCGATCAGATGGAGACAATCTCAAGAACCACTTCGTAAGGGCCATGGATGATGATCTTAGTACGGCCGGAGGATTGGGGTTACTCTTTGAGAAGGTAAGGGAGATTAATAGGTGTCTGGATTCATCGCTGCCGCGCAAGGATACGAGGGCACAATTGATGAAAGAGAGAAGCGATCTCCTTGACTGTGGTAAGGTGTTGGGGCTGCTTGAAGAGGAACCATCAAAGTTCTTTGAGGAGATAGTAGAGACCCCCCCTGAGTTAGACGCTGAAGAGATTGAGGGGATGGTGCAGGAGAGGAGTTACGCGAGGATTGCAAAAGACTGGACAAGGGCCGATGCCATTAGGGAGGAGCTGTTCAAGAGGGGAGTTATTCTCGAAGATGCACCGGGTGGCACGAAATGGAGGCTAAAGGTTGAGGGGTCGGCAAAGTCCTTGGAAGAGGAGGGGGATTAAGATCTAGCATTGCAAAGGCCTTTAGCTTTTCAACTTATCTCACCATTCGAAACCAAAGGTGATCAACAGCACGCCATTGACGCCCTTTCTAGAGGAGTGGAGGAGGGGTTCAGACATCAGGTATTGCTTGGCGTAACAGGCTCTGGAAAGACGTTTACCATAGCAAGCGTCGTGGCACGATGTCAAAGGCCCACCCTTGTTTTCGCCCCCAATAAGACCCTGGCCGCCCAGCTCTACGGGGAGTTCAAAAAGCTTTTTCCAAACAATGCAGTTGAATATTTCGTGAGTTACTACGATTACTATCAACCTGAAGCATATGTGCCTCAAACCGATACGTATATCCAGAAAGATGCCTCTATCAATGAGCAGATCGACAAGATGAGGCATTCGGCAACCAGATCTCTTCTAGACAGGGATGATGTTCTTATTGTAGCCAGCGTTTCATGCATCTATGGGCTTGGCTCCCCTGAGGCGTACCATGGCATGATCCTGTACGTCGAAAAGGGAGGCTCTATAAGCAGAGAAGATGTCCTCAGAAAGTTGGTGGAAATCCACTATGAAAGGAGCGATCTTGACTTCCACCGATCATCTTTTAGGGTCAGGGGCGACGTGGTGGATATCTATCCGGCATACGAGGAGTACTCCTCCATGAGGCTCATATTTTTCGGCGACTGTGTCGAAGATATCCAGGAGATCGATCCCCTTACAGGTCATGTTATACAAGGCCTAAACCGGGTGACGATCTACCCTGCCAGCCATTATGTAACCACATTACCGAGGAGGCAGGAGGCCATCCGGAACATTAGGGAAGAGCTGACTGAGAGGATTGAGTATTTTGAGAGGGAAAGGAAATGGATCGAGGCCCAAAGAATCCGGGAGAGGACCCTCTATGATTTAGAAATGATTGATGAAATGGGCTATTGTCATGGAATAGAGAACTACTCCAGACACCTAGAAGGCAGGAGACCTGGCGAGCCACCCCCAACACTGCTGGACTATTTCCCGGATAATTCGCTTATTATCTTAGATGAGAGCCACATTACGATCCCACAGCTCATGGGTATGTACCGGGGTGATAGATCAAGGAAAGAGACATTGGTTGAATTTGGTTTTCGCCTCCCCTCGGCCCTTGATAACAGACCACTCAAGTTTGAGGAATTTGAATCGCGGGTGCGCCAGACTATCTATGTCTCTGCCACGCCGGGCCCCTATGAATTGGATAAGGCGATCCACGTAATAGAACAGATTGTGAGACCCACAGGCCTGATAGACCCCGAGATCTCAATCAGGCCAGCAAGCAGTCAAGTGGATGATCTTCTAACTGCTATCAGGGATGTGATAGAGAGGGGTCAGCGTGTTCTGGTCACCACTCTCACCAAGGGCATGGCGGAGGATTTGACAGAGTATTATGCAGAACTGGGTATCAAGGTCAGGTATCTCCACTCTGACATAACCACCATTGAAAGGACGGAGATCATCAGGGACCTCAGGCTTGGAGTCTTTGATGTCCTTATAGGAGTCAATCTTCTACGGGAGGGTTTAGATCTACCGGAGGTCTCGCTGGTGGCCATTTTGGATGCGGACAAAGAGGGTTTTTTAAGATCCGAGAGGTCTCTCGTCCAGACCTGTGGCAGGGCCGCCAGAAATGTGGATGGCAGGGTTATCTTTTATGCCGACGAGGTTACGCCCTCCATGAAGAAGGCAATCGATGAGACGAACAGGAGGCGAAATCTACAGAAGAGCTATAATGAAGAACATGGGATTACCCCACAATCTGTCAAGAAGGACATCTCTGATATCCTTGGCTCTGTCTATGAGGCGGATTATGGGAGCATCCCTGCTGTCTCAGAGCCTGTGGAGGAATATATTTCGCTTGATAGGTTGCCGAGGGTCATAAAATCGCTCAAGACGGAGATGCTCAGCGCAGCCAGAAGATTGGATTTCGAGGAGGCGGCCCGGTTACGGGACCGGATGTCCCGCTTGGAAAAAAGGGAGCTTGAGTATAGGGATTCACGTCACCCTTAGGCCCATTATCTTCTCCAGGGTCCATAGATCCGCATCCTGGTCGTATTTGATGAGATAGACCTTCCGATCGTTGGCAAGTATTTTAAAGTAGCTATGACCTACCCCGTACCATCTATCGATAATCCTTTCCACAACTAGCTTTCGGCCTCGGACTGTAAAACCGATAGGCCGCTCATTTGCCTTGTATCCGGAGTAACAACTTACATGGATGACCTTTAACCGTGAATCGATCTTCATTATCCGCCTTCTAAGTCCCTTATTTCGTTGCCCCTTGCTTCAAGGCATTATCTCTCGGCGGGGCTCTCTACCATGTTCAACTTCCTGTATACATTATCCCTTATCCAGTGGGGGTCCCACCACTCTACCGGGTTGACAAAGACACCATGTACCATGAAGCCAAAATGCAGGTGATCACCGGTCGCCAGACCTGTTTGACCGGTAGTGCCAATTATGTCTCCCTTGCTAATGAGTTGATCAACAGTTACATCAATCCTGCTGAGATGACCGTACATGGTATAGAGGCCCTGGCCGTGTTCGAGAACTACCGTTTGACCGTAGATTCCGAGATCCTGGGCAAAGATAACCCTGCCTGTATTGGCAGCCTGGACAGGCGATGCGGCCAATGACGCCAGATCAACACCGAGATGTACGCTCTTATCTACCACCTTTGCCTTGTAATAGTAAGTCCTCAGTTCACCGAAGGTGGCCATGGTTGCGGCCTTTTTCATCCTTATCCACGGACCATCCCACAATTTCTCCTCGATTGGCGACTTGCACAGACCCCTTAATACTGCGTGGTTTTCCTCCCTCAGTTTCCCATTAATGAGGAGATAGTGGTCAATCTTGCTTTTCTCTGAGCCAAAAGAATCAGGAGGAAAGCGGGAGATTACATAATTTAAGAATCGATCAGAGATCCTGATCTTGTCACTGCGGAACTGTCTTGGCCTAATATAGTAAGAAAAGACCTTTTTTGTCTCATTATCAGCCCTATCTTTGGCCCAGAGATACAGTGGAGTATCCTTATTGAAATCGTGGGGAAGGGCAAAATAACAGATATAGAGCCCACTTTGAGGATCTCTCGAAAAAGTTACACCAGGAAAGAGTAGATCATTTACTAGGACCCCGCTCTCGCGGGCGTCAATTGAGGGCCTGTAGACAATCAGGCCAGAGCCCCCGATAGTAATGTTATGGCCTCTACTAGTGGCTGTTATCGAGGGAGGAATTGTGTCCACTATCATCTTGTGCTCTAGCAGTGAAAGATTGCCATCGCCACCCCTTCTCTTGGAGAAATCGTGGAGCTCGATGATAAGGTTGGCCTGCCCCTGCACCAGATTCAATTTCTGTGGGTCCACTGCAAATTCCTGCTCAGCCTTGTGCACCCCCCTCCTATTGAACAGTCCCTTATATGGAAAATCCCTTTCTAGAACGGGAGTAAGAGGCCCATCCTGTCTTACGCTCACCTTCATATTCCTGAGTCCCATTTTTTGGTCAGAGACCATTACGTTGAAGCTCGTAGTCTTGCTTAAGTACTCCGGGAGTGGTTCCAGATGAGCCTGCGGTTTTTCGCCCTCAAAGAGGGTCACCAAGGACCAGATAAGGATGATGAGGATGGCAACAGCTAGTAGCAGTACACGTCTAAAGCTCGGTTTTATAACCGCTAAGCTCTTGTTAGTAAGGCTTTTGATGCTCGACTTTTTCATTTCGCACGCTCAAGCGCACCTTGCTGGGCTGTATGTGGGCTCGAGTAATCTTTGGTCATGGCCATTTTTTTGTCAACACCTTTTTGGCGTTTAGAGGATGATTGAGGAGATTTTTATTGGTGTTATCGGCAGCCATTAGAGGCAGTAGTGATGAAGGCCCCATCAATCACCCATAAGCTTGCTCAGGGAGATGTGTTGGAGCAAGAGGATTACTGAGCCCAAAACAACAGTAGGAATGAATCCCACAGCGTGAAGCACAATCGCCATGGAGAGAGCCATTTCCTTGCTGAAGCCATAGAAGATGAGCCCATACTGACATGCCAGATGAAATGTTCCGATATAACCAGGGGCCGAGGGTATCGCAACACTGAAGCACAGTAGTACCAGAATAAAGAAGGGTGCCAAGAAGGGCAAGGACAGCCCCATAGAGAGACCGAGGACATATATCTGAAAGACGGAAAGACACCAGAGGCAAAGGGAGTAAAATATTACCGCTAAAAGCCGTGCTGGGCCCTTAACAAGGACAAGCCCATCGGTGAAATCTTTGAGGATTTGGGCAATCCTTTGTCTTGTCTGCCGTGGCAGAAAGAAGACCATCTTCTCAACAATATTGAGAAAGGTTTTGGTCCTTTCCTTGAGGCCTACAAGAAGCAGCACTGATCCTATAAGAATAAGGAGAAAAAGGAGACCTCCTGTCTTAAGGGCCTTACCTGTTGATTCCCATTCCGAGGGAAAATCGGTAAGCAGGATGAAGAAGAGCAATATCAGGAGAATGGTAAAAATATCGAAGAGCCTTTCAATGACAATGGTAGCTAATGAAGAGCTCCTGCTTATCCTCTCCATCCGCCCAATGTAGTTTGCCCTTATGAATTCACCCAACCTGGCTGGAAGCACGCAGTTTGCAGCAAACCCTATAACCGTGGAGGAAAAGAGGTTAGATATACCGATTCTTTTTATTGGCTCCAAGAGGTGAAACCATCGTAGGGCCCTGATTAGATAGAAAAGGACGGTTAACATCACAAGGGGTATAATAAAAGGAAGACTGGTTGATCTGATGGACACAAAAAGGAGCCCTAAGTCCACGTCGTGGAATGCAATATATAGGAATGCAACGCTGATTAGAAGGCCGAGCCAGAATTTCCAGTTCATGGTCTATTTTTTTCCCTTGAAAACAACTCCCTGGCCTCTTGAATGTCTCGGCTGATCTGTTCAGAAAGCTCTCGAGCACTGGGAAAGGGTATCTGATCCCGCAAGCGGGAAAGGAAGTTTATCTTGATCTTTTCCCCTACTATATCAGCGGATAGGTCAAGAATATGGGTCTCCACTGATAAGGCCTTGTCCTTAAATGTTGGATTGTAGCCTATGTTCGTCAATCCTCGGTAAATCTTACCGTTTAGCTCCACCGTAACGACATATACGCCTTCTTTTGGGATAAGCTCATCGACCACCTTCAGATTAGCTGTAGGGTAGCCTAACAGAGGCCCACCCCTATTCCTCCCTCTAATCACCTTTCCCCTAATCTGGTAATTTCTTCCAAGCAATCCCCTTGCCTCGGATACGTTGCCCTCCATGATGAGGTTGCGAATTGATGTGCTGGAAACCAGGCTCTTCCCAAGATAAACAGGCCCCACCTGGTGGACCTTGAATCCGAACTCCTGGCCCATTTCCTTTAACAGATCGATATTGCCCTCCCTGTTACGGCCAAATGCATAATCATGACCGACTACTATCTCCTTAATCCCTATCTTATCCACCAAGATATCCTTGACGAAATACCTGGCGGGAATAGCGGCAAATTCCAATGTAAACTTTATGAGGAGAAGGATATCGATCCCCTGCTTGCTTACCAGCTCTTTTTTTTGCTCCATAAGGGTTATGAGTGGTTTTGCCTTCTCTGGGGACATTACCTTTATGGGATGCGGCTCAAAGGTGATGACCATGGATGTTCCATCTATATCCCTGGCCCTCTCTATAACCCTTGCAAAAATAGCCTGATGTGCCCAGTGCACTCCATCGAAGTTCCCTATGGTGACTACAGGGTGCTTTATGTCCTTGGGCAAATTATCAAGGGTGCAGATAACGCTCATGCCACGGAGGCCCCCTCTATGCTCGTCTGATTTAGTTGAACCGTCCCAAGCCCTGGGCGCTGAAGGTTCTTTACCTCATTTTTCACGTTTTCACAACCCTATTGCAGGTCTTGGACGGAAGTATATTATGGGCACAGAGGGAGTTTTTGTTATGATTGATGGGGTAGGGGAAAACGCATATCTATTTGACTTTGTAAATCGGCAGCTGGGGCATCAGGAGGAGTTTAAGTGAAATATTATTCTCAATCCCTCCAAGGTCAAGAATTCCTCCACGTGGTCGATACTTCTGGCCTCCGACTTTATCAGTGGGGCAAGGCCTCCGGTCGCGATAACAGTGAGATCAGCTCGTATCTCCTGTTTTATCCGATCTACTATTCCATCAACCATACCGGCATAGCCATAAATAAGGCCTGCATTCATACTACTTATGGTTTCCTTGGCTATCACGGTCTCTGGTTTAGCAAATATCTCAACTCGAGGCAGCTTGGAGGCCTTCTGGAAAAGGGCCTCAGCAGAGATGATTATCCCGGGGGCTATCGCTCCCCCTTCATAGAAACCTTCCGGCGATATGTAATCGAAGGTGGTAGCCGTACCGAAATCTACCACAATCAGCCCAGTCCTGTATTTCTGGTACGCAGCTACTGCATTGACTATCCTGTCAGCACCGACCTCTTTTGGATTATCATAGTTAATACGCATCCCCGTCTCTATACCCGGACCCACGATCATTGGCTCATGGTTAAGAGAGAGGAGGCAGAACTCCTTGAAGGCACTAAGCACTGGTGGCACCACGCAAGAGATAATTGTATTCCTTATGGAGTCCATCTCTAATTGGGTTGGTCTCAACAGATTGTTTACTAATACCGCTAACTCGTCACCTGTCATATCTCTTTCTGTCCTTACGCGCCAGTGACTGAGCATCTTATCACCCTGGAAGATACCGAGGACAGTGTTCGTATTGCCTACGTCTATACACAATAGCATCTCGGGACCCCTCATCCCAAAAGCAAGTTGTTTCGAACCTTACCTCACAGTGTGATCAATTTAAATGACCACCTTAGGTCTTAGCCGTTCCTACGCTGCTTGTGTCAGAAGAAGGGGAAAGGGTCAATCAGGCCTTGCGCTTAGAACTGCCGGATTCGATGGCATCGATCATGGTTACCGTTTCCTTGGCAGCCCTCACGTTATGGGCCCTGATGATGTTGGCCCCATTCATTACAGAGGCAGCAATAGTGGCCAGGGTACCAGTTTCGCGTGATTCCACGGGGAGATCTAATACGTGGCCTATGAAGGATTTATTGGAGGTACCCACCAGAATTGGCTGTCCGAGATGGGAAAATCTATGCAACTCTTTTATTATTCTAAGATTATCGTCAAATGATTTGCCAAAACCAATGCCAGGGTCAATGATGATGAGGTCCCTTTTTATACCTATCTCAACAGCCTGTTCCACGGCCTGGCGTAAGAACCCCAGTATCTCACCAAGGAGATCGTCATAGGCTGGGTTTGCCTGCATATTCTTGGGGGTGCCCTTCATATGCATCAAAACGACTGGTACACCCGCCTCTGAAACTAGTGAACCCATAGCAGGGTCGAATCTCAGTGCACTTATATCGTTGACCATTGTGGCCCCGGCCATTAAGGCCTGCCTGGCTACTCCGCTCTTGTAAGTGTCTATGCTTATTGGGATGGCTACTTCCTGGGAGAGGGCCCTGATGACAGGTATTACCCTCTTTAGTTCCTCATCAAGGGGGAGGGGATCTGAAAAAGGTCTTGTTGATTCGCCCCCGACGTCAATAATATCGGCACCCTCATTGGCCATCCTCAAACCGTGCCTCACAGCGTCATTTGTTCGGAAATGGAGGCCTCCATCAGAGAATGAGTCAGGGGTGACATTCAAGATACCCATGATAAGGGTTTTAGAACTAAGATCGAGATTATGGCCTAGCCATTTTAAGGCGTTAGGCCTTTTTACGTGAGGAAGCAATTGTGGCTTTCCCTCTCGTTTTTCTTGGTTGCCTTTTCCTCCTCTTATTACCTAATATCTCATCTATCTCATGCCCATTTAAGGTCTCCCTTTCTAAGAGTGCCCTGGCTAACTTATTAAGGGTATCAAAGTTATCCTTTATAAGCATATTGGTCCTCTGGTAGTTGTGGCTTATCAGATTATTGACCTCTTGATCAATTTTTTGGGCCGTCTCTTCACTATAATCCCGACGTTGGGCAATCTCACGCCCTAAGAATATCTCCTCCTCTTTTTTCCCGAAGGTCAAAGGCCCGAGGTTTTCACTCATGCCATATTCACAAACCATCTTTCTCGCTATTTCGGTAGCCTTCTCTATATCATTGCTTGCACCGGTTGTCTGGGTATTGAGGGCGATTTCCTCGGCTATCCTTCCTCCCATCAGGATGCAAATATTATTCAAGAGGTATTCCTTTGTGTAGGTATGTTTATCATCCAGAGGCAGCTGTTGTGTCAGGCCGAGGGCCCTACCCCTGGGAATTATAGTCACTTTATGTATGGGGTCAGCATTGGGGAGGAGTCTCGCCACCAAGGTGTGCCCCGCCTCATGATAGGCAGTAGTCCTTTTCTCCTCCTCGCTTATAATCATGCTCTTCCTTTCCGTACCCATGAGCACTTTATCTTTTGCATCTTCCAGGTCTGACATATCGATTCTGTCTTTATTCCTCCTGGCTGCAAGCAAGGCTGCCTCATTGGTCATATTTTCAAGGTCTGCACCCGTAAACCCTGGCGTTCCTCTGGCAATTACGGATAGATCAATATCATCTGCCAACCTCGTTTTTCTGGTATGGACCTTGAGTATATTCTCTCGTCCCTTGACATCGGGGACCGGGACGACTACTTGCCTGTCAAATCTCCCTGGTCGCAATAATGCGGGATCGAGGACATCAGGCCTGTTGGTAGCTGAGATAAGGATCACACCTTCATTTGATTCGAATCCATCCATTTCTACTAAGAGCTGATTGAGCGTTTGTTCTCGTTCATCGTGACCGCCTCCTAATCCGGCTCCCCTGTGTCGGCCCACGGCATCGATCTCATCTAGGAAGATAATGCAGGGCGCATGCTTTTTCCCCTGGACAAAGAGATCCCTCACCCTTGAAGCACCGACCCCTACGAACATTTCCACAAAGTCAGAGCCGCTAATGCTCAGGAAAGGTACCCCTGCCTCTCCTGCGATAGCCCTAGCCAGCAGAGTTTTACCCGTGCCAGGAGCCCCGACGAGAAGCACACCCTTGGGGATTCTACCCCCCAGGCGAGTGAACTTCTTTGGATCTCTTAGAAACTCTATGATCTCCTGAAGCTCTTCCTTTGCCTCGTCCACACCTGCCACATCGTCAAAGGTTACTTTGTTCCTTTCATCAGTTACAAGCCGTGCCCTGCTCTTGCCAAAAGAGAGCGCTTTGCCACCCCCAACCTGCATTTGGCGCATAAAGAAGATCCAAACAGCTATTAAGAGAAGCATGGGGAACCAGGATACAAGGATCGTCATATACCACGGAGACGATTCATCCGGCTTGGCAGTTATCTCTATCCCCTTATTGCGCAAGATCTTTATTAGCTCAAGATCCTTAGGTGCAAACGTTCTAAAGGACTGGCCGTGATTGGTATTGCCGGAGATTTTATCCCCCTGAATGGTTACTTGACTGACGTCTCCCCGTTCTACCATGTTCAGAAATTCGCTGTAGCTCAACTGTCCAGCCTGTCTTGTCTCTTTTTTGAAGATCTGAAATAGCAAGATCATCATGAGGCTGATAACCAGCCAGAGGGTCAGATTCTTGGAAAATGTGTTCAACTATTTTCTCCTTTGCATAGATTCGTCACGGATACCTCCCTTGCTACAGCCCCGAAGTGATTAATCATAGCACATTCCCTTCGATTTTACACCTCAGAATTCTCTTCGTTTTCCCCGTAACCCTGCACCTGTCATCGATCCTTATCCCGCACACCCACACTATGCCGCCACCATCCTCAAGAATGGCGATCTTCTTTCTTCGTTCAGATGGAATCTTATTATCAATAAAGACATCCTTCACCTTCTTGAACCCGTTAAGACCAAGCGGTATGAACTTGTCTCCTGCCCGGAAATTTCTTACCCTCAGAGGCCATTGGAGCCTGTTGAGGTCAAGAAAGGCCTCATTAGGGGAAGCAGAGGACAGTGAAAAGTCCCCTCCAGAGATTTCCTCCATCGAGAGCGTTTGATTGGTTTCAGGGATCTGAAACCTTCCCCTGTCGCTTATATCATAGGAAAAATCCTCGGTCCCGGTCTCCGGTCCCAATGAAAACCTGAGCCCTTCATATATCTTCTTTACTACGAGGCTTTCAGGGAGATTGATCTTGATTTGCGGCTTCGGATTATTGGCAAGGGCAACAACTGCCTTGATATGTCTGCTATCTATCCTCCTGATGTTTCCTTTTACCCGTTTTATTGCCTGCCTGATAACCCGATACCGAAGGGGTGCTGAGAGATCCTTGAGGGCGGAAAGGCAGAGGTCTAGGGAATGGTCTGAGGAATCGAGAATCATCATTTGCAACCCCTTCTCCGCTTCCCCTTCTATGAACTGATTTTCCTCCCCACAGAGAGATGCCAGTTCGCTCAGATGTTGGATGAGCCGCGGTTGATAGTTGAGGAGAAGCGGTATCAACTCTAACCGTATCTTGTTTCTTAGATACCTTTTTTCAAGATTGGAGCTATCCATCATAAAGGGCACATCTTTCTGCTTCAGATAGGCGTATATTTCTTCCCTTGTTATATTGAGGAGGGGCCTTATAAAGCGCCCCTGCCGAATGAGGGGTATTCCTGCCAGGCCTGTCGGCCCAGTTCCTCTTAAGAGATGCATGAGAACCGTTTCGGCCTGGTCATTCATGTTATGACCAAGAGCGACCTTTTGCGCATGGTACTCATCTGAGACCTTTTCCAGGAATTGATACCTGATCTCCCTGGCGCTTTCCTCGAGGGAGGTACGGTGCGCTTTAGTTGCATTTGTGGCCTTCTCATGGGCCAAAGTGAGATTTAGGCCCTCCGCTAGATCGGTGACAAATTCCGTTTCCCTTTCATCTTCTCCTGGCCTCAAACCATGATTAAGATGGGCAACGACCAAGCTGATGTTGAGCCACCTTTGAAGTTGGAAAAGGATTCTCAGAAGGCAGACAGAATCTGGTCCTCCTGATACAGCGACGACGATGGTGTCTCCGCTGTCAATCATTCGATGCTCGAGGATGGTGAGGAAGACCTTTCTTTCAGTAGGATGTAATGAAGGGCTCCCCACTGGGCTGTTATTGTCAAATGGCTTGTTCAACGACTCAAAGACCACCCCCACGAAATATAGTAGATTTCTCTTCAGAAAAGCAACAACATATTGCTCCTGGAGTTTCCTTAATCTTTGGAGAAAACCGTTGTCCTTGAGCGTAAATTGCTGGAGAGGTGGGGTACCCATCGAGGGT
>JABAOC010011962.1_pt3 | contig 20184 bp, 26 predicted proteins | sample 7062161 | NCBI WGS metagenome assembly JABAOC01 (sample SAMN14538625, study PRJNA623070) | marine sediment metagenome | biome: marine biome [ENVO:00000428]; feature: marine pelagic biome [ENVO:01000023]; material: deep marine sediment [ENVO:00002113] | place: India: Gulf of Khambhat ... | reverse complement strand
GAGACTGGAACGCCTTCGCCACGTACTCGTCCGCCACGCCTCGGGCGTAGACTATGGAGCCTACCTCCCTCAGGGCCTCGACGGCGACCTCGATGTCCTTCTGGGACGCGTCCTCGACCCCGAAAGCCTTGGAGATGCGCCTCCTCTGCTCCTCGGTGGAGTTCTCCAAGGCGTGTATGTTTATCAGCGTCTTCTTCCCCTCCCGGATGTCGCTGCCCACCGGTTTACCGAGGGTCATCTCGTCCCCTGTCACGCCCAGCACGTCGTCCTCTATCTGGAACGCGACGCCGGCGTCCCACGCGAACCTGCCGAGGGCGTCTACCTGCTCGTCGGAGCCGCCGCCGGCCAACGCGCCCACCTGCGCGCACGCCCTGAACAAGGCGCTTGTCTTGGCGCCCACCATCCGGATATAGTCGTCCATGGACACGTCCAAGGCGCTCGGGAACTCCATGTCCAGCGCCTGCCCCTGGCACAGCATCAACGCGGCGTCGGTTATCTTGGCTAGGCTCTCTATCAGCCGCTCAGGGGGCATCCCCGGCGGCTTGTTCTTCAGTGTGACGTCGTATACCTTGGCGAAAAGGAGGTCACCAGCCAGAATAGCCAGAGGCATACCGTATACCTTGTGCACAGTGGGCTTGCCCCTCCGTAGATCGTCGTGGTCCATGACGTCGTCGTGGACGAGGGTGAAGTTGTGGAGGAACTCGGCGGCGGCGGCGAAAGGGACGGCGTCCTCGGCGCGGCCCCCCACCGCCTCACAGGCCTTGACGGTCATGTACGGTCGTAGCCGTTTACCCCCCGCCTCGATGAGGTGCAGGCTCGACCTCCCGAGGAGCTCAGGCTCCTGTCCGCTGAGCGCCCTCCTCAGATAGCCGTTGATCATCCTCGCGTTCTCCGCGAGCCTCTGCTCTATGGGCTTCAGCTGATCCACGGTAGCTCACCAGATTCACTGATAGACGACGCGGTGGGCTCTTAAAAGTTGTCTCAGGGCCGCTCGGCGTACTTCGACACGTCGAAGCCCCTGAGCCCCAGCCACTCAGCCGTCCTGCCCATCACCAATGCGGGGACGTTCTCAAGCTCCTTGACGTCCCTGGCCCCGGTCAGGAACATCACGACCTTCAGCTCCCTTATTATGTGGTCCACGAACTCGGCAAGCTCTTCCCTACCCTCCACGGCCTTCTCCAGGAAGGGCTTGGCCATCCCGGCGGCGTCGGCTCCCAGAGCGATGGACTTCGCTATCTCGGCGCCGGTCCTGATGCCTCCGGAAGCTATGACCTTGAGGTCTGTGCTCTGGCTCGTCTCTACGACGCTGACGGCTGTGGGTATCCCCCAGCTCCACAGCGCCTGGCCCAGGTACTCCTGGCCCCTCTCACCGACCTCTTTCGCGATGTGGTACTCGACGGCTGACCAGCTGGTGCCTCCGACGCCGCTGACGTCCACGGCGGCGGCGCCCGCCTCCTCGAGCTTCACCGCCTCCTCATAGGCTACGCCGCAGCCCGTCTCCTTCATCACTATGGGCGTGTCCAGGGCGCCCGCTAGCTCCCTGACCTTGCCGAGGACGCCGCTGTAGCCGGTGTCGCCGCCTACCTGCACAGCCTCCTGCAGGGGGTTCATGTGAACCGCGAGGGCGTCCGCCTCGACCATCTCGACGCACATCTCCGCCTCCTCGACGCCCCACCCCAGCGAGAGCTGGGGGCACCCGAGGTTGCCTATTACGAGGGCGTTGGGCGCCTTCTCCCTGACCACGGTGAACGTGATCGCCTTCTCGGGCTCCTCAACGGCGATCCTCTGGCNNTGCCTATGCCCTTCATCTCGGCTACCTCGGCGAGCAGCGCGTTGATCTCCTGCGCCTCCCTGGTTCCCCCGGTTATTGCGCTGATTATGAGCGGCGCACGCAGCTCCCTGCCGAACAGCGTCGTACCAGTGTCCACGTCTTCGAGGTCTATCTCGGGGAGGGCCCTGTGTATGAGCCTCACGTCCCGGAAACCGGTGCCCAGGTCTCCCTCGACGTCCTCGTCCAAGCTGACCCTTATGTGCCTCGTCTTCCGTTTCTCTATGCCGCCCATGCATTCACCTCTTCAGCATTGTACCAATTACGTTTTCGCCTNNACGGCCTCAGCCGCCTCAACGATTTTGCCTTGCATCCCCCCAGTCACGTCGGTGTCCAAGGCGTCCCCGATCCTTGCTTCCTCGCCGTGGTTGCTTAAGGAGAGCTCCTCTATGAGCCGGGCGCCTTTATCGAGCTTAGGGTCGTCCGTGAAAACGCCGTCTACGTCTGAGCCCAGCACCATCCTATCGGCGCCTAGGCCTGTTGCCAGCTCCACGGCGAGCTGGTCGCCAGAGAGTATGGCGAAGCCCTGTAGGGTGTCCAGCACCGCGTCGCCGTAGAGGACGGGGACGAGGCCCGACTCGATGAGCCCCTCGACGACATGAAGGTCGATGCACGTTATCCGTCCACCCTCCGTCGCTATGAATGAGGAGGGGGATACCGCGAACGCGGGCACCCCTGCGTCCAAGAGCCAATGGACGATTATGCCGTTTAGCTCCACCATGGCCTGGTGTGTCCTGGAGAACCCGGCGAGCTGCCGCGGCTGCCTGTATCCTTCAGCGATACGGTACTCCGTGGCGACGGGGTGGCCGAAGGAGCCTCCGCCGTGGACGACCACCAGCGGCTGGGCGTCGGCGTCCGCGATCTCGGCCGCTAACCGGTCGATGTTGCCTGTGTGGGGCGTGAACGGCTTGTCCTTGTGTGTGACGACGCTTCCGCCCAGCTTAAGAACCAGCATGCTTCTCCTCGATCCAACTGCTCTCTACGCCGCGGTCAGTCAGCTTGACCCTGTAGCTGTTGCTCTTCCTGCGCCTGATGGCCTTCTCCACCGCGCTCATCCTGTCCTCCTCCGCGACGGCGATTATGCAGCCTCCCCCGCCGGCGCCGGTGAGCTTCGCCCCGAGCGCGCCGTTCTTCCGCGCCGTGTGCACAAGGGCCTCCAGCTTCATCGTCGACACCCCTATCGCGGACAGCAGGCCGTGGTTCATGTTCATGAGGTCGCCTATGCGGCGTATGTCGTTGGAGAGTAGGGCGTCCAGGCCCTCCTCGGCGATTCCCCCCATGGCGTCTATGATGGTGTCCATCAGCCTCGGGTTCCTCCCCTTGAGGGCAGCGACGCCCTCCACCATCTTGCGCGTGGAACGCTTCCTCCGCGTGTTGCCTATGATGAAAGGCATCGAGGACTCCAAGTTGTGGCGCTTGATGCCTACGCCTCTCTCGTAGCTCAGCATGCCGCCGAAGGTGCTCACGGTGTTGTCGACGCCGCTGGGCTTCCCGTGTATGATGGTCTCTCCCTGGAAGGCCAGCTTGGATATCTCTTCCTTGCTCAGGTCGGCGTCGAACAGCCTCTCCACGGCGCCCACCGTGGCCACGCATACCGCCGCGGAGCTGCCCAGCCCAACGGCTATGGGTATCATGGACCTCACCTTCAGGTTCACGCCCGACTCGACGCCGACGTGCTCCATGGTCATCCTGGCGGCGACGTTGAGGGCGGCCAAGTTCCTGCCCCTCCACGCCTTCCCCCTCACCGGGTGGTAGACGTCGCCATCGAAGTAGCCCGAGAACCCTAGGTTGTCGGCGTCCACGTAGACGTATGGGTCGTCGCGTTTGCTGGCGTAGACCCTGGCCCTCCTGTCTATGGCGAGGACGACGGCTGGCCCCCTGTAGACCACGCTGTGCTCGCCGAACAGTATCATCTTCCCCGGCGCCGTAGCCTCCACCTGCATCGTCTGACTCACCGTGTTATCTTCATGGCGGCGTACCCCACGACCGCGCTGTAGTCCCCTATAATGTCTCCGCTGGTATAGTATGAAAGTAACTCCGCCTCCCCGGCTCCAGCGAGCTTGGAGGCCACCAACGCGGCCGAGACCGGGCCGTAACCGCACGTGGTTATCCTGTTCTCCCTGACGACTCTCTGGAGCCTCTCCTCGTCCATCGCGAGCACGGCGTCTATGNNGCTCTTGGTGGGTAAGGTCCGTCGACGCGACCAGTAGCGCGTTCTTGCCCTCCGTGGCCCTGTGGATGGCCTCGCCTACCTCCCTGCTCGTCTCCAGGTCCTGGTACCCCATGCATATGGGCACCAGCTTGAACTCGCCGTAGATGTACTGCAGGAACGGCACCTGCACCTCGACGCTGTGCTCCCTCAGGAAGGCCGTGTGGTCGTAGTCGATTATCTCCGAGTGCCCGATTATCTCCTTGGCGGTGGCCGTGTCCAGGGGCACGCGCCCCAGCGGGGTCTCCCAGCTGCCCTCGCCCATCATGGAGACGGGGGTCCCCCAGCCCGAGTGGTTGGGCCCCATGACTATCACGGTGTCGGGTTTCCGCTCCTCTGCTAGGGCGAGGTAGCTGTGCGCCGCCGCCGGGCCCGAGTATACGTAGCCCGCGTGGGGGCACACCACCGAGTGAATGGTCCGCTCCGCTCGGGCGCGGCCGGGGACCCTGCCGGGCCCTCGTCGATGGTTAAAACATTGTTCGATCTGCTCTCTGAGGCGCTCAGGCTGTGCAGGGTAGAAGGCCCCAGCGACTACCGGCCGCCTGACGCTCAAACCCTTCACCTACAGCGTGGTCTCGAAGTCCTCGATGGATGCGCCGAATTCTCCGCTGGTGGGAAGGCTTCCTCTCTCCCTCATCGTCTCTCTGACGAGGAGCCAGTAGACTATGGCTAGGCTCCTGCGGCCCTTGTTGTTCACGGGTATCACGAGGTCCACGTTCCTGAGGCTGTTGTCGGTGCTGCACAGCGCGACCACGGGTACACCGATCTGGCTGGCCTCTTCCACTATCTGCTGGTCCGCGAGGCTGTCGGTGACGATGACCGCCACGGGCTCGAAGAAGTCCGCGTAGTTCGGGTTCGTGAACGACCCGCTGGTAAACCGCCCGATGTATGGCACGCAGCCGAGCAGCTCGCAGAACTTCTCGACGGGGTTCCTGCCGTACCGCTTGCTGCTGGCCACCACCACCTTGCTGAGGTCCATCCTGGAAAGGAACCGGGCGACCATCTTGATGCGCTCGTTCATTTGCTCCATGTCCAGCACGAACAGGCCGTCGGGCCTCACCTTGTAGATGAAGGGCTCCATGTCCTTCGTCTTGATGCGGGTGCCTATGTGGACGCCCGCGCTCAGCAGTATCTCCTGGGGCAGGAGCAGGTTCTCGTTGACTTCGACTTCCATCAGCTGTTTCCTCCCCTGAGGTCGGGTTTCTCCCGCTTCTCGTAGAACTTTAGCACGTCGTCGATTATCTCGACGTGGCCCAGGAGCATCCTGCGGCAGCAGTACCTCGTGACGCCGAGGCTGTCGAGGACCTCCCCCGGGTTCTCACCGGCCTCCACGCGCTTGTTGAAGTCCTCCCACTTGTCTCCTATGACCTTCCCGCATGAGAAGCACCGTACAGGGACTATCATTCATTTTCCGCCTAATCTCGCGCAGCGTATGCTTTGCCTGGCCTGCGCGTTCTAACCACTCAACAACCAGAAGCCTATTTAAAAATACTTCTCATATGGTCTCCGCCGTCTTCCCACGGGTTTCAACGGGGGAAACAGGACAGAGTCGAGTTGTAGTCGGGGTCACGGCCGACGGTGTCCACGGTGTAGGCCGCCGCGGCCTCGGCGCTCATCTCCCCCTCGACCATCGCCGCCAGCAGGCAGCCGAACGCTTGGTCGGTGTGCTCAAGAGAGACCGGGCCGTCCCAGCCTATGTACAGCTCCGCGCCGTTGTCTATGAAGGCCTGGGCTAGGTCTGTGGACGCGACGCTGTCGCAGCCCATCACGAGCACGGTGGAGCCCCTGAACTGGTCCTTCATGAAGTGGTTCACGTAGTCGGCGCCCACCGCGAACAGGTGTCTGGAGCCGACGCTGGGCCTGGCGGGGTGCACCTCGTCTGCCAGCTGCTCCAGCAAGTACTTGTCGTGGCTGTACTGTTCGCCGGTGAAGAACCACACCATGCCGCCGTTCACGGTGCTGTGAACCCTCAGTATTACGAGGTCGTACCCCGCCGGGAGCCTCCTCAGGCGCTCGACGGTGACGTCCTCCCCGAGGACGGCGTCGAAGATGTAGCCCTCTTGGCCGAATATCTGCGAGGCTTCACCGTGAAACCCGGGGTCATCGGCGTGGAGCGGGTCGATGTAGACGACGCGGGTCACGGCGTCCCAGGCACCGGATTTGTATGATACATCAATATAGGATACGGCTAAGAGGAAGGCTATGAAGGCCAGCGTGAACCCTGTTCCGGGCCATTTTCTCGCGGCGGTTCTACCCAAAAACCATCGTCTGGATCTCCGCCGCCGGGTAGTTCACGGTTCTGTCCATGGCGCCGAGGCGTCCCAGTCACCCCGTCACGGGGGGGCTAAGACTTGTTGAGCTGGACGTTCACGGGTCTGCCGCTCTCGAACACTATGCCGAGCCTCCTGAACTCGACCTGGAATATCCTGATCTTGCCGTACCGCTTCTCCTTGAGGAGCCCCAGCTCCTTGAGCTTCATGAGGTGCCTCTGCACGCTGGTGTAGTTCAGGCCGGTGCGGCGGCTCACCTCGCTTATGTTGAGCTCACCGCTCTCGGTGAGCACCTGTAGCACCCTGATGCGGCCCCTGCTGCCGAGGATCTCCTCGACCACCCGCTCGTCCCTACGACGCATCAATTATCCTCGCGACCTCCTTCTCGAGCTCCTCGGCGGGTATCTTCTCCAGGCTTATGAGCTGGGTCCTGCCCTGGCTGCTCGCCTGTAGCCTGACGTTGACGAAGTCCAGGCTCTTCAGGTTCTTGAGGTACTTCCAGTACTGGGTGTGGCCCCGGGGCTCCTCCATGTACTCCTCGCAGACGAGGCGGTAGGCTTCCTCTATCTCGCCGGTGGTGCCGTGGGTGACGTCGTTGGCCTTGAAGAATCTGGCCACCGCGAGGAGCACCAGCTTCTCGTGGGCGCTGAGCTGCCGGACCGCCTCCTTTTTCAGCGTCTGGAAGACGCCCATGGCCGCCGCCCNNGCTCGGGCTGGATGTGCGCGGCTGCGGTCCGCTCCGCCGCCTTGCCGGCGCCGTGGAGGACGTCGATGGCGTACCTGGCGTCGCTTTTCTCCTTGAAGGCAAGCTCGCTGATGAAGTCCACTATCTCGGGGGGCACCGCGTCCCTCCTGAACGCCTTCTCGACGCGGTAAAGCAGTATGTCTGCGAGCTGGGCCTGGTCGTAGTCCCGCATCCTTATGACGTTGCGCTGTAGGCTGCTAAGGGTGCTCTGGTCCAGCTTCCTGAAGACCTCCTGGTCCTTGCTGATGAATATGATGTTGAGGCGGCGGGGCATGTCCGGCTCGGTCTCGTGGAACCTGGTGAGGTAGTAGAGGGCGTCGGTTCCCTCGTTCTCTATGAGCACGTCCACCTCGTCGAGGGTCAGCAGTATCTGGGCGTTGTCCTCGGCCATGATCTTCCTGAGTATGTCCATGAGCTCGTTGGCGGCGTAGCCCCTCTCGGGGAACTGGGGGCGCAGCCGTTTCACCACCTGGCTGAGGATCATGAAGAGGCTTCCCCGCTGCTCCCTGCAGTTGAGGTGGATGTACTCGTAGGTGACGCGGCGGCGCTCCGCCTTCCTGCGGAGGCTCCGCCCGTAGTAGTGGGCCAGCAGGGTCTTGCCGCTGCCGACGCCTCCGAGTATCACGGCCTTCTGGCTGATCTCGTAGGGCGTCGCGACCATGTGGTCGAAGAGGCCCTCCAGCGCCTTTAGCTCGGCTTCGCGGTGGAGGACGACGTCGGGCACGTAGCTGATGTCGAGTATGGCCTCGTCGATGAAGACGCCTCTTTGTGTCATCTAACCCCGTTGAGGGGTCGCAGACAGGGAATTTATGCATTTCGTAGGTTCTAACACACAGAAAGTGGAGGGGAGGGTGAAAGTGGCTTCTCCGGGAAAACCTATATCGAGACAAGGCAAACAATAGTCGTGCAGCCATGTCCCCGCTAAGCTTCAAGACCGGGAAGGTGCCGTCCGAGGCCCTGAGGAGGCTCGTGTTCAACAGGCTGGGCGTCCCCACCGACAGGGTGCTCAGCGGCCCAGGCGTGGGCGAGGACGCCGCGGTCATAGAGATGGGTGACAGGGTGCTCGTCGTGAAGGGCGACCCCATCACCGGCGCCGAGGGCAACATCGGGTGGCTATCCGTCCACGTGAACGCCAACGACATAGCGTCCACCGGGGCGAGGCCCCTATGGTTCGTATGCATCGCGCTGCTCCCGGAGGAGGCGGACGAGTCCATCCTTGAGGCCATTATGGATGACATCCACGCCGCCTGCACCGAGGTTGGCGTCAGCCTCGTCGGGGGGCACACCGAGACCACCCCCGGCCTGGACAGGCCCATACTGGCCGGGTTCATGATGGGGGAGGCGGAGATTGACGGCTACGTCACCACCGGCGGCGCCAGACCCGGCGACCTGATAATCCTTACGAAGGGCGCGGGTGTAGAGGGCACCGCCATAATAGCGAACGACCTCAGGGACCACCTCAGCGGCAAGGTGGACGAGGCGGTGATCGAGAGGGGAGCCGCGATGATCAGGTGGATCAGCGTCGTGCCGGAGGCCATGAAAGCCGTCGAAGCCGGTTCACCCAGCTCCCTCCACGACCCGACGGAGGGCGGCCTCATAAACGGGCTGTGGGAGATGGCAGAAGCCGCGGACGTGGGGCTGAGAGTGGACGGGGCTAGGATACCCATTCCGGACGAGACGAAGCTCATCTGCGGGGCCCTGGGCGTGGACCCGCTGAGGCTGCTGGGCTCTGGGGCGCTCCTAATCACCGCTCAGCCAAGCGAAGCCGACAAAATTATGGAAGCCCTGAAAGGGGAGGATATCAGGGCTTCGGTGATCGGCGAGGTGAAGCCACCATCCGAGGGGAGGGTCCTCGTGGACGAGGCGGGCACCCACGCGCCCATAACGGCGGTCGAGCAGGACGAGATATACAGGATACTCGACGAGCTAGGCTGAGCCTCACGGCTTGACGGCGGTGAACCCCGTGACGTCGTCGTGCCAGGAGACCTTCACGAAACCGGTTTCCCTTAAACGAGACGCCACCCCCCTACCCAAGTCTACGCCCCTGTGCCTCGACCCGGGTTCACCCGTGTAGTGGAACAGCCTGCCGCCGTTCTTCATCAACCCCCATAGCATCCGGTAGAACTCGCCTCCGTAGAGGTGGCCCGCGTGGCTGTGGCGCGGCGGGTCGTGTACCACGTAGTCGAAGAAGCGTTCTGGGAGGCCGTTCACCACGTGGAAGCTGTCTCCGAGCAGCATGTGGACGCCTCGCATGGTCCAGAGCCCCTGGGACCATGGGTTCACCCTTGCTATCTGCAGCACCGAAGGCTCAAGCTCCACGGTGACAACCTGCGCTGCGCCTCTCCTCAGGGACCCTATCGCGGTGTAGCCGAGGCCCGTACAAGTGTCTAGCACAGCCCCGTCCCTCACCCTCAGCCTGTCAAGTTTTCTCCCCGTGTCGATGTCTGGGGTGGTCTCCTTTGTGCGGTGCATCCTCACCCCGTCTATCTCCAGCGTTGGGGCGCCGGCCGTAGGCACTAGTTTATAAAAGTGTTTCCCTGCGACCGCGGCCTGGTAAACGGTCTCGCCTGATACGAAGTACGCTGCGTCTTCTTTCTCTGCGATCTTTTCGAGGGACTCGAGGTCGACGTTTTCTCCTGGTGTAAGCGTTATACCCTTTTTTGTACGTTTTATTCGGGTTATCGTTAAACCAAGGTCTAGCGATACCTCTGTTTTTCCGTTCAGCAGCTTCTTTGCGGTGTCCGCCGTCAATATGGGGGGAAGGCTTTGATGCACCTCTTACTCGTTTTCAGTGTTTTTAGCTGAATCATAAGGTTTTTCACCGGTCTCGCCGGCTGCCACCCATCTTTCAGAAAATGTTTTTCGTTAATTCGTTGACTGTTTTCCTGCGTCGTTCTGGTTTAGCAGAACAGAACAAAGATCCATATTAAAAATATAAATTCCATTAATATCAGATGGCATTATTTACATATCTAAATCAATTATGGAGTTTGTCCTCGGAACCCTTATATGAACCAACTTGTCGTTTGTGACCCGATAGCCAATGACGTCAGAAGAGAGACAGAACGGCTTCAAGGGCATGGTCAAGGAGGTAATAGACCAGATACTCCCGCCCAGCGACGTCGAGCTGGAGGCTATTAGGGACGAGATCTGGGCCGAACTCTCGGCCCTGTACTACAAGTACGAGGACGAAGTCCAGAAGAAGGCGTTCAGGCAGGTCATGCAAGAGATCTGCGGCAAGATGAGTCAGGGCAAGTGGGACACCGTCTACAAGAAGCTCTACCGTGCCGATCAGAAGGACAAAGTGTTCTAGGAGGCTGGGTAACACCAGCCCAAACCCACAGCTGTCACCGACATATTCTTTAATCGGTTACACATGTCAAGGTTTAAAAAGAATTCAACGTAATCAGTACCGGTAAGACTCGTTTATCCATTGCGTTTCCCAACGTCAAGAGACGAGTCTTACCACCATCGAAGACCCGCGGTACCCTGAAGGTAGGAGGCTTTGATTAACTGATTGTAACCGCGCAGCCAAAGTAATTAAACAAAGACATTTTTCGTCTCAACAATCTGGGAGCAAAACCGTCTAGGCGTGCCCCACGTACATGGCATCCCAGGGAGGCAGGTAATACTCGAAGTAGAGCATCTTCCCGTGATCGGTGTCCTCGTACCCGGCGGCGGCTACGTTAAGAAGGCTTGCCTTCGTCAAAGCCCGTAGGACCTCCTCCTGCGAAGGAGCCCTAGGCTCGCCGACCAGTATCTTCAGGGTGTCCCCCTCCAGCTTGACGGCCACCACGTCGATGACCCTGTCCAGCCTCTCGATGAAGTCAGCGACGTACTCCCCCTCGAACGTGCGGTTCGTCCCGACGCCCCGGAGCCGGTCCAGTGTCTTTTTAGTCTTCTCGTTCAACTCAGACAGAGACATCTACGGCGTGAAATAACCTTTACTTTCTGTGGTGCGTCCTGACGAGCGACGCCGTGGACAGGACCGCGAGCACCCACGAAACCACGTTGACCATGTACCAGAAGTCCCTGGCCCACCACTTGTTAACCTGCCACAGGTAGAAGGGGAAATCGAACACGTCTCCGGGGAAGGCGGAGGCTACCTCTATCTGCCAGAGGCTCGCCATCAGGAGCCCCGTGGATATAATTATCCCCAGAACGCCCATCATGAAGCCGCGTATAGGCGTCTGTTCTCTTTCGGAGGTCAAATCTAGCAAAGCCTCCGGTCGGCTGGTTATAAACTGTTTGAAATGGGGCTAAGAAACATGTAAGAGGGAAAAAGGGCTAGCTGAGCCTGACGAGGTGCACCGAGCAGGAGATGCACGGGTCGTATGCCCTGATCATTTTCTGGATGCCGTCCATGAGTTCGGCGTCCCCGCCCGCGTGGTTCCCCGCTATGACGCGTATGTCTTTCTCGATGTTGGCGGCGTTCTGAGCCGTCGGCGTTATTATGTTAGCCTTGGCTATGCAGCCTTCTTCGTCGAAGCTGTAGTCGTGGTACAGCAGGCCGCGGGGAGCCTCCACGGCGTTTATCCCCCTGCTCTCGTGGGCCTCGAACTCGGCTAGCCCCTCGTCCTCGAGCCCGTCGCTCAGCAGCGCTTCTATGGTCTCTATTCCTCTCTCCACACAGTGGACGAGCTCCAGCGCCTGGCAGAGATTGTTGCTCAGCGTGTTCCGCGGATCTACCATGCCGCTGTGCTCTCTGTAAAGCTCACGCGCCGTCCCCGTCAACTTTCTGTGGCTGAGGTGGACCCGGGGGAGCGCACCCACCATGAACGGGGCTCCACTGTACGTGGAGTGTTTGGCGTAGCTGTGTCTGTACACCTTCTCGTTGGTGAGGCTCTCGTAGTCTTCCTGCGGGTGTCTCCCTCCGCCCGATACCAGCACGTGTGTGCCTAGATATCCGAACCCGTCGCCCGGGTCTATGGCCATGTGGACGTTGTCCGACTCGTTATAGGCGGGGAGGTCGAAGCCTTTGAAGAGCTCGACCGCCAGCTCGGCGGCTGGCTGAACCTTCTCCAGCATTTTCTTCGCCTCTGTGAGTTCTTTCTCGGTGGGCGCCTTGGAGAAGCCCCCGACCCGCTCGTTCATCCCGTGAACCTCACGCCCGCCAATAGCCTTGTGGATCATGTTTCCAGCCTTCTTGAGGGCCAGCGCGTTCTTAACCGCGTCCAGGTGGTCGGCGGACATGGCGATGGCGTCCGGGTAGCCCAGGAAGTCTGGTAGCGCCAGCATGTAGACGTGGAGGGCGTGGCTCTCGATCATGTCGCCGTGTATCAGCAGGTCCCGAAGCAGCTCGGTCTGGCGCGTGTTCTCGACTCCGAACGCGTTCTCTATGGCGCCGATGGACGCCAGGCTGTGGCTCGCCGTGCATATGGCGCATATCCTGCGGGTCATGTCGGGTATCTTCTCGTAGTGGACCGTCTTGATTATGGACTCGAAGAACCGCGGCCCCTCGAATATGTTGAACTTGACGTCCTTCACCTGGCTGCCGTCGAGAACTACCTCGACGCCGCCGTGCCCCTCCACCCTAGTGAGCGTGTCCACCGATAGTCTACGCTTCATCGCTCTTCCTCCTCCAGGAAGTCGTCGTTCACCTCTCCGCTGAAGACGCAGAGCCTGTTGAGGATGTACTCCTTGCTGTACCCCTTCTCCAGCAGCATGTCGAACTCCGCCGCGAAGCCGCTGCCCATGTCCACGGGGCCCCTGCAGCCGATGCAGTCCAGGCCGAGGCCGGGGCACCTAGCGTCGCAGCCCGCCCTGACGACCGGGCCTAGGCACGGCTTACCGTCCTCGACTATGATGCAGGGGTACTCTTTGAGCTTGCACTCCACGCACACGGGATACGTGTAGCTCGGCGGGTTGTCGCCGTGCAGCAGAGACGTTATGGCTCTGAGGGTCTCGTCTTTCTCTACGGGGCAGCCTGGTATGTTTAGGTCCACGTCCACGTACTCGCTGATGGGCTTGCTGAGCCTGGCGTCGAAATACCCGGGCTCGACTCCGTAGACCTCTCTCAGCCTAGCGTCGATGAGGCCCTCCTTGTTCCTCATGGCCTGTATGCCGCCCTCTAGGGCGCAGTTACCGAAGGCTATGAGTATCTTGGTTCGCTTCCGTATCTCCTTGAGGTGTTTGAGGTCTGTCTCGGTGGAGACGCTGCCCTCGATGAAGGCGACGTCTACGGGTCCCTCCTCCCTGTGGCTGCTTCCCTCCTGGAAGTCCACGATGTGTATGTGGCTGACCAGGTCGAGGAGCTCGTCCTCCATGTTGAGTATCTGGAGCTGGTCGCCGGCGCAGCCCGTGAGACTGAATATTCCTACTCTCGGCTTCAACTAGATCATCCCCCTGGTGTTTATGGCGTCCCATAGCGTGAACACGGGGCCGTCCTTGCAGACGTACTTGATGCTCTTGCCCGTGCCCACTATGCAGCGGCCGCACTGGCCGACCCCGCAGTGCATACGCCTCTCCAGCGTCAAGTAGACCCGCTCGGGCCTGAAGTCTAGGTTCTCTAGCTCCATGATGGTGAACCTGTACATGATCGGGGGGCCGCCTATGAGGGCGTAGGTGTTCTTGGATGGACGGTCGATCTTGGTGAACAGACCCGTCACCATGCCGTGCATGCACCTGTCTTCTCTCTCGCACTCCAGCCCGTAGCAGACCTGGTCTTCCTCGTCCTCGTAGCTCAGATACAGCTTGACGCCCTGGCTGTCGCCGTTCCTAAAGTAGTTCAATACGTCTTCCTTGAACAGCATCAGGTCGTAGCAGCGTACGCCGTAGAGGATGGAGATGTCGCCGTACTTCTCCCTGTTCTGCAGCGCGTAGTTGATCACCCCACGTATGGGGGCGATTCCGAGGCCGCCGGCGATGAGCAGCAGGTCGTTTCCCTCGTACAGGTCCATGGGGAAGCCGTTCCCATAGGGTCCTCTACCCCACACGGTGTCGCCGACCTCTAGGCTGTGGATCGCGTTCGTCACCCTTCCGGCGTTCCTTATGCAGAACTCTAGCTTGTGCTCGTCGCCCTGGGCGGTGCACAGGCTTATCGGGGCCTCCCCGACGCCCATCACGCCGAGCTTCACGAACTGGCCCGGCATATAACTGAAGCTCTCCGCGATTTCGCGGTCCTGGAACTCTATCGTGAACAGCTTCTCCGACTCGGTCATCTCCTCGATGTCCGTTACCTTGGCCTTCATCGGCTTAAGCGGGTTGTCCTTCACACGATGTCACCTCTGACCTTCTTCATGACTTCAACGTAGTCGACGTCCGCTGGGCAGAATACCGTGCAGCGTCCGCAGCCCACGCAGTTGGTCATGTCCTCGCGTAGGCTCCCCTTGCAGTTGAACCTGTTTCTTATCCTCTCGTGTGTGGTGGGCCTGAAGTTTTGGCCCCCGGCCACCAGGCCGTGGTCCATAAGCATGCACGAGTACCATTTCCTGACCCTCTCACCGGTGTTCAGGTCAAGGTTTATATGGTCCACCACGTCGTAGCACCGGCACCTTGGGCAGACCAGGTTGCAGGAGCCGCATCCGAGGCACCTGTCACCGTACTCCGTCCAGACGCCGCTCTCGTAAGCCATGTCGAGGTGGTCCTGGAGGCCGGACATCTCAAGCTCTCTCGTGAAGGAGGCGAGCCTCATCCTCTCCGCCTCTCTGAAGGCGTCAAAGTGGCTAGGCTCCGCCGCCTCGAATAGGCTGGGATGCGTCTCTACGAACTCGTAGCCCTTGCGAGACCCCACCCGGACGAAGTAGCCGTCGCCTATGTCGTGGAGGAAAAGCTCGAACCCTTCCTGGGCGTAGCTCGTGCCCGTAGACTCGCAGAAACAGTACTCGTCGGGGACGCAGCTCACGCCGACGACGAAGGACCTCTCCTTCCTCTCCAAATAATACTTGTCCGGAAGCTCCTCCGTGAACACCTTCGCCAGGAGGTTCAAGGCGTGTATGTCACAGGAGTGAACGCCAAGGAGAATGACCCTTTCTTCACCAATAGAGGGCTCCGTGTATGTCTCCTCGTCAATGTTGAACTCGAATAGGACTTCCTCTTGGGGGATGAAGAACCCCTTCGGCGGTATCATCGTCCTCGTGTACGAGAGGTCGATGTCATTTTGGTTTTCAACCTTCTTAAAAGAATGCGTTTTCTTACTGGTTTTAATAGGAGCGTAAAGATCACCGTATTCGCATAAGACGCTAACGAAGTCGTTGAAACTAGACTTAGAGAGCATCTTTATCATCATGTAACTCAAACTCGAACAATTTGGGAACACTACAATATTCGTATATTAATATTATTTATATATAGTAAATATAAAAAATAAAATAATTATTCGCATTTATTATTAAAATAAATATTACAGTAAAAAGAAGGAGGATGCTGGAGAGCCTCATGAGGTGGATGGTGGCGGCTTTCGCCACCTCATACCTAGATACTCATCTCAACCCATCGAGGCCCAGAGTTCTCCATGAGCAGCCCAGTAAATACAATGATCTCCGGATATCCCATTCTAAGTCATAGGTAGAGACAGATTTACTTGCAGAAGTCAATTCAATCAAAATCTTCAGTCGGCTGGATATACTATTTAATAAAAGGCATAGACCGTTGAATTAACGACTAAAGCTGGAGAGGCTGTGGAAGAAGTTCTTCACAAGGTTTCCTGATTACAGGAGCATCCTCATCTGAGTATAGAATAAGAAGGACTTTGGCTATCGCGGAGTACCTCATAACCCCTACGAGCCTTTGGAAAGGTAAATGCTCCTGAGCGCTTGTATGTAAATACATCTTTTCCGAGCACAGGATTCATTATGACATACCAAAGAACCGGAAAAAGATGAGACTCAACCGAGATGAATACAATGGGATCATAGAATACGGGTGAAGACAAGCCACACATCTATACAGACCTTAAATTTTCTGTGTTAGCTGTCCAAAACCAGGCTGATGCCTCCGATCGTATAAAGGTACCACCAGTGGACCACCTTCTTCATGAACTTTGCCAGAGCGCCCGAGAACTTCAAGCCAAATAGCTCCCCCACGGCGTTGGTCTTACCAAGGGTCACTATTTCGCCCACTCTGTCGAACTCGTATCTTTTAAGGGTGCCACCAGTAAGCAGTGCATGGATGTTATGCCCGATGAGGTCTCCCTGCACCATGGCTATGTGGGCAGTCGGAGGCTGAGGCCTCCCGGTCTCGTCTACGGCACAAGCGCAATCCCCTGCGACGAATAGATCCGTTTGGTTAGGGACCCTATTGTACTCGTCGGTGACGATCCTTTTCCCCATGTTCTCGAAGTTTCCCATGGGGCACGAGTTCATCTTGACTCCTCCGGTCCAGACGAAGATGTCTGGCTCCAGAACGCGCCCGCTTTTCGTCTCCACTCGTTCCGAGGTCACCCTCGTAATGGGGTCGCCTAGGATCAGGTTCACACCTAGGCTCCTCAGGACTATCTGGGCTTTTTCGACCAGTTTGGGGTTCCACCCGGGTAGGATGCTGGGCATCGCCTCTATGATGGTGAGTAGTTTTTGAGGGATCTTCAAGGCGTGCTTTTCGCATAGGATTGGGTACCAGTCGGCGATCTCGCCCGCCAGCTCTACACCTGAAAAGCCTCCTCCCCCAATCAGGATCATGGGGGGCTTCTGAGTCTCCTCTGCCTCCTTGAAGAGCTCCTCGATCCGGCTCCTGATCTTCTTTGCCTGCTCGAAGCTTCCCAGGGTCATGCTGTTCTCCTGGAGCCCCTCTATGCCGTAGTACTCTGGGTGACTGCCTAGGGTGATGGCCAGTACGTCGTAGGGCTGTTTCCCGTCCGTGGTCTCGACTACCTTACTCTCGGGGTTCACGCCGGTCACTGAGGTGTTCAGGAACTTCACTCTCTTCCCCTGCAGCAGCCTAGATATGGGCACGATGATCTCCTTGTCCTCGTAGTGTTGGTTACATACCTCTTGGATCCTGTAGAGATACTGGTGGTAGTCGTTCTCATCGATAAGGACGATCTCGGCTATATCCGGATCGACTCTCTTCTGCAGGTAGAAGGCCACCCCCAAACCTGCGACGCCGGCGCCTAGAATCAGGACTCTCTTGGGAGTGTTTTTATTCAGTTTACACGACCTCTAAATTTTATCAAGTTATATGCTATAATATATATAACCGATTCTGTAAAATAACGATTAATTTAACTTTTTTTAAGGAATGAACCTTTTTATCTTCCTTTTTTTATATTTTACCATAATTAAACTTTAATAGAGAATTTTCGTGACAGTTTAACAACATCTGGCTTATGATACAAGCTAGGTGGCGTTGACTCCCTTAGTAAATGGTTTCATCCACAAACTCTGGTGTGTACATGGAAAAAGAGTCACTATTCAGACACAGCACGATAGGGTATTTGGCGGCGACTTCTTCCTCAACGAGGACTCGGTCATTGGGTATGGTGGTGTCTACCTGCATATGTTCAACGCTCTGCACAGCGACCTTGTTCCTGATCGCCCAGACAGCCATGATGGATGCTACGAGGTAGGCTGCTAGACAGCTTGCCACCAACTCGACGTTGTACACGCGGTGTTCCCTCGAACAAATCGTTTAGACGGCTTTCGGGTTTTATCACGGCTTGTAAGTAGTTGAAGGCTATAGATGTTCGAGCTCGCTAGCCGACGTGTAACTGTTGTAGAGGTCTATTATGGCGATGTTGCCGATGGCCCCCATGATGAAGCTGAGGTAGTACCCGATGTACGGCACGAAACCCAAGGCGACGGCTATCAACGCCAGCAGTATGCCTAGCCCTATGTATGTCCAGAAGGAGCCCCGGGTGAACCTGACNNGCGTGAACCTGACGGTCTTCCTCAGCGAGCGCACGAACCCCTCGTCCTCTCCCACCATCACGATGAACGTGGGGGCAGCCAGTATGGCGGCGACCATCACAACGGCCATCACCGCGAAGAAGACGAGGACCGCGGAGCCGCTCCCCATGGATTCCATGAAGAACAGTGGGGTCACCGCCACGCCTGAGGCTAACATGAAGAACACCGTGATGAGTATAGACGCATACAGGAACCGCAGGACGCGTCTCCCGACGTAACTGAAGCTCTCCACTAGCATGGGCTCCTCGCCGCGGACCGCCCTCCAGGAGGCCCTTATCGAGGCCAGGGAGGCGATCCACGAGATAAGTGACAGCAGTATCAAGGCCACGGGAACCCAGCTTATGAACCGCGTGTAGTCGAACTCGAAGCCCGTGGACACGTACGATACCGGCGACATGCCCATCTGGGAGTAAAAATAGTCCATCAACGAGTCGATGAACTCGTTGTAAACCGTCCACGACTGCAGCACCCTCTGGTTCACATAGGCGATTAAGACCTCTACGAGGGAGGGCCCGAAGACCATGGGCTTCTCCCGGGCGACGGTGAAGCCGTACTTCAGGTGCTCCACCGCCCCCCGGCGTTCCGGCTCCTCGGGGGCCTTACTGTAATGGATCTCGGTGCCGCATCGAGGACAGTGAACGGTCTCCTCTGAGACCTCTAGACCGCAGCGTGGACAGTAGGGCAGCTAATACACCACGCTAACATGTAATGTGAGTGGAATTAAACCTTTCAACTCCTCTGGATGGAGATGGCCCTCGCGGTCAGCCTGACGGCCTCCTCGCTGCTGTACACGGGAGCCCACCCTAGTCGCTGCAGGGAAGCCGTGTCCAGCTGCATGAGCTTTACGTCTCCCTTCCAGCCCCTCCCCCCGTCCACGCCGCCGGTGAGGCGTATCGTGGCATCAGGATGCCCCGCCTCCTCCCTGACGATCTCGGCTATCCTGAGCACGCTAAGCCTGTCCATGCTCCCCAGGNNATGTACAGGTAGGACTTGGACTGGGTGCCGTCCCCCAGCACCTCGAGAACCTCGGGGTCTTCCCTGAGCTTCCCGACGAAGTCCCATATGACGCCGTGGTTGCTCCTGGGCCCCACCACGTTGGCCAGCCTGTATATCACGGCCCTGTAGCCGTTCATGGACGCGTAGGCGCTGATGAGGGCCTCGCACGCCAGCTTGGAGGCCCCGTACATGGATATGGGCTTCGTAGGACCGTATCCTTCGGGGGTCGGGAGGACGGCCGCCTCGCCGTAGACGGAGCTGGTGGAGGCGAAGACGAAGAGCTCTACGCCTCCTCGTTCAGCGACGGCCTCCAGGAGGCGGTACGTCGCCTCGATGTTCTGGCGGAAATGCTCCTCTGGGCTAGCCTTGTTGGCCCTGACCTCCGGGTTCGCGGCGAGGTGAAACACCCGGCTGCACCCGTCCACGGCCTCGCTGCAGGCGTCTCCGTCGAGGAGGTCCCCCTCCATGAACTCGAAGCCTGGTTTGCCCATCCATCCTTCGAGGTTGCTGGGCGAGCCCGAGGACAGGTTGTCTATCACCCGTACCTGGTTTCCCGTCTCCATGAGCCTGTCCACGAGGTGGCTGCCTATGAAGCCGGCTCCGCCTGTCACTAGGGCCTTCATGTGCGTCCAAATGAGAAGCGATGGGTGCTCATAAGAAGATTATCTTCGCCGCGTGGAGGGGTAGACGAACACGGATATCACGATCTGCGCCCCAACGAAGACGAGGAACGTGGGGAACAGTATGTTCCAGGTGAAAGCCGAGGCCCCGTAGCGCTGGATCAGGTACACCATGAAGAAGTTGAACACCCCGCCCACCAGGTCCTGGGTGGCGCGCCAGCTGTTCCACCCCGAGTAGTACCTTATGACGGCGGATATAAGGCTCCACGTGCCCATGGCGGTGAAGAACCAGTAGAGCGGGGGAAGAAGCTGCCCGGGGACGGAGGTCAGCCCGGACACGCCCCAGCCGCGGACCCAGCTGAATAGGACGCGGTGGATACCCGGGTAGTTCAAAGCGATGGTGGCGACGACCAGCAGGAAGACGCCGAACCCTATGCCCTCCAGAAAATCCCGTTCACCCCACTCTCTGAGCTCGGCCCACTCCCCTTCAAAAGAGCGGCCAACGGGACGCTGGAAACGGAAGCCGCGGAGCAACGGCCCAGCGCCGCCCCGCACGACGTATGCGCCCGATACCCCGTCGGTGAACTTGTCCCGCGGGTCCTCGGTCAACACGAGACCCATGACGACGTCGATGAAGAGGATCAAGCCATGTATCTTGGTGACGTTCCTCATGAA
>JABAOC010005419.1_pt1 | contig 20187 bp, 19 predicted proteins | sample 7062161 | NCBI WGS metagenome assembly JABAOC01 (sample SAMN14538625, study PRJNA623070) | marine sediment metagenome | biome: marine biome [ENVO:00000428]; feature: marine pelagic biome [ENVO:01000023]; material: deep marine sediment [ENVO:00002113] | place: India: Gulf of Khambhat ... | reverse complement strand
AGATGAGTTTGATGAACCAAAAGGAGAACGGTATTTGAAACCATTTAAAGATGTCCTCTTTTGGTCTAAATATAAGGAAGGGCCAAAAATGGGGCAAGTCAGAGAAGGTTCTTCTCCCTCAATTTATTCTGGATTTCTTAACTGGAAGACGAACAAAACAGTCATCAAAGGACTTGACCAAAAGCAAATCTCATGGGGTACTTTAGTGGATAAGACCTTGACCATTAAGCCGGTGATCAAATTGGCTGACATTTATGCCAATGGAAATGGAAACTGTTCTGTTCGTGCAAAGACTTCTTCTGGATTTGTCATCTCCATGATTGAAAATGCCAATGAATCCCTTCAAGATGACGAGATTGCTCAATTCTTGAAAGATAATCCAGAAGCATTGAAAGCTTACTTGGATGCCAAGAAGAAAGCTTCTGGTGGTTCTACTGCAACCGCAACTGAATCATCAACTGAGCCCTCATCAGGAACCCCACCTACTCAACCAATGGAAGAAATCGGGTCTCTGAGTGATTTTCTTGCTGAATCTGGCGATGCTTTGACACCTTCAATTCCAAGTGTTGGATCTACTGGTCTCAAGATCAACCTTGTTCCAACTAAAACCTAAAACAAAAACCTAAAAAATCTTTTCAACTATAAACAAAATAAAAAATAAGACATTTTAGAGAATAACTCTAAAATGTTTGCTTGTTATCGCAATTAAGTATCCATCTGATCAAACATGTCAGCAAGATCAGCGTCTTCACCTTCACTCTCAGATTCGCTCGCTTGTTTTCTTTTTCTTTTCTTCTTTTTACTCGATTTTGAAGATCTTTTTACACGTTTCGATTGTTTGCTTGAACTTGACTTTGAACTCTTCCTCTTATTTTTTCTTTTGGGTCTTCTAGTAGATTCCTCTTCGTCGGACTCTGACTCATCTGAGGAATTTTCTGTGTCATCCGAGGATTCAGAGTCCGAATAACGAGGCTTTCTTTTTTGTTTCTGATTTTTCCTTTTCTTTTTACTATGTTTTGATTTCCTAGCAGCATAGTTATCGAAATCTAAATCATAGTCTTCGTCCAACTTTTGATTGTCTTGAAGAGCAGCCTTTGTTCTTGTTTCAACTAAAGCTGGTAGTATCTCTGACAGGGCTTCAAATATTTTCTTCTGACCCCTTTTAAGTGCCTTGATATCTTGAGAATTAGACTTGGTATCAGTCTGTGTCTCTTTGATAACTTGAGCTATTTGTCTAAAAACTTGCTCATTTCTCTTGTTCCCATTTTGAGCAGCAAACGCGGCAAATTGGTTCAATATTTTGGCCATTTCATTTTTGTTATCGGTGATCTTGTTGTTTAGCCAGAAGAGACCGGCGACGCTGATAATTCCAACGCCGGATGCAAAATATGTTTGTGGATTTTTAAACGCGGAGGCCATAGCTATTTTTATCTGGATGCAGATTCTTAAACCTTTCTAGAGCTCCAAAAAGTTCCAGCTATCCAAAATCTGAAAATTCCTATCCAGGGAAAACCGGAACCTTCTTGTTCAATTCTGTCCAAATTGAAATTCTTTTATCTGTTTCCTATTATACAAACTGTTGCAACATGCAAGCTAATCCTCCAACAAATCCTGGAACTACTCCAACTCTAAAATTAACTCTCGGACCTCTGCCTTCAAATACCGGTCCCGAAAAGGCAGTGAGACCAAATCTCCAATTAGTTCTTGCTGCAGCTCAACCTACTCAACCTGCCGTGGCTCCAAATTTAGAATCTATTTCTAAGCCAACATCTACTCTTCAACCAAGTACTCTTACTCTGTCCACACAAGGGCATATACCTATAGCTACTCCTTCTATTCCTGTGGCCGTATCAGCCACCACAAAAATAACTCAGGAAAAAGGAGAATCAAAAACAAAATTTGAACATCGTCAGAAATTGACAGATGTTGCTCAGACACTTTTCCCGACTTCTACTACGGAAACCAATGTTTTACTTGGTAGAGCTGCCGCTAATAAAGTCATAGATGGGGTAACTTATGATAAACAATTGGAAGATGTCATTCTTTATATAATCCAACAAGCAAAGACAACTCCTGTCAAATGATTCCAATATGGATAAGTCTTATATCTTTCCTGTAAATATTTTAACAGATTAGTCTGTCAAAATTTATTTATGATTCATTGATCCAGTCATTTCTTCTTCCATGAGGACATGTTAAAGAAATCCTGTCAACATGTTTCTTTCCCAATATTTTCGCTTCTTCTAATGTATTATAGTAAGGACTTTCAAAAATATCCTTTTCCTTATTCCCAGGCGGACCCCAACATATTGATCGACAATATTTAAATCTTTTCTTTGTGGTCTCTTTTTCAATAGAGGGTGAGATTCCGGTATTCATAAGGCTATTATCTCTGTGATTAAAGAGGATTGTCATCTACATAAGACCTTTTCAATTTTTCATGTTTCTATTAGTAAATGGAAGGTTTATAATAGATCTCGATTGACAAAATGGATGTATCAACCGCTAAGACTGGTCAAGGTGCTGTAGGTAAAAGTGTCGATAATGGGGATACTATTGGTCAGAATGAGAATTTTGATGTTTTTCTCCTAGGGCCCGGATCTGTAAACGGCTTTATGGAATGCGGTTCTCTTCATTATCTGGTTCAGAAAAAAGTTCTCAAAAACATCAAATATTTGATAGGTTGTTCAGTCGGAGCATTAATTGGATTGCTATATTTGTGTGGATACGATGCTGTAGAAATATTAGTACATGGCAAAGACGTTATGTCATTATTCTCTTCCTTAGACATCAATAATTTTTCCATCGAAAAAATAATGGCTCAAGTTGGCTTATTAGATACCAGCGATATCAGGAAGAAACTTGAAAAGTTAGTCATAAATAAATTTGAATGTATTCCAACATTCAAAATGTTCAAGGAATTAACTGGTGTAGAATTTTGTTGTGTTGCCAGCACTAAAAGGGGAATTCCTGTATATTTTAATTCAAATACCTATCCAAACACCAATATAATAGAAGCTGCAATGTATTCGGCAAACATTTTAGGATTATTTTACAAGAAAACATTTGATGGAAAAGTTTTATTTGACGGTGCTTCTAATGATCCATATCCGATTCTTTATTACGACAATGGAAAAAATAAAATATTAGGAGTTTATATAGACGGCGAAACAAAAGATTCTATATCTGATTATCTTTTATCTGCCTTCTATTCTCCAATAAGACGATTAAGAAATCTGAGTATGAAAGCGTCTTCTGACAACTGTACTCATCTAAGATTGACACCCCCAGAAAGAACNNAAGAACTTCTATGACATTAACAGATGAAGAAATAGTTAATCTATATGTCAAAGGATATAAAACAACAGAGATTTTTTTTGAATCGAGGGCTGTTTCAAAGATTAAGAGCCCCCAGAAATGACTACTGGAATGGTATTAAGAATTCTTTGCCATTAAAAAGAAATTCTTGATCTTCAGACGATTAGATGGATTCTTCAAAATCAACCTCTCAAGACTCTTCTGATACTGGTGAAAATCTTTATTTTGTAGCTGTTACAGCCAATGGATGTGGAGCGTGCACCGGCCTCAAACGGAAATTAGGACAAAGGTTAGAAATAATTCAACAATACTTTGACAAAACCTCTATTAAATTCATTCATATCAACCTACCAGCAATGGGTGTTGATCCTTCTGATGTTAAGGAATATAAGGGACAAGTTCATCCCAAATTAAGTTCTCTAATTGCATGGTACCCAATTTATATTCTCTTTGATTCTTCTTGGACAAAACATTCTCGTTCCCTAAACGGATTAATTTATGAAGGAGAAAAAATAAAGAGAAACAAAAGAGTCAACTTAACCTATCCTAAAGTAATAGAGGCGTGGATAAATAACAATAAATCAAAGTTGTTTAAGTCGACAAAATCAGCGAAAATACAAAAGGTTGTAATTGATGGAGAAAAATATCAAGTAGCCAAAAGTAGAAAAACTTTCTCCCATAGAGAACCTTCAGACTCAGATGACGATGGAGATACTTTTTAGTCTGGAAGTCCAGAAATTGATTTCTTATCTACCAAAACAAGATCAAGAAAAACAAGATGAGTCTGACCGAAAATTTATCAGCAGTCAATATAATTGACTTGGTCCACCCTGATAACTGCGATTTGTTTAAGTTAGCCGATGTCTGCTCTAAACTGGAAAAAATTCACACAAAAATTTTGACTTCCATCATTTTTGGATATTACCTTGCTAAAGAAGGGATAACTTTAGATGAATTCAAAATAACTATAAATTCTAAAAGAAAGAAAAAAATACCTTTACCATATAAAGGTGTAACTATGTATGGAGGAAAAGGCATAAATTTTGATTTTTCTAATTTTCCAAGTGAACTTATTGTCTTAATTAGACAATACCTATCAGTTGTAATGAAATAACCATCTTATTAATCACATAGTGATTGATAAGAGTCCAGAACTTATTTTAAAAATAGGTTTATTCTAAAAGAATAGCGCTTTGTCCTAAGGCTCTGGCGAGATCTCTGTGAACACCAACATGTACATGACTGGCCGGCAATTCTGTTGAAACTGCCTCAACATGTTTTGGAGCTGTTGCTTTATGGATTTTGGCCTTAGTCTTATGCCAGTGATCTCCTATATATTGCTTGGTCCTATGATAATGGTCTCCAACTTTATGATAGGCATCTGTCACATAACCTTTATGCTTATGATATAAATCTACAGTCTTATGATATCCACTTTGGAAAATAGGCAACAACATAATAATAGCCCAGATAAATATAATACCAAAGACAACAGCCATTATAATATTAATCCACATTAATGTTTGAGCCTCATTTTTGGAAACGGCATTACAGGACTTATTGACGATTCTCCCAAAAACGACTGCATTAGCAATGAAGAAGCCTGTTCCGAACCCAGAACCGACCAATACTATAATTTTAAACCATCTAGATCCAGTTGATTCTTCCGACATTATATGAGTTCTTAGTTTTTAGATGTTAGAAAATTATAACTCCAGAACTTTTTCATTCTGGGCTCGCCCAGAATCAAGAAAATTTTTATTTATTGGATTTTCTTCGACTGACTTCAACAAATGTTCCTTAATTTTCATCCTAGACATTCTCAGATCAATTTTTCATCTTAATTTTGTAAGGCAAAATTGGGGATAAATAGCTCTGTTTTTTGGCCCAAAAACTCGAACTTGTCCGGAAAAATTGAAAAATCGAAATTTTCTTGCCGATTTTGGAACATTGGCTAGATCCTGAAAATCCAAAAAATTGATTTGGGACGCAAAAAAATTTGTGGACAGGGGTCGGAACTAAAAAAATTGAGAGTCAAATCTAAAAATTGGAAAAATNNATCTGGAAAAACAAAAATTGAGCTTCAAAAATATCTCAAGATTTTTTATAATCTAAAAAGCGAGCCTGCTCCTTAAAATTTTCCAAAAAACTTTTGATTAAACGATGACTACCGTTATAAATAAAGGATTTAACGTGTCCACTGAAGCCTTGCAAAAGGCTCAAGCTGGTAATTTTTATTGGCATCTTCAACCTGATAAGAAATCTCAGGTTACTCTTACCGGAGCTATGGCAAAATGGAAGAAAGACCCAAGTTTTATCTATCTTCCTTCGCTGCATATTGCTGGTACTCAAGCTAATCTCCAGACTGCATTGGTCGCTTGGCAGGCTCCTAACCCTGGTCAATATTTCGTCGGAGCTTATACAGCAGCTTTGGCTGCGACCCCCGACACTGACCCGTTGAAGGCAGCTTTTAATGCTGAAGTCGAACGAACACGACTTTCAAATGCTGCCAAGAAAGCCACAAAGAAGGTTTGGACCACAGCGGAAATCACGTTTTTCGCTGCTAACCTGGGTAGTACCACAGTTGTCGATTCTTCTGGAGCTCCAATGACCGCCAAGGCTCCTGGTAAGCGAGCTGCAGCTCCTCGAGATGTACTCGGACGATTGAGAAGTCTTGCTTCGGACAAGGTCCTTGATGCTACCAAGGCTACAGCTGATGGTAAGAACATTCGATCTATCAAAGCTCCTGGATTGAAATCTCAGAAACGAGGTCCTGTTATCAATGAACGTGATCTTCAAATTGTTAACAAACGAATTATTTCGAACAACCTGGTAACTTATCAGTATGCCCTTGCTTCTGTATTTGGTGCTGGTTCTCCTCTCATTGGCAAATATTCTGCTCTCTGGTCCCAAAGTCGAGCTGCAACAACTGCTCCAAATCTTCAACTTGCAGCTACGCCAATGGCTGTTGCTCCCCGGTCTCGATCTCCTGTTCCTGTTCCTGTTCCTGTAGCTCCTGTTGCTGTAGGATCTACTTCTCCAGCATTGGCTCCTGGAACTATTGCTGTTCCTCAGATTCCATCATTCGTTGCCCCTGGAACTCCTTAAAGTCTATATGACCAAACATAAAACTACAGAAAAATTAAAAAATAAGACATTTTACTCCTCAGGGAGAAAAATGTTATTTAACATTCACGCTCGTCAATTAAGGACTAAACTGGACCTGGATGTTATCCAAAAACTAACCGATATATTTTACCGGTAGAGCTTTGATTAGGAGAGTCTACTTCCGATGTCAACAGATACAAAGATTGTCCTATTTTATTGATTGATCTGATCTTTATCATCTTCTTTTTGTTCTGAGAAGAAACTGAAGAATTTAAAGGAGAACCGATTAAACCTATTTCTTTTAAAGTCCAAGGCTTTCCATGAGAATCCGCGTACTCTTCGACATCAGGATTAATTATCATTATTACACCTGAATAATCGGCAAAAATATATCCTTTTTTATCAAGATAAAATCCGCCTATGATCACAGAACTACTTGGATTATGATTGAGACCGGGAAATTTTCCTGTCTGATAGCTATAAATAGGATCAATGAAATGTTTCATTTGGTCAACTTTGGTACTCCATGGAGTGAATTTTGGTCCTTCTTTGATATTCCATCCATGATTTCCACCTTTTACAACTAATTTAACACTTTCATAATCATGAAACCCGGCATCAGTAACTATTACTTGATAACCTATAAAAGAAAGACCCCATGGGTTTCTAAATCCATATGCATATATTTCGGGTCTATATCCTATATACTCTGGATTATTCTTAATATCAACAAATGGGTTTGTTGCTGGAATCAGATACTTGTCAGTGGTATTACCACCAAGATTAACATCAATTCTCAATATCTTCCCTTCCAATGTGTCTAAACGCTGAGCTTTATTTAGTGGGTCTTTCTGTGGGCCACCATCTCCTATAGCTAAATACAGAAATCCATCAGGACCAAATCTTATTTTTCCTCCATTATGTACGTTAGTAACCTTATTTATTCTAAGCATAACAATCTCGTCCTCTGTCCTCACTCCGTTCATCTTGAAATCGTAGACAAATTCTGACAAACAATTAAAATACTTGGTTTCAAGAGTTGAAGATTCTTCAGCTCCAACCGGCGCGCTCTCCTGCGGAGAGTAGAGAACTTTTGGAGGCGAAGCCGTTTCTCTAAGTTTACTTGAATAAAATACATAAAATTTTCCGTTTTTGATATAATTTGGATGAAATTCCATTCCTAAAAATCCTCTTTCATCGTAAACTTTATTTAACGGAGGTATATATTTTGTCAGGTCCAAAAATAAAGTAGATTTTCCTGTTTCAAAATCAAATTGCTTAGCTATTCCTCTTTGTTCAACTATGATAAATTTGTTTGAAGATCCCGGGATTTGAAGAAATTCTATAGGTGCATTCAATCCAGATATAATTTCTTTAATGAAGATACTATTAGAGGTTTCTTCTATAATTACTTTACCTCCCATTTTTTGATGAATTCCACATTGATAGTAAAATTGTTTTGGTAAATTTGTGTGAAATGTAAAGATGATATTTCCTTGATCTGTTGACTTGACATTACCCATTAGACTTTTCGGAAAATCTCCACCTCCACCAGATGGATCTGTAGTGAAATAGAAAGGATGCCCTGGCGAATCAACCTTGAATAAGTAGGTAGCCCCACGGAGAACATGCAATTCTTTACCAGGATCACCGTTGATAACATAGCCGAATTTAGAACCCTGATCGAAAAAAATCCGGTTCTTCGACTTGGGTTCAATTGTTATTGAAAAAGTACCAGCAACGGTCTGACCAGAAGTTGAATTTGTTTGTTTTTCAGCAGATTCCATTATTGATATCAAAGCAATTCTTTTCTTTAATAAAAGAACTGTATCCTTAAGACAATAAACCATGGATCTACCAAAATCGGATTCAAAAATTTTCATTGTCACCTATACAATACCAAGGAGATCATCTACAGGTTATTTCATCGAGGCTATCGTAAAAGTATTCACTAATTTAAAGGAGGCAAGAGAGTATTTTAAGTCGGCGAAGAGAAAAGTAGTCGAAGATTACATAAATGAAAACAGAAGTCAAAATGTATTCAATTTACGAAATGCTTCTGAATTAAATCAGAATTTGACAGAGGCTGATCTAGATAGCATGATTGACAAAATAAATTCTGTATGGGCTAATGTCTTTGGTGGGGGAGTCAAGAGACATATAAACAATCTCAAATCAATAAATTTTCAATGGAAAGAAACTACTCTGGGAGTTCAAAGTCGAACAGGAGTAGCTCCTATCCAACCTGCATTGAGTTTAAGAGTTCCTCAACCAATTCTTCCTACACCACCTGTCAGATCTACTCGCGTAACATTCGTAGGTTCACCTGAGATTGAAATACCAGCTCAACCACCAAGTCCATTAACTTTTGCAACTGGAACAACTGTTGGAGAAATTCCTCCGACTCCGGCTACGGTAGGAAGACTAGTCAAAGCCGCCGAGGGTATTGAATTAACGCCAACACCTTCTAGTCCGTTAAGCCTCTCAACCCCAGAAAGATTAGCCAAAGCGATTGAGGATATTGAATTGACTCCGACTCCAGCTACCGGACAATTTCCAAAGTCTGTCTACCAGATCTCTGAACCTTCTCAAGGTTCTATTCCAGCGCCTCCACCAGGATCCCCACCACAAACCATTCAGACCCCTCTTCCACCACCAGAGGGCTCACCTCCAGCATCTTCTCCAGTAACTGCTCCTAGTCCTTCTTCTACCTGGTTAAATATTAGTGTGGCAATTGACAGAGCTAACATTTGGGTGCTAAGAAATCCCTCGAAATCTATTCAAAATTCAGAAAATCTACTTGAAGATCTGGAAAAAACATATGGTCTCCCAAGTGGATTGAAGGACGGAGATATTATTGATATTGTAGAACATCGAGGGACAGGAAGATATTTGGTCAACATGATCGGAGATGAGGTTAGACTTCATCATTTCAAAGGTGAATATGGATACTTTGTTCCATCCAGTGGCTTTAAAAATGTCCTAGATAGTGGTCGTAATTACTATAAGTTGCCAGATGTAGAAGGGATCCAAATTCCTGTAGGGTTTTATGTTAAGCCATCAGATAAAACCAATTGGGATAAGGTCACTAGAAATACATATTTAGTGCTTTATTCGAGTGATGTGAAGATGGATGAAACATGGCAAGTATTTAATCCAGAGTTAGGTACCAATCAAGCATATGTTTTCGATAATTCCGCTATTGCACTTTAATAAAGGCATTGATCATTTCATTATTTAAATAATGAAATGAATAGAAATAAAGTATTTTCAGATTTTAGATAAGACAAAGTTTCTAACTAGATAGTCCAACGGTCATTTTGCCTATATAAAGTTCAATTCTTCCATAGTCTCCAATTGAAGCTAATAATTTAAGTGGCTTATTCTTCTCAGCGAAAATCCTGACAGTTCCTTGAGCTGTTAATCCATTCAATTTTCCCATTATTGTTAAAGTTGGTAGTTCTATCTGCATAGAAAATACAGCGTCTTTCATTAAATCAAGATTCTGACTTATTCTCTCTCCACCCTTGCCTAGACAAACAATTTTTCCAGATGTACCCATCAGTCTCTTAACAAAGATTAATGCATCATCCATCGCTTTTAACATGATAGAACTTTTAGACATTGCTGTTATAGAAGATACTGCTTGAGCTATTTTTGAACTTTCGATTGTGCAATTAGGTTCTGTATCTTCCCTGTCATATTCACAATAAGTATATTTTGTTAATAAAGGAACTACAGCTTGTTCAACAAAAGATACGTCCAAAGAATCAGTTGATTCTGATCCCTGTCTTAGAACTTTAATATAAATTTTGCCTTCACCTTTTTTCTTGATTAATCTGATCCCATCTTTAGCCTTTACTGTTTTTATTAAACCCAGGAATGTATCTAAATTCAACATTACGCGAATATAGTTCTCATCGCTCTCTTCTCCACCTTCAGAAAAGTCAACAACTTCTTCATCGTCTTCTAGATGTTCTTCCATTTCAGTCTCTACTTCATAACAAGGAAGCATATAATCAAACATATACACTCTCATTGTAGTAGAAACTTCATCTCCCTTTTCTATCTCTATTCTGTTCTCGTAAAACTTAAATTCTGTTTCTGTTTTTCCAAGTTTTTGCAGTAGTTCAATGGTCTTTACAAAACTTAGACCATTGTGGATTCTGATGTCAAAATATCCTTTCAAATGCTTTGCTTTTTCGGCCTGTATACTCTTGGGATCTATTCCTCCATTATCAACTGTTTTCAAATTTGTACCTTGATATGTAGACGCATAGACCTGAGGCGAATATCCTGGACTTCTAATCCCCGTGCTAGTGGGACCATTTGCTAAATTAGTATTCGTCTTACCAAAATTTGAACTAGTACCATTCAATCTAAGCTTAAGTGAAATTCTTTTTGGCTTTTGTGCTTCATCCATCTTTCCCAGTCGGCGTTTTGAATCTTTTTGGTAACCGACGAACTTTTTAACTTTCCTTAAAGTTCCAGCTAAGCTGGGATTGGGATAGTCTGTCATAATGCATATAAAGGCAAACAGGACTCAACTTTTCCTTAAAGTTTTAGCCAAAGTCAAACTAGAGCCTTTCTCTAGACAAAATTAAGGATTTTTAATCTTCTTTTTCAACAAACTTTTCACACGTTTTCTCAAAAGTTTAATCAAGGGGTGATTTTTTTCAAAATGAGTCTCCACAATACTTCCATTTTTTAAACCAACCAGTTCGTAATGTCCTGGCTTATATAAAATAATTATCGATGGTCTACCTTTATATAATAACTCTACTTCATTACCAATTTCATATATATCTCGTTTCATTGAATTAAGAATGTAAATATCTTTGGATAGAACTTCCGAGATATATTCGTGAAATAAATTATCTACTGATTGTGAAGAATCTAAAATTGATTTCATATTTTTAAGAGTATATCTTGGCATTCCTGAAGAACCCATCTTACTTAACTCTCCTCGGCTTAAACTATTATACCAGGTAACACCATTTTCTCTGGGTTTGTCTAATAAGTCTGACATATCTTTTCTCAAATCAGAGATTAGATAACGTTTATTTACATTTCTTATTTTTTCATCTGTATATTCATAACCAACCATATAAGGAATATAAAATGCTGAGACAATTGCATGGAAAAAACAAGATCCATCTCCAATTGTACTTTTAGCAACTAAATGACCTTCAATGGTTTCATCATCATTAATCAATTGTTGAAATTGTCCTTTCCAATTGAGTTTTCTAATGGAAAGCAACTTAGAGTCAAGGTAACAATTGATTTTGGGATTTGGTGTCGGTGATAAGTCATCTTGGATACTTCCAGAATCATCTGATATAATTTCTATCGATTCTCCTTCGGCTAACGTCTTAGTGGACTCCATCGTATTTTTATACAGTCACATATTTTTTAACTGATCTGGCCCAGCCAATTTTTTTCAAATCTTGATCCCAAAACTTTTTGGGAAGCTTCCCAACTAAAATCACGACCTCGATCCATCATCGATGGTTTCATAATTGTTCGGAGCTTTATACCTTCCCCACAAATAAATAAAATTAAGGAAACTGGTCGTGACCAGTAGCCTTGCGTTTTCTTCCTTCCCATAATGTTTTCATATCTCTTAATTCAGATTTTGGTCTGAGTTTTCAGCCTCGATTCAGGATTTCCCGGGAAGAAAATGTTAAGCAAAAATTAAAGGATATGAAATTGACCAAAACCATGCATTTCGGAAAAGGGTGATTTTAGCCATAGTTATTTTCTGTGGTGTTGTTAACATTTAGCATTGTTAATGTAAAATGTCAAAGTTCTTTAATTTTTTGGTTCAATAGATGCTGTGATTATTTTTTGGATGAATTGATGCCCATTATTAAATACTGTTTGAATTCCATTTGTTGTTTTAAGACCTATAGTCTCATAATGACCTCCATTTCCAGCTATTACTACAGAACTTGTATTAGATGGATTACTTGCAGTTGTATGTAAATATAAATTATCAGTGTACAATCGCATTACATAAATGTTCATTTTAATTAATTGAGACACATAATCATAAACTTCGTCTCCAACGAATTGATAAGAGTTGAGGAGGTTAATCATTCCTTGGAGAGAAAAATCAACTTCCAAACCCATGGTCCCGAGTGATCCTCTAAGTTTAGCTTCTCTAGCATGATTCCACATACCCCAGAAAGAACCATTAGAAGCTGTCTTATAATTGATGTCTCCTGGATTTTTCGGATCTTCCAGTGTCAAAGTTAAAGCTAAATCTCTTCTAAGTTTCTGTGCTCTATCGAGCCTGAAGTTAAGAGACCGGTTTTCCTGATAAGATTTATCCATAGCCTTCAATAAAGAATGGAAAAAACATGATCCTTCTCCAATAGTTGCAATCCTGACTACATTCCCCTCTGGATACCATGGGGTATTGATAATTTGAGTCACGTCATCCCCTGCTGCAACGCCGACGGAATTGAGATTGACAAATAATCCAGGAACCGGAATCTTCTTTTTCTTTTGAGGAACTGCTGGAGTAATAGGGAAGCCAGTTAAAACCGGAATCTGTGGAATGGTTGGGGCTTGAAGGGCTAGTTTAGGTTTGAGTCCTTTACTAGTCATTCCTAGTAAAACCGGTGGGATGACTGATGGAACAGTAGCTGTAGGTTGCTGAAAAGTTAACGGTGGCAAAGCAGGGACTGAAGGTACTGAAGGAACTCCTTGCTTGGCAGATGCAGCCAGTCTTAATTGGTTAGCTTTAGCATAGGCAGCTTCAAGGTTACCACCAACTGCCTGTAAAGCTTCCTTTGCCATTTCATACTCAACATCTGAAGTTTCCATCACCTTCATGATTTTGAACTGATCTATATTTTCTTCCATTTTTGCCATGATTTCAGGTTGAACAGGCTGAAGAGGTTGAACAGGTTGAACAGGCTGAAGAGGTTGGATGGGTTGAACAGGCTGAAGATGTTGGATGGGTTGAACTGGGGCAGAAACAACAGGAGTAACAGGCTTGGTGACTAAAGAAAGAGGGCTAACAGGACTAACAGGCTTAGGAACTGGCAAAATATTTTGAGTTTTCGGCGTCACCTGTGTGGTCACCAGTTGAGGAGCGACTGGTTTAATAACCAAGGGTTGAGTAATAAGAGGGCTGACCGGAGTGGCTACTGGTAGTGTGCCAGTAGCCGATGGTCCAAACATTCCGTATGTGTACAATTTAGTCAACTGTTTTTCAGCGTTATTTAATAAATTTTCAGCATCGGCTCTTCTTTCCCATAACAGTTCGTATTCCGGATTTAGTCCAAGGATGAGGTCATCAATATAGACTAACCACTCTTTTTGTTGTTCGACTATTGTTCCCTTAATGTCTATGTTTAATTGCCTTTGATCAGAAAAATATTCTAGACTAGCTAGTGGTGATTTCGCCCCGCTTTGATTCTCAAAAGTACCGATGTCAAGTTTTTGAACCGTCAGAGTTTGTGTTTCATTTGCTAGTCTGGCACTGGGTGCTAGATTGACTGTTTGTTGTTTAACCAAGTCTCTAAAAGTTGGTTCAAATAATTCTTTGACGGCATCACCATTAATGGTTAGATACAAAAAGTAACCAGATGGATCTAATGTCGCTTTTATAGTCCTGATGAGTTGATTAAATGTTATTTGGTCTTTCCAAAAGAAAGATAATGAAAGCATACTAGAGACAACACTTGCCTTACCGCCTATGAATGCATTCATAGCCGCCACAATTTTTTCGGTTTCTTCACCACCTGCTTGTAAAACCATGACTTTATTCTCCATTTCTTCTTTTGCGATTCTCTTCCTCATTATTTTGATGTGATCAGCATTAGGTTCTACAGCCAGGATTTTGTCAAACCCAGAGTCTTTCCATTTCTTGACATCTCCACCTCTTCCGGCACCTATACTGACCAATGTTTTTGGTCCTTTGATTAATTTNNTCTTCGCCTTTCATAGTGGATTCTTTAATTCCAGATTTGATCTGATCCCAGTTATTTTTGGCAAAAATTAATTGATTGGGTTTGAATTTGTCATTTCTAACTCTAACTGGAGTAAATCCGAAGACAAATGGGGGTGATATAGGAGAGGTTAGGGTTTGGATTGGAGAAGAATCCCAAATAGTAGATGTTGGAGACGTCTGTGCAACATCTGCTTCTAAATTTATAGGTTTTGGAACCCATCGATATTCAACGATGCTTCCGGATGGAAGATTTTTGGTCAGTGGATGATTAGAATCGACTTGTGATTCAAAACTTCCATCTACGTCCTCAATTGGAAAAGGGTTATATTTGGTTCCTGTAAATTTAATCAATTTACCCCCACTAATAGATTGTAGTTCAATGACATTAACTATTTGCTCTCCAACACTTCTTGTTCTCCATACAATAGTAAAATCAATTGTTAGTTGATCCTCGGGTTTCCATTTACAAATGTCTGAAAAATTAGTTAAAACCCTGAAATTTAAAGGTTGTTTATCATTCCCTGAAAAATAAGGCATATTTTCCGGAGTGAATATAAATCCGTCATTCTTATAACCAAGAAATTCTTGTTCTCTAAACATCTGTCGAGTGAGTGAGAAAAAATCATTGGTGTTATCGAATGCTCTGAATTGTTTTAAATTTACTTTGATCAGCTTTTTGAGTAAATTGTTAATTATCGTTGCAATATTCTTTGAAGCTTCCATACGTTCAGAATGCTTCTTTGCTTGAATTTCGTTGGAAAATCTTTGACCTGCTGTAATGGGATATGACAACGTGTCAAAAACAAGAAACAGATATCTCACATTTAAAACATCCTCTTCCATTCTTCCTTTAATCCGATTTTCACTTGGAATAATTTCACCCTCAAGTATGGTGTTATTTAATCTTCTAATAACACCTAAAATTCTTTCAGTAATTCCTTGGGCCTTATTAAAATCAAAAACCAAATCAAGTTCATCCGGCGCCATAGCCAACCATAATTTGTTATGTTTAATTATCAAAAACTTTCTGATACCATCAGCCTTGTGAGTAATGGTATAAATTTCATTGGGATCTCCAATCAATCCTCCATAAACTACGTCCCTGAACTGTAGGTTTCTTGCCATAAATAAACCTTCATGATTTATGATATTATTATCAAAATCATATCTTCTTCTGCCCCTAATTGTTCTATTGATCCATTGAACCATACTATGGTAGTCTCTTGAAGTATAAATCATATTTGTCTCGTGAAGCATACTTAAAACAGATGTGATGACTACATCTATTTTTGACATATCTGCTTGTATTCCACCTTCTCTTAAAGCTTCCAATTCAACTTCATAAGTGTTTTCTACATTTGTCGGATCATCCTCTTTCATCATATTAACTTCTGTCAGATCAAGTCTGTATCCATATTGAAGAGGAAAAGAATATCTCTTTTTATTTCTCACCGATATCCCTGATTGTTGGTCAAAGTTATCTATTGGTTTAATTTGAGATTCCATTGNNAGTTTCGCCTGTATTGGTTTCATCTGGTTTATTGATGACAGATTTTCTGACTGTTATTTTTTGTCCAGGTTTTGTCGGATGAGGATGTAATAGAGAAAAATCTGTTTTTTCTTCAATTGTAGCTTTTTCCCGGCCTAATTTATTAAGGAGTTTTAAGAATGATCTTCTAGATACTCCAGAAGAAAAAGTGCCAGAATAACTCTTAAATCTTATCTCAAACTCTATGCTGGCAGCTGAGCTTTGTGGGTCAAATCTGGCCAATATAGAACTGTAATCATTCAAAATAGCTTTCGGGACAAAATCACTCATCTAATAGCAGTTTACCAAGGCTATAAGCTCTCTTTTTATTTGAAAAACGAATAAAATAGGAGTCAAAATTTTCCAATTTAGTCAGATAATTGTAGACTTATACAACCTTTGGTTGTATAAGTATTAAAATTCGTCTTATACTAAAGATCAGGATTTACTTTTATTCCGGAAGTTCATCATGTTCCTCATGACTGCTTTTTGAATGTTTAGAGCCATGATTTTTACCACTATGACTGTGTTTAGAGCCATGATTTTTTCTAGTTGAATGACTAGAATGTGACGGTTTGCATTGATTATGTTCTGAAAGTTTGTCAGAGACGCATTTCTTCAAATGTGCAAACTTATTGTTCTTACACTGAATGGTATTGATCCCGTACATTATTTGGTGCAATTCTTCATGACTATAGCCATTTAGGTCTGGATGACTACAAGAAAGGCAGATTTTCCTATTTCCTTTTAATGTCAATTTTAAATCTTCTCCACCAGTGCATAGTGTGGCAGGCGTACAAGCTTTTTCTGCTACTGGCGCCAAAGTTGGTATTCCCTTGAAGTTAAAGCACTCAATTATGACATTTAATTTTCCTATAATGTCGTTCAATCCAACCTCAGAATTTGCCCCAGTAATAAAGTTATTTGATAACTCGTAGAAAATATTTCTGAGACCGCCAACAGCATGTCTTAATTGTTTAGTACCTCTTTTTCTCTTGCTAGGATCATAAATGAGGATTCTTTTACTGCAAGGAAGCTTCAAATCTGATCCAGGACCAATAGACTTTCCGAGAAGAGCTTCTATCTTGGCTTTCAGCTCTGTATAATCTTTGTCGGCCCGGATTAAAGCATGAATATCGATTTTTGAATCACATAGGAACGAAAAAATAAGATTTAATAATTCCCTATTTTGATCACTACAACAAAGAAGTAAACTTTTAGCCTTCTTTTGAGTTGTATGTCTACCATTCAGGGTTTCATTGAATCCACTAATCATAGTTTTACAGAAGTCGTTATCACCAAAGAAAAGATCAGTCAACGTTGTGATAAAGCTCTTCATAAATGGTTTTAATCTTCTTGAAGCATCATCCAAGGCCTTTAATTTGGTAATGTCAGAGGTCTCTGGAACCTCTATTTTCTCAAGGTCATCAAAAAGGTCTGATTTGTCTAAATAGGAAGACAATCTCTTATTGGCCACATTGGGGTCAAAGACTACTTTTTGATTGAGAGTAGAAGCAAATGTACTAAGAGCTCGAACTTTACCAACATTATCTGTTTCGACAGAAGATGGAAGATCAACAGATGTTTTGGTATTTCCTTGTTTGAAATCATCGAAATTTCCCATTTTGTCAATGATTTTGTTGACCATTTCTACGGCTGTGTATCCGCCTGTTTCTTTAATGATTCTATGACCAAATAACTGGTAGATGAATTCGGTTATTGGTTTATGAGGACATTGGTTAGAAATGCAGATTGAACTTGTTCTGAAACATGTACGTCGATCTTCAGTGGCTTCTGAATCGACACAACCATGTTTATCCAAAACGGGTTTCAATCTTCTCAGATAGACTGATTCTGTAAGAGGATCGTTGATTAAATCATCCAAAGTCATTCCTGAGTATAGATAACCAGGTCTTTTTATTCCGTCAACTTCACGCAGAAGTACAATAATATCTCCAGAGGATTCTGATTTGTAAAAAACTCCTATAGACGAGAATTCTTGTTTGGTAATCGCCATAAAAAGCTGACTAACATGGTCACATTTCTTGACAAATATTAAACCCTCATGTAATGGTTCGATCTCACCACATGGCGGTGTTTTATGTGGATACGTAGTTCCAGTTGCACACCGCCTATCGCTGTGTTTCGAATGATCGTGAGAAGCATCAATAGTCTTATGATTTGGGTTCTCCATTGTTAATAAACGAGTTGTTTTTTCAAAGCAAAAATAAATTGTTTATTTGTTGCCTTGGAAGCCCGGATTTTCGGAAAATTTTTGGAATGATCCTAAAAGCAATTAGCACTTATTAAAATAAGTCATGGAAACTCCAAAACAAGTTAAGATGGTTCCTCCAGAAGAAAGATTCAGAAAAAACATAGCTCAATTATCAGAAACATTAGGTGCGATAATTGATGAATTAAAAGAGCAGGGGCATATGTTTGTTAAGCCAATCATCATTAAGCTAATGACGGCGTTTATTGAAAGTTATGATGCACATACTATAATTAGAAATTTCGTCTATTATTCCAATGAACATTGGGCAATGATTAAAGAAAGAGACGAAAATTTCTTTTTCAAACATGCAGATGATATATTTAGGGATCTGGGTGATTATGTACCAAATGCGCAAAAACATATCGACACATTTAAATCTCTTTTTGCCGCTAAAGATGAAAATGGTGACTTTTTAGTAGTCCAGGAAGACAGAAATTTAATTTGGGAATATTTTGATAGCATGATCAAAATAAGTATCAAATATGTCCATATATTCAAGAACCCTGTATGGAAGGTCAAACATGGAAAAGTTATAAGAGGATATGATGCTAAGTATACAAAAGTGACCCAGTTTCTATCCAAGATAAAGGCTTCTAAACAAGCTATCATATGGGAAATAGAACTTAAATGGCCAGCTAGTGCAAGTCACCAAACCCTATCGAAAAATGGCACCAGTGGAGGTCTTCTGGATATACAAAGAAAATCAAATTCTTCTAAACAGAATGATTCTGAAATTTCTTCAGGGAAAGTTGTCGATCTCAATAGTGAGAAAGTCAAAGTCACAAAATAAAATCGAAATCGGTGATTGACATTGAAACATTTGATATAAAAGTTGATTTCTTTAATCTCGAGACTTCAAAGAAGTTTTGGATTTCTCCAAAATCGAAAATTACTATACTTGGATAAAATCAAAGATCTATAAAAGAATTATCTCTGGAAAAGGTGAAGATATAGATAATGTCAAGTTTGGCAGTTCGGAAACCTCCAACTGATCCTGAAATTTGGGGCCCAGGAACTTGGTTTGTGATTCATACTACAGCGGCAAGTGTAGTTACAGATGAAGATCAAAATAAATTTTCTACATGGATGGATGAGATTATTTCCAAATTACCATGTTTAGAATGTAGAACCCATGNNATAAAAAAGAAAATCCAGTAGAAAGATACTTTAAAATGGTTGACGAAGAAGGGAATAAAACGGGTTGTCTATTTTGGAGTTGGATGTTTCATAATGCTGTAAATACAAGGAAAAAGAAACCAACTATCACTTGGGATACCTGTCAAAATTTTTATCTTACTGATGGGACTAATTTCTGCTCTTCTAATTGTGGATCAAAAAGTAAAAATACTCATGATTCTGATAAGGAAGGTGACTCAAAGGGAAAACCAGATAATGAAGATATTGGTTACTCATTAAAAAATCTTTCGGAAGACTCTAAAAATCCTTACTCTCCCATAGAAGTCACAATAGTAGATAATTCAATTAGAGAAAAATATTAGTTTTTCCATTTGTTGGAAAGCCAGAACTTTTTGATTTAACTTCAGTTAAATAAATCAAAAAAGATTTAGTTCTTGAAATTTATCCAAGTCCAATGTATTTTGTTTCGATAAAGCCCGAAACATTGAAAAGATTAGTTTTTCAAATAAATCATTTTACACAATAAAGTGTGCGAAATGAACAGTAAATTATCTATATTGATAATAAATCTACTCTTCAACCTCTTCTAAATAACTTAAATCTGTTGATTTTTGTGTCTTAGATCTTTTTGTTGATGGATTCCTTAATATTTCAGGAATAGCACTATCACCTTCAGCTGTCGTATGGCTATCTGTTGATTTGGAATCAGTACCATTTAAGGTAGTATCTGACGTAGTAGCAGTTGATTTACCAGAAGGTTTTTCCAATGCTGACAGAATATTGTTTTTAATAATTCTATTAGCAGTTTCACTACCATTTAATTGTTTAGCAGTAGCTCCGAATTGTTTTTGGATGGCA
>JABAOC010003485.1_pt1 | contig 20192 bp, 14 predicted proteins | sample 7062161 | NCBI WGS metagenome assembly JABAOC01 (sample SAMN14538625, study PRJNA623070) | marine sediment metagenome | biome: marine biome [ENVO:00000428]; feature: marine pelagic biome [ENVO:01000023]; material: deep marine sediment [ENVO:00002113] | place: India: Gulf of Khambhat ... | reverse complement strand
ATCCTAAAAGTGTCTTAAACAAATCATCCAAATTAATTGGCTTGGGAAATATCTTTGCAACACCATATTCACTTGCTGTATCAAACAAAGTTGTGCTATCAGAAGCGGTAGTTCGAAAGAGGATGGCATGTTGATTTATCTTTCGTAATCTCAGACAAACCTGCAATCCATTCGTATCAGGAAGATTGTAGTCACATAATACCATATCGATGGGTTGTTTTTCAGCGATTTCCAATGCTTCACCTCCTTGCATTGCGCCGTTCACTTGATACCCTTCATCAGTTAATAATTCCGCAGCCCTGAAAGTGTGCTGGGATTATCTTCTACCACTAAAAGATGTTTCATGATGATTTCCCCTTGATTTTTTTGACTATTCATAAATCAATTTAATACATTTTGAAAATGAATTCAATAACCCAAACGGGTTATTTTTAATCCGATCGTTTTAACTTTTTATAAACCGAACTTTAATTTCATTCGTTGTTTGCTGATTGAAATTTATGTCATGAACGATTATTTTTAGCAAATACTCTCCATCATACAGTTCTCTGACTCTGGAAAAACATCTATTTAGAAATCAGAACAAAAAATCTGCTGTTTCTTGCCCTCAGGATTATCGAAACGAAACATCAAATTGTATCGTCCAGGCGGCAATTCAAAGGTATATTGACTAATACACCTCTAATGAGAAAGAACATATTGCGAAGCTATTTCCAATAATTCTGCCACAGAGTCGCCAGCAATAAAATGATAATATCAAAAACTCTATTCTGCTTACGTATTAAACTCTGACAAGTTTCATCAGAAATGGATTTAAAGTAAAGATCTATTAATAAAACTGAATAATAAAATTCAATTCGTAAAGCCATTGCAGTTTGCCCTTCCTGCCAGCGGTCGGACAATGTCCGTCTACTACGATAAAAATCACTGAAGATTGATTCTGGACCATTTACCATTGAAAAATGTACTTTCGCTGTTTTTACCACAAAAATAAAATATTGATCAGGATGGATGTCTGAATAAAGCCAAATTTCGTATGAATGAATTCTATTATAAATAACGAAACAGCGTCAACATAACATCCCCTCACGTCGAAAGTTGGAACGGACTAACCAGATCATGAATCTGTATGACATCCGGGATCAGATGAAATGGAAAGTGGTTAACCAAAACCTTGCCGATGGCACAGTTAAAATTGAACAAGACCTGGTGTTTGATCTTTCCCATGTTATGGGAAATAATAGCTTTACGGTCGTGGAAACCGTATATGAAAAGGGCAAAAAAGTTAAAAAAAGGCTGTTTGCAACCTATCGAAACGCTGTAGCTGTGATAGCCAAGATAATTGTGAACATGACTGGGAAGTTATCGACCAGGCCGGCGGCGTGGTTGTAAAGAGTCAAAACCAGAAATACTGGGCACACAAAGCATCGTTTGTCGGATTTCCTCAATCCCCTGTTCCTATCAATGCTGTTGCTGTCAGTTACGCTGCTACCAATGACGGACAGACCCTGGTTTCACATCTGAAAAGGCTTGCTAAGCACGTTCCTATTGTAGTAGAAAAAGTGGATCGGATTTTGGCGGATGGCTCTTTTAACACTTCTAACGCCAAAGATTTCGTTGGAGACAAAATCGAAGCTGTTTTGTATACCCAATCAATCCCAAAAACGTCAACGTTCCATCGGCAGACAACATCAAAGGCATTGAGCATTTTACAAAGAACGGTGTCCCTGTTTGCGATGCTGGTTTGCCTTTAGAAATGAAGGATCAGGATCTAACCAGACATCGATATTTACGAGGACATCCAACTATCAACAATAAAAAAAACTATTATTAGCTTGTTGCTATTGTCTTTTGAAAAAGAATTGCTGTCCTCATGGTCAGAAATGTACGCTGCACACCAAGGCCAGCGACCTTCTACAGATAGATTGGGACAATCCCCAACGCGTTGCCCGATGGAAAAAGAAGTACCGTAAATGAACTGCAACTAGCGTATGATTAAAATGATAAAAATCGACTATTGTGTCAAACATTTTAATAAACAGGATAGTCTGAATTTTCAAGGGCATTTGGACAAAGCCATACTTACCCTGCATATTCTGCGATCTTCATCATAATATATATCAATAAGATAATCAATAGCTAAGGAGAAGTGTGTCTAATTATTCCAATTTAGGTTTTTATTACATATTTTCTTTCTAAATTGTAAAATCTTTTCAAAATATTATCAAAATTTTGACCAACAACAACCAGAATTTCAGGATCGTTTTAATTTATGCGTTGGCTCTATAATTACAATTAGAAATTTCCAATACTAATGGGTGAAAAAATTCGCTTCTCAAATAGAAAAGCAATAATTATTAGGTATGATGAGAGGCCCGTATTTACATTGAATCCTGCTGATCTAATTTTTTTAAAGCGTGAGCCAATGAATAAACCACCCTGGTAAAATACCTAAAATTAATCGTATCTATCGCATCGGTGATCTCATGATAGTGTGGATTTCGATAGAATGCTGTATCAGTAATCATAATTGCTGGATATTGATATTTCCAAAATGAAGAATGATCCGATAGGTGGATACCATGGGCTCGAGAAAATGGAATGATTGTTTCGGTCTTTATAAGTGATGTTTTTTTTAAATGTTCAGCGAAATTTATAGTGAGTTGTCGTGAGTCTTCATTTCCAACAACGGCGATGAAATTTCCCTTATTTGAATAATGATCCTTCATATCATACGAAGGATATTTTTGACTTTTCTTTCTCTCAGTATAAAAACCTAACATTTCCAGCGCTACCATACCAACAATATTTTCATTTTTTTCTCGACATGATCTGGCATAGACATGGCTCCCCATTTGCTCAGTCCCGAAAAAAGGAGGCTCCTCTAAAGTAAAGGCTACAAATCTCAAAGTTCTTTGATTGACGTAATTTTGCAACAAACGAATAATTTCCAGTAAAGAAGCGATGCCAGTTGCGTTATCATCAGCGCCGGGTGAATCCATTACTGAGTCATAATGAGCACCAACAATAAGTATTTCCTCTGGAATGCGGTCACCAATTTTTTCGATAACTAAGTTTTGAAACAACTTTTTTTCAAAGCAATATTGTTGAAACGTAAAATTACTATTAAAACTCATCATTTGCTCCACAATATACTGGCGAGCTTTATCTAAGGCTGAATAATGTATTAGATTTCGGGGGCCGATTTCATAGGAAAGGACATTTACATGATGATATAATCTTCTGTGAAGGATTCGCAAATCTCTCCATTTAACTTTAATCTCTGGTGCCCTCCTGAAATTCATTGATTATAGATAGTTCACTTTGTATTTATAATCTGTTGTAAAAATATAACAGTTTCGCCCAATTCTGTTGCAAAAAGTCTACAATTCTGAATAATCATCCTTTATTAATATTAACCTAAAAATAGCAATAACAAATAGATATCTAAATCATATCAAATCAAAAAAAATTGGTACAATAGTTGCGTGTTATCTTCATGAAAGGGGATATTGAGTTATTAACTTTAAATTAAGGGGGAGATATGAAATCCAGCATTCTCTTAACAATCGGATCATGCATTCTTTTATGCATTTTCAGTTTTCTGTTTTCAAACAGTTTTTTTCCTTATTTAAATCAAACATTAATTTCATTAACAAATGGAGAAAAAGGGGGCGGCGATCCAACCCCATTACCTCCTAACCCTCCACCTCCACCACCTGGTGTAAGTATGGTTATACAGTTTGTTTAATTCCATTATCTTTCTTTGTAAAATCCATCTTATTCCAGATGGTATCTGAAATTTATCAGTAAATCTTTTTGAAACAGGACAGCACAGGAAATAAGGTAAATTTTTGTGCTGTCCTTAAAATAAGTTTAGTTGCCCATTTTCCTTCTTAAGGTCTTTTTCCTTTTGTTTTTCTTTAATCTGGGCCTTACGATACTCTTTCAAGGCTTCTTCGATATCACTCAAAAAACGTGATGGAAGATTGCTTTTCCTCTCACCAAATAGAAAACGACTTTTTGCATGAAGCAAAATAAGTCGTTGTTTAGCTCTGGTCATTCCAACATAAAAAAGACGTCTTTCTTCTTCGATGTTTTCAATTGATTGATCTCCTTTTCGATAGGGAATTAATCCTTCTTCACATCCTGAGATGAATACCACAGGAAACTCCAACCCTTTCGCAGCGTGCAAAGTCATCAAGGACACCTTTTCAGTCCCAGGATCATATACATCAGTTTCCTTTTGGAGAGCAATTTGTTCCAGAAATTCACTCACGTTACTATTAAAATTTGAACAATGTTCTAATAATCGTGTCCAATAATATTGTCGTTTTTTGTCTTTTTTATAATATGAAGTTAATCCAAATTCCTTTAGAATTTTTTCAATGAGATCATGTAAAGATAAATCTGTCTGAATCAATTGCATATTTTTGATATTATCGACTAAGTAATTAATTGGTTGTTTTTGTGTTTCACTGAGCAGAGCAATCTGGTGGCTTTTTTGCATCGCCTTCCATAAGGAAAGACGATTCGTATTTTGATAATTTATGAGAATCTTCAACGTTTGATCTCCAATGCCTCTGGGTGGAATATTAAAAATTTTGAGCAAATCCAGATCCGAGTGAGGATTCTGAATTACCTTCAAGAACGAGATAATTTCATTAACTTCTGGTATTTCAAAAAAAGGTAACTCGCCCATGGTTTGATATGGAATCCCAGAGCGGATTAAAGCCTCTTCCAGTGCAGAAACCTGAGCACCTAACCGATATAATATTGCTATATCAGAAAAACTGGAACATGATTCGGCCTCTTCTTCTCCAGCTCGGCCAGAATCTACTGAAAAGAAGCTTGTTGCTCCCATCATTTTTTCAATTTGGTGGACAATGGTTTCGGCCTCTGATTTTTCAGTTGGTACTTGAAATATATCAAGTCTCGTATTACTAACGATGGGAGACCAAATGTTGATTGGCTGATGATCCAGATTTTTGGCAATTACGTGAGAGGAAGCTTCCAAAATTGTAGAAACTGAGCGATAATTTTTCTCCAGTCTGATAATTTTGCTGTCTGGAAAATCCTGTTCAAACTGGAGAAAGAAACGTCTATCGGATCCCCGAAATCCATAGATCGCCTGGTCTGGATCTCCGATAGCACAAAGATTGGTTTCTGGTGTCGTTAACAATCGAAGTAACTGATACTGAGCTAAATTGATGTCTTGATATTCGTCAATTGATATCCAGCGAAACTTTTTCTGATATTTTTTCAGAATTGGAAGATGAGTTTGAAACAATTTTATCGGCTGGAGAATAAGATCATCGAAATCAAAAGCTTGTTGGTCTTTTAAAGCTTGTTGGTATTTTTCATATAATTCGATGAAAGGTTGATCTGTTTCCGTTTTAATATATTCGTCGTTAAATTCTATTATCAGCAATTTATTCTTGATTTCTGAAATTCGATCAGCTAACCCTCGCAATTCTTTCTGTGATAAGAACGGCTCAATTATTTTTAAGAGTTGAAGTTTATCTCCATCTGCATAGATAGAAAAAGAGGCGTGGTAGTCCAATGATTGAGCTTCGTTACGCAAGATAAGTGCACCCAGCGCATGAAAAGTCTTTATAGTTATAAGCCGAGTTTGCTCTTGCCCTAAAAGGCTGATCAATCTCTCCCTCATCTCCTCTGCGGCACGGTTTGTAAATGTAACGGCCAATACTTGTTCAGGTGAAATCTCTCTTTTTTGTATTAGATAAGCGATGCGATAGGTTAGTGTTCGTGTCTTACCTGTTCCAGGACCTGCTACAATAAGTAAAGGAGAGTCAGCATATTCAACAGCCTCTCTCTGTTTTCTATTCAGCCCCCCTTCATCCTCTTCATCGTCAATTCTTTCATCAATACGAACTGCTTCTATTTCCTGTCGTTCTGTTATTTTCTGAGTAGCAAAAGGAACCTCTTGATCTTTTACAAGAAATAGTTGTTCTAATTGCTCAGGCTGTTTTGAAGTTTGAGCGATCTTCTCCTGAAAAAAAAATTTTTGTGAATTAAATTTCTGCCTTTCTTCTTCCGAAAAGAGTTTGATAATACCAAATTCTCCGTCATATCCAGCAGCGATTTTCACCTCCTTATTTCTCATCCGGCGAAAGCCTTCAGCTAACAGTGGACCACCTAAACGTTCGATCTCAGAGAGTGGGGCTTCCATCAGGATCGATATTTCCGAGCCTAAATGATGAAGAAGATTTTCAGATTTTTTAATGACTGTTTTTGTGCCGGGTCCAACATTGAGTATTTCAGCTATCACCTCGGGCAGAGGGATCAAACTGTGATATGGTTTCGCCCGCTCATGTTTGCTCCCATCAGGTCGATCTGCTAATTCTTTTACTCTATAAAGCACTCCAACAGTCACTTTCTTGCCGCAAACAGGACAGAGTCCCTTATTGGCAATGGTTTCCGCTGGTGCCATTCGCATGTTGCATTTGCGATGTCCATCCAGATGATATTTTCCTTCCTCAGGGAAAAATTCGATCGTACCTAAAAACTGTTCTTCATTACCTGATTTCATTGCCTGAAACATGGCTGGTAAAGAAAGTTCACAATGAAATAGATTAGCTTCACGACCTAATTTTGCTGGTGAATGGGCATCAGAATTTGAAACCAGTGTAAAACGGTCCAATTGGGATAACATCCAATTCATCGGTGGATCAGAAGAAAGGCCGGTCTCCACTGCAAATATATGAGGAGTTAAATCTTCGAAACAAGCTTCAATGGAATCAAAACCAGATTTTGAACCAAGGATGGAAAACCATGGTGTCCAGATGTGGGCGGGTATTAGAAAAGATAATTCGTTGGATTCCAGCACCAGCTCAAGTAAATTCCGCGCATCCAATCCTAAAATTGGCCTGCCATCAGATCGAATATTACCGATTTTCTCCAGAGTGGATTGAAATTTCTGAGCAACTTCAATTGAAGGAAAAAATACCACATTGTGGATTTTTCGAACATGATCACCCTTTTTATAAATATTACTTATTTCTCCAGATAGAATAAATCGAACTTCACTTTTACATGCTGCTGGAACTTCAGACTCCATGTGTTTTGCATACTCATTTTTTAGTTGAAAAAGTCCTTCTTCAGCAGGCTCAAGTTTTGTTTTAATTTCCTCCAACCAGCCGGGATGAGTGATGTCGCCCGTCGCAACAACCTGAATGCCTTTGATCTGTGCCCATTTAAATAAATGCTCAAAATTTAATTCCTTGCTGGTTGCGCGGGAATAATAAGAGTGAATATGTAGATCTGCAATGAATTTCATACTTTTTTCGAAAATTAATAATTAATGTTTTGATAGTTAATCAAAATGTTTAATTTATCAAGATCTTTTCTGTTTAAAGTTATACTATAGCTAAATTGAATGAAAAAGTCAAGTGGAATATAGGGAAATTTCTGAATGTTCTTTGTTGAATGGATTGAGATAATCTTAACATAATCCTATTCTGAAGATTCTGAACCTTTGGAAGGTTTATAATTGTGAGACCAGTTCACCTTAAAAAAACTATTATGACAAAACTAATAGAGATGATTTAAGCGATAGTAACATTTGGAATATGTATGTCATGCTCACGCGCGTGGAAAGTGCTTTTCATAACCTCAAGACAAATTTAAAATTAAGACCCAATTTCCATCAGAAAGAAAAACGTGTGGATGGACATGTTTTTATTACGATATTGGCGTATCACCTGCTGAACTCCATTGAGCAAATGTTGCGAGAAAAAAATTGTACCAGTTCGTGGGCAGCAATCAAACAAATTGCTTCCAGTCATACGTATTCAACGATTACTTTGCTGACGACTTGTTGCACGGTGATCCATCTCCACAAACCAGGAAAACCAGAATCCGTTCATGAGGAAATTTATCAAAAATTACAGATTAATTCAAATCATCTGCCAACCCGAATAATACTGCATAGTAAAAAGTGAACTGAGTTGCGTAGTGCCTAACGACTTTTGTATTGCGTCCTTCTTAGATATCAATGATTGTTTTTTCAAATAACGAAAGTTAGGCTAAAACAAAATAAAGAATTAATTTTTAAATTTGAATATGTCTGAAATAAAGAATAAATTTCGATCCTGGTCTTATCATCCAAGGCTTAGGAAAACAGGGAGCTAATTTAGAGCAGGTCTTACGAGATATAATCGGTGTGTACAACTCACACCCTTCGGCGCCACTTTCTTTATATGCGCGGGAGAAATGCTTCGGTGAGCAGGCATTTTACCAGTTGGACGAGAACCAGTTCGCTTTTCGGGTTAAAGCGATAGGAAAATCGATATATTTTTTGACTAGGGAAACAGCTCATTTGGTTTTTCGGTCGACTATTCTTGCGGCTTCGGATCCGTACTGACAGAAACGATACTCACAGGTACCCGAAGAAGATTATAAAAATTGGAAAGAAAAGATATTATAACTTGCTAATAAACCTATGACAGTGACAGAAATAAAAAAAGCAAATAAAGCAAAAATGGCAATTTCAGCGCACGAAACAATACCTATCGGTAACGATTACCTGCTGCTTGACAGCGATTTAAAAGATTTTGAAACGTTTAAAATACCTAATAAGAATAGTCTGAACATTTTACTCAGTGGGACAGCCACACAATGGGATACGTCCCGGATGGTAGGGAGTGTTTTGTCAGTCCCGACATGCAGCAACAAATTTTTGGTAAAATTGGAGCCACAGGTGGAAATGCTTTAGGTGTGCTGTTGGTGAATGGAACAGATCACGGTTCGTGGGATTCTCGATTTAAAGGGAATTAAATGCATGTTAAGTTGAAAATGTTTGAGAAGCCTTCTAGCAAATTGAGTGATGATATTAAAAATCAATTCAATGAAATTATTGTGTTGTTGAAAGCGAAGAGTGTTAAGTTTGATAAAAAATGATTTCACAAAATTTACGCTTGACATTATTGTCAAAAAATTGTAGATTATACTGAAAAAGGTGGTGTAACCAGGGATCGTTCATGACGACCATTCATAATAGTGGTTATAAAAAGCTATTCTAAATAAGGTCATATTCCGCCATCTGATCGAGACCTTTGTTAAAGAGGATTGGATCAAGGATCTGGATTTCGAGAGTTGCGAGACCATTGATAAATCGTTTATTTCCGATCACTACAAAGAGACCAAAAGCGACATCATCTATAAATTAAGCCTCAAAGGTAAAGAAGTCTATATTTTCATTTTAATTTATTACCAATCCAAGGTGGAGCGATTCATGGCGCTGAGAGTTCTGAATTATATCACCAATTTTTATATGGATTACAAGGAATCCAATCCTCAACTTAAAATGCTTCCTGCCATTTTTCCAAATGGCTTGAGATTGCATTTATCTCAAAAATAACAGGACTAAGTGAAGAAAAAATCTTAAGGCTCAAATCTGAATTATAAGAAAATGACCTTTGTTTCCATTGTCATCAAAATAAAAGAGAATCTTTTTCACTTTTCACCATTTAAGCAATTATTAAGATCTAATTACTTCAAAGGAGGATTTCGGAATTTGTTTTAAGAAATAACTTTTCTAAGATCCGAAATCGAAATAGAATCATACCAAAAAGATTTAACACTTCATGATGAAATCCTACCCGTAAACAAACAGCTCACTATAATTAAATACCAAACCAGAATTCAGAGCGAGAGAGTAAAAAATGTTGAGATCCAAAATAATTCCTATTTCATTTATAATCCTACTTTTCTTTCTTTTTGCATACCAAAATTTGATGGGCGAAACCAAAGGAGTTGAAAACGGACAACGATATGATCGGCTGATAATCCGAAACGTTATTGTCATCGATGGAAATGGCACGCCTGCCAGTGGTCCGACGGATATGATCGTTGAGGGGAATAAAATTTCTGCTATTCGTTCCGCTAGGGATGAAAATGCGTATAAAGACGAGAGTCACATCATTGATGGGACAGGTATGTACCTACTTCCTGGTTTAATTAACATCCATGCTCATATCCACGACAGGCGAGGTAAACATCCGCTGCCTTTTGAATATATCTACAAACTGTGGCTCAGTTGCGGCATCACTTCGGTTCGAGATATGGGAAGCAACTACAAAAAAACAATTGAAGAGAGCACCAAAAGTCAGACTGGCGAAATAACTGCGCCTCGGATTTTTCTTTACATGACTGCCTTTGGCAACACTCCCGAAGAAATTAGAAAACGAATTCAGGATATCAAAAAGGTCGGCGGCGATGGTGTCAAGATTTTCGGCATGGATCGGGATATTATGAAAGCTGCACTAGATGAAGCCCATAAATTAGGACTGCGAGTGGCTCACCATGTTGGAGTGGAAGAAACTGATGCCTGGGACGATGTCAAATTTGGAACAACAACGATTGAACACTGGTACGGCATTCCCGATGCGGCGCTGAATGGCTCTCAGAATTTTCCACCGTGGTTCAATTACAGCAATGAAAACGACCGCTTCCGCTACGCAGGTCGCATATGGAGGGAAGTTGATACCAAGAAGCTGGAAAAAGTACTGCAAACGATGGTTAAAAAAGAAGTGGCCTGGTGCCCGACTTTTGCGATTTATGAAGCCTGTCGAGATTTATTGCGGGCACAAAATAAGCCCTGGTTCAAAGAGTATCTCAACCCTGCTGTAGAAGAATTTTTCATTCTCAATCCCTCACATCATGGCTCTTTTCAGTGGAATTGGACGACTACTGATGAAGTTTTCTGGCGAGAAAATTATCAGATCTGGATGAAAGCAGTTCGAGATTTTGCTGATATGGGAGGGATTGTCGGGATTGGTGAGGATGCGGGTTATATCTATGTCCTTTATGGTTTTGGGCTGATTCGAGAATTAGAGCTCCACCAGGAAGCAGGATTTCATCCTATTGATGTGATCCAACATGCCACGGGAAATAATGCTAGAATTCTGGGCATGGAAGATAAATTGGGTCGAATCCGTGTCGGTTATCTTGCTGATCTTATCCTTGTCGATGGAAATCCATTGGAAAATTTGAAATTTCTTTATCCAACTGGCGTCATGGATTTGAAAGATGGGGAGATCGTGTATTGTGGCGGTGTGCAATGGACAATCAAAGATGGGTTTGTTTATCATACCCCGACGATGCTGGATGATGTGAAGAAGATTGTTGTCCAAGCAAAGGAAGAAATGAGATTAGGAGAGTAGATGAATCACTGCAAATGGATTATTAGGGCAGTGAATTTTCGGAGCAATGATTTCCTAAGAATCAATTTGGATCAGTTAGAAGGCCCTTTCGAAGGTACAGGACCTGCGAGAAGGTTTTTTATAAAAGATACAAATAACAATCTTTGTACTTGCTTTTTATTTTTGATAATATTATAATTATTACAATAAGTTATTATTCATTCCCATTTCAGCAAGGAGTGATACATCAATAATAATTTACTATGACTTCTGTATTTAATTCTGGCGAAAGTAAACCGAAAACTGAAAAGATAAGCAAATCAACTGAAAGGAACAAGATGGATATTTTCGACAAGTGCTACACAGACGGTGGATATTTCGGACAGTTCAGAGTCAGAAACGATCGTTTTTTCACCATGCCAATTCTAGAACCGACTCCTGGAAGACACATGGTTTTTCATGGAAAAAAGGTTATCCAATGGTCAATCAATAATTATTTAGGTCTTGCTGAAAACGAAGGGATCAAGGCCTTTGCAGTTGAAATGGCGAAGAAATACGGCACTAGTGCGCCGATGGGAGCCCGCATGATGACGGGCAATACGCAACGGCATATCGAACTTGAGAATGCATTAGCTGATTATCTGGACAAAGAGGCTGCGATCTTGTTTAATTATGGTTACTTAGGCGTTCTGGGTACTATTGCATCGCTGACAGACAAAAAGGACATCATTTTAATCGATAAACTTTCCCATGCCTCAATGGTCGATGGCGTGTTGATGGCTCCAGCTCAATTTCGAGTGTATAAACACAATGATATGGATCACCTGGAAAAGCATCTCAAGCGGGCGAATCGAGATCGGAAGGGCGGTATTCTGATCGTTACCGAAGGCGTTTTTGGGATGCGTGGCGATTTGGCTTATCTCCCAGGCATTTGCGAACTTAAAGAAAAATATGGTGCCAGACTTTACGTCGACGATGCCCATGGATTCGGCGTGATGGGAGAAAATGGGCAGGGAACTGGATCATATTTCGGAGTTCATGATAAATTGGACCTTTATTTTGGAACATTTGCCAAAGCATTTGCTGCTATTGGTGGTGTCACAGCGACAGATAAAGCCGTTGTCGACTGGATTCGCTACAATGCCCGTACACAGGTGTTTGCTAAAAGTCTCCCTATGATCTATGTCGAAGTCCTGTTTAAGACATTGGAAATCATTAAAAATGATAAAGAAAGACGGAAGAGGATGTGGGATGTCTCTAATAAATTAAAAACCAAGCTTCGGAATTTAGGATATGAAGTTGGGGATGTTCCATCGCCAATCACACCTGTTTACGCCCCTGCAGGAGATATGTATGTTGGAATGGAGATCGTTCAACGATTACGGGCAATGGGGGTCTTTATAACAGGTGTTATGTATCCAGTAGTTCCCAAAGGGATTATCTTGTTCAGAATGATCCCGACTGCTTCACACACGAATGAGGATATTAATATGACAGTCGATGCATTCCGTAAGGTCAGAGATGATATGAACCTTAACGTGGATGAAATTAAATCTGCAGCGGCTTAAATTTTAACATTAACTAACATTATTAACCAGATATTATTTAAGCGTAACTAAAAATTCAAAATTTGTTTGGAGTGATGGAGTATTGGATTGTTGAAAAGCAAACTCCATTAATCCAGTTCCATTACTCCTTTTTGTATTTGACTTTTTAAAAGATTAATTTATCAATTATTACATTATCCATGAAAGGCCAAAAAGTCCTCATTACTGGCGCCTCAAAAGGCATTGGAAAAGCCATCGCTATCTCTTTACAAAATCTCGGCTACAATGTGATTGGCACCTCTCGAAACCCTGATATCATCGCTGAAAAAATTGACGGCATCAAATACGTCAAACTGGACCTTCTGGATGAAAAATCAATTAATGAATGCATAAATCAAGTTGAAAGTGTAGATATTTTAATAAACAACGCTGGACAGAGTCAGATCGGACCAGTTGAAGATATGCCTCTCGAAAAGATCAAAGATTTGTTCCAAATTAATCTTTTCGGTATTATTCAGCTAACTCAGGGTTTCCTTCCAACCATGATTCAAAATCAAAATGGATTTATCATAAACGTCGGCTCGATGGCGGGAAGGTTTGCAGTCCCCTTTCAATCGAGTTATGTGTCAGCAAAATTTGCATTGAATGGATTTACATGGACTTTAAGAAATGAGATCATGAAGTATGGGATTAAAGTTGTCGTGATCGAACCGAATGACATCAATACAACAATTCAGCCTGAGATATTTTTACCAGAAAAATCCAGATATAAAAATGAAATGACAAAAATGATGGCTGCAAGAAAGAAAAGTATGACAAATGCTTCAAACCCAGAAGTGGTTTCAAAGAAGGTTTTAAAAATTTTAAAAAAGAAAAATCCAAAGCCATTTTATATTGTTGGAGGAACAGGACCTTTTATGGTTTTTCTAAAACGGTTTTTACCAGATGACACGGTAGAAACACTGGTTAAAAAGAATTATGATCTGTAGTATTTTTGTGTTCTCACAAAGATCATGAAGTTTATTGTCCTAACGGATAGATGAACCTAACTGATATATAAATATTTTTATCTGGTGGATTATTTCTATCAGTTGATGATGATTTATTAAAACTTGAATGTGAAACAGTTTTCAACTCAAGAATTTTAAGATATGACTATCGAAATCAAAGAAGTTCAAAATTTCAAAGATCTCAAAAAATTTGCTCTCTTTCCATACTCCCTTTATAAAAATAACATGCATTGGGTCCCTCCTGTGATTAAGAACGAAATCGAAACTTTAAGATCTGATAAAAATCCCGCTTTTAACTATTGTGAAGCGAAATATTGGCTTGCCTATAAGGACACAAAATTAGTCGGACGAATTGCTAGTATTATCAATCATAAATATATCGAAAAGTGGAAAAACAACTATGCTTTTTTCAGTAGATTGGATTTTGTCGATGATGAGGAAGTTTCCAAAACGTTACTACAAAAAGCCGAGAGTTGGGCAAAGTCCAAAGGCATGGAAGGTAATCTGGGACCTATGGGGTACACTAATTTCGATCATCAGGGTATGTTGGTTAAAGGATTTGAAGAGCTGCCGACTACGGCTTCGACATACAATTTTGATTATTATCCAGAACATCTCGAAAAATTTGGCTATAGAAAGAAAATCGATTATCTCGAATTTGAGGTCAAAGTTCCAGATGAAATTCCTGAGAAAGCTGTAAGGATTTCTAATATTGTTTTAAAGAAACACAAATTAAAGCTGCTAAAAGTCAACTCAAAAAAAGAACTCTTGCCTTATGCCAGGCAAATCTTTGACGTCATTAATATCACTTACCGTCACCTTTTTTCTTTTGTGGAACTCACAGACAAACAAATCGAAATTTATACCAAAAAATATTTTCCATATCTCTCACCTGAGTATGTAACCATTGTACTTGATGAGAACGATAAAGTCATCGGTTTTCAGATTACCATGCCTTCACTATCGAGAGCAATGCAGAAAGCAAAGGGCAGGCTGTTTCCATTCGGATTTATTCATATCTTAAATGCTTTAAAAAAACCCAAGTACCTGGACCTCTATCTTGTAGGCATCTTACCTGAATATCAAAACAAGGGCATTAACGCAATCTTCATGACTGAGCTTAACAAAATAGCGTTAGAAAAGAATATCTTATCTGCTGAAACGAACAGTGAAATGGAGGAAAATAAAAAGGTTCAGGATTTCTGGAAGTATTATGAGTCCAGGCAGCATAAAAGGAAGAGGATTTATTTGAAGGTTTTTTGATGACTTGAGATAAGACAAGTATCCCCCACTGATTAAAAACATACTCGGAATTATTTTATAGATTTTCCGTGTGAGTTTTTGATCAGTGGGGAAGAAAACTTTGGAATGTATTTTTTTTAGTCTGAAAGTTTTACTTGCAATTTCCAAAAAATTCCTTTATAACCTTATATTCGATAATGTAGTATTTTATGAGAGTAAAAATTTTGTACAAAAAAATGGAAAGGAAACAAAGATGAAAAGATTAACTATTCTATTTCATTCGTCAATAATATTGTTTCTCTTGTTTTCATTTGCTATTCCAGCATACGGTCAGAAATTACCCGAAATCAAATTTGAAAAATACACCTTACCAAACGGTTTGCAAGTCATTCTTCATGAAGACCACTCTGTCCCAATGGTTTCGGTGAATATCTGGTATCATGTGGGATCCAAAAATGAAAAACGTGGCAGAACGGGATTCGCCCATTTATTTGAGCATTTGATGTTTGAGGGATCGGAAAATGTCGCTGAAGGCATGTTTGACAAATGGCTGGAAGCGGCGGGTGGAGATAATAATGGCTCAACGAGTGAAGATCGAACCAACTATTGGGAGAATGTGCCGAGTAATGCGCTGGAATTAGCGCTTTATCTGGAATCCGATCGAATGGCGAACTTGCTCGTCGCAATCGATCAGGAAAAACTGGATACACAAAGGGATGTGGTGAAAAATGAGCGACGCCAGGGTGTGGATAATCAACCTTACGGTCGAGCCTACGAGGTCGGGTTGGAAGCCCTTTATCCTTACAACCATCCTTATTCATGGCCAGTGATCGGCAGCATAAAAGATCTTTCAGCCGCATCATTGGAAGATGTGAAAGATTTTTTTAGACGGTTTTATACGACCAATAATGCCAGCCTATCTATTGCTGGGGATATAAATCCCAAAGAGACAAAGACGTTGGTCGAAAAGTATTTTGCAAGCATTCCTCCTGGACCACCCGTTGAAAGGATTGAACATTGGGTGCCTGAATTGGAAGGTTTAAAAAGAATCGAGATGAAGGATAATGTTTCCTTGCCAAGAGTTTATATGGCATGGCATACTCCACCGCTCTACCAGCTAGATGATGCAGAGTTAGATGTTCTGGCGAGTATTCTGAGCAGTGGGAAGAATTCCCGTTTGTATAAGAGTTTGGTGTATGAAAAACAGATCGCCCAGGACGTTCGAGCCTACCAGGCCTCCAGGGAAATAGCTAGTGCGTTTTACATCGTTGCCACTGCAAAGCCTGGATATACACTGGTGGAACTTGAAAAAGCCATCGATGCGGAGCTAAAAAACATCATTAACAATCCACCGAAAGCCGAAGAAGTAGCAACGGCGGTGAATGCGTATGAAGCCAGTTTTATTCGACGTTTGCAGTCTGTCGGTGGATTTGGTGGCAAAGCGGATAAACTCAATCAGTACAATGTCTATATTGGTAGACCTGATTATTTTTCGGAAGATCTGAATCGTTATCTTAACATGACTCCAGAAGCGGTTCAAAAAGTGACTCAGACATACCTCAATTTGAATAGGCGTATTATCATGTATGTCGAACCAGCAGGTGATTTGAAGGCTGACAAAGAAATTGAACTAGATCGGACAAAAGTCCCTGCCACTGGCTTATCACCCAAATTAATGCTTCCTTCTTTTGAAGAGCGAATCCTGTCCAATGGATTAAAAGTAATCATCGCCGAACACCATGAGCTGCCGTTGGTTCAGGTCAATCTCATCATCCACACGGGCTGGACGGCTGATCCAACCAATAAACCTGGTGTTTCCAGTTTGACATCCGATCTCCAAGATGAAGGAACAAAAAATCGGACAGCCCTGGAAATTTCCCAGGATTTAAAAGCACTGGGAGCCAGCATGCGTACTTCATCATCGTTTGATGCGAGTTATATGAGTCTCAATACGTTGAAAAAGCATTTGTCTAAGTCATTGGAGATTTTTACAGATGTGCTTTTGAACCCGACTTTTCTAGACGCTGAATTGGAGCGTATCAAAAAAGAATATTTAGCTCAAATTTTACAGGAGAAACGGCAGCCTTTTACTGCATCGTTTAAAAATTTCCTTCGCACGTTGTATGGCAAGGATCATCCTTATGGTCAACCTTATACGGGTACAGGGACAGAGGAATCTATCAAATCCATCACCAATAAAGACTTGAAACAATTTTATGAAACTTACTTTTATCCTAATAATGCCACGTTGATCGTTGTTGGCGATGTGACTGCTGATGAAATCATGCCTGTTTTAGAGAAGCCTCTAAAAAATTGGAAAAAGCAGGAAGTTCTAACGGTTGACATTCCATTATTAAAACGAATTGAAGTCAATCAAGTTTATCTTATTGACAAACCTGATGCACCTCAGTCCGTGATTGTCACGGGACATTTCGGGTTATTAAGAAACTCGCCTGATTACTACAAAGTGCAAGTGATGAATACTATTCTGGGCGGCAAATTCACCAGTAGACTGAACATGAATCTACGAGAGGATAAAGGCTATACTTATGGCGCAGGTTCCTTCTTCATGTATTTAAAAGGCATGGGACCATTCCTTGGCTACACCCAGGTTCACACCCAATACACAAAAGAAACGCTGGTTGAAATGTTGAAAGAGTATCGTGGGGTTGCTGGCGAGATTCCGATTTCCGAAGACGAATTGAGTGAAACAAAAAAGTACGTGACGTTACGATACCCAAGAGAGTTCGAAACGATCTCCCAGATTGCAGGAAAATTAGGCGAGATAGTTACCTATGATTTGCCAAAGGACTATTTCAATCAATATGTTCAGGCAATCGATAAAGTGAGCGCAGTAGATGTGATAGAAGCTGCAAAAAAATATATTCATCCTGATAACATGCTGTTCGTTATTGTCGGTGATGTTGAAACAATTGAGCCTGGGATTCGGGAATTGAATTTGGGTGAGATTCATTATCTGGATCTGGATGGGAACCCTGTAATAAAATAATTTTATCAGAAGGCTCCCTGCAAGAATTTAACTATCTTTCAATTTTATAGAATATGATTCATTCCCTACAATTACAATAAGGAGGAACCTAGAAATGAAGTGTTGTTATATTGTGCTCATTCTTTTACTATGCTATCCTTGGCAAGTAATGGCTCAGTGGAAAAAGGCACCATCCATCCAGGATGCTTTACATACTATTAAGTCTCATAAGATTGCGGCACACATTAAATTTCTTGCCGATGATCTTTTGGATGGTCGTGGCATCGGTACCCGTGGTGGGGAGATCGGGATCAAATATATTGCTGGGCAATTTGAGGAGATGGGACTGCTACCAGGTGGAGAAAATAATAGCTTCACACAAAGATTCCCAATGGTGGGAATCAAGTCGGACACAACAATGGTTTTTCGCTTTCAATATGGCGATCAATACATCGCTTTACGTTATTATGAAGATTTTCTCGCCAATCCCGGGGTACAGCTACCTGAGGTATCTGTGGAAGATGCGGAGTTGGTTTTTGTAGGCTTTGGAATCCAGGCTCCAGAATATAATTGGGATGATTTTAAAGACAAGAACGTAGCTGGGAAAATTCTACTAATCATGAACAACGATCCAGATACTGGTGATCCCGACTTTTTTGGTGGCAAAACTCGTCTCTATTATGGTCGTTGGACCTATAAGTATGAGATGGCTGCCGCGAAAGGAGCCCTTGGAGCAATTATAATTCATACAACACCATCTGCTGGTTATCCATGGCAGGTCCTTCAAACTTCTCGTACACGGGAGAATTTTGAATTGCCCCAAAATCAGGTTTCACAATTACAAATAAAAGCCTGGGCAACTGAAGACGCAACAAAACGTGTATTAAAAATGCCCGGCTTAAACTTAACTGATCTTTACGAAGCAGCAAAAAGCCCTGATTTTGAGCCTATCTCACTGGGAATTAAGGCATCTATTATGATTAAGAGCAAATTGCGAAATGTCGAAACCGCTAATGTTCTGGGAATTTTGCCCCGAAGTGACTCTGAGAAAAACGATGAAGCGATAGTGTTTGTAGCTCACCATGATCACCTTGGCATTGGTAGACCAGTTAAGGGTGATTCCATTTATAACGGTGCCCTCGACAATGCATCTGGGGTGGCGACGATGTTGACCATTGCGCAGGCATTTACCCAACTGCCACAGAAGCCAAATCGTTCTATTCTGTTCATCGCTGTCGCTGCTGAAGAATCAGGGCTATTAGGATCCCGATACTATGCTGAATATCCTACCTTTCCACCAACAAAGATTGCTGCTGTTATCAATATTGATGCTATTAACATCTGGGGTAGGACACGCGATCTTACTATTATTGGTTACGGCAAAACCACTCTAGATGCGATCGTGAACGAAATAGCTGAGCAACAGCAGCGTGTCGTGTTTCCTGACCAATTTCCTGAACAAGGATATTTTTATCGCTCAGATCAATTTAGTTTTGCTAAAATTGGGGTGCCGGCGATTTATATCGATAACGGATTAGATTTCATTGGCAAACCCAAAGGTTGGGGTAAAGAGCAAGTGAATTCATGGATTTCTCAACACTATCATCAACCAAGTGATGAATATCTTCCTTCATGGGACTTGAGTGGAGCTGTTGAGGATGCACAGCTCATGTTTTTGCTCGGACTGAAAATTGCCAATCATGAGCAAATGCCGCAGTGGATGCCTGGCGATGAGTTTGAAAAAATAAGGAAACGTTTGCGAACCAAACATTAATTATTTCATGAATAACTTGCATGAATCTCAGCAAAGGTTGGAGAAACGCTTTATGATGGGGAATACAAATTATAATATAATCGGAGGAAAGTATGAAACATAAAATCGTTTTCATTTTATCCACTCTTCTTTTTCTCACCTTCACATTTCAACTCCAGGCACAAGACATTCCTACACCAGAACAATTCTTCGGTTTTAAAATGGGCACCGATGGCAAACTTGTCCGATGGGATAAGATCCTCGAATATTTCAAACTACTTGATGAAAGCTCTGATAAACTCATTGTTCAAAACCTTGGAGAATCAACCCTGGGCAATCCGTTTATTTTGTTAATTTTTTCTTCGCCAGATAATTTAAAAAATCTTGAAACGTACAGACAAATCAATAAGAAACTTGTTGATCCGAGGGGGTTGTCCGATGCGGAGATTGATGATTTAATCAAAAAAGGAAAATACGTTTCTGCAC
>JABAOC010005732.1_pt1 | contig 20194 bp, 44 predicted proteins | sample 7062161 | NCBI WGS metagenome assembly JABAOC01 (sample SAMN14538625, study PRJNA623070) | marine sediment metagenome | biome: marine biome [ENVO:00000428]; feature: marine pelagic biome [ENVO:01000023]; material: deep marine sediment [ENVO:00002113] | place: India: Gulf of Khambhat ... | reverse complement strand
TCTGATTGTCTGACTTTGAAGTATTTTCCCATAAATCAATTTGGTATATCTAGTAGATTAATCTTTAATGGATTATACGCTTAAACTCTTCCTCTACCCTCAATCTTTGAATTATTCTATGTGTTTCTATAAGCCTTCTTACTTTCTTTCTCACATGTGCCTCATCCCAATTTGGAAAATTTTTGTAGATATCAGAAACCTTGCAATCTGGGTTATTTTTTATAAACTCTATGATAAGTTCTGTCATTGACAGTTTATCATTCAAAGTAACCGTTTCGGGCTTTTCCATAAATTTCTTATTTTTTCTTATAACTCTAGATATGACCGTTCACCTTACTCTGATAGGCGTTTATTGATATTGTTGCTGTTCCTATTGGCATTCCGACAACCTGATTTTTTGTATCACCATAACCGCTTACACCCTCTGTCATAAACTCACAGAATGTTCCAGTATTGCAGAGATGAATCTCACGTTGCCATACCTTTCCAGTATCATGATCCACATCCATTACGGTTTCTGGCTTGTAGAATTTTTGATGCAGGTGTCCACAGAAGAAAATATCACAATAATTGTTCTGTTTCATCTGTCTTAGCATTGTTTCTGGCTGTCCGCCACCACTTCCATGCATTGCCATGATTGACCATTGACCTAAAACCTTGTTCTTGTATCTCACATCTAATGAAATGTAAGCTTTGGCTCCTAAAAAGTCAAATCCGTTATTATAACAAAAATTGTTTTCGAGATAGGTTTTTGTAAGTTCTCTAATTTTATATTCGTGGTTTCCATGAAGTAATCCCCACACTTTTGGATTTTCACCCTTTTTTACCTGATATTTCATTCTATCTACATTTTCATACTTGTCTTTTCTGATATTATATTTGTAATCAGTAAATGATACCTTCTCACATCGTTTTTTATGCTCTTCAATTAGTGGTTCAGTTAAGTCATGCCATCTTTGCCTCTGACTGTCTATATCGTGTAAAACTACAGCATCTGGATTATATCGTTTATCATAGATATTGATTGCATCCAACTGATCTCCCATAAATAATGTATATCTATTGTCATCATTTGAAATTGCCTTTACCCTTTCCTTATAATGTTTCTCATCAAATCCAACATGTCCAACATGAATATCACCCAGTGGTTCTATATGAATTGTGTCGTCTTTTTTATTTAGGTTTATGATAATTTTCTTACTAAACATTCTTTCTATTCATTGGGTGGGATATTATATAAGGGTTCCCAATTTACTGTTTTCTTTTTTGAACAGTAATTACATTTGCAGTTCATGTCAAGTAAAATTGACACGGATTTATAAGTTTTTATTATGCGATTAAAGCCTCTTTTTTTGTGCACTTTGAACAAGTTGGTTTTATCTCTACATCCTCATAAATTTCCCCACATCTAAAACAAATCTCGTAATCAAACTCCATATACTATATAACGTTATTGTTACTAATAAGCATAATGAATTATAAATCTAGACCAAAAGATTCAGCTATTTTCAAGAAATGTTGATATTCTTGCAAATACAATCTGCCTTTTTCCGTAATTATGAAAGTATTTTTTCCGTCATATTCTATCGTATTGATGAGTCCACTTGATGTAAGTTTGTTTATGAATGTTCCAAGTCTGTTATATGAAAGGTTGCTTTTTTGCATAAGATTTGTAATTGGGATTCCACCCATACCAGCATCCTTTGTTGCAAGTAAAATTGACTCTGCTATCTGTTGATTATTTCTGTATTTTGTTCGCATTATTATACACCCACATCACAGGTTCTTTTCCGTTCTTTCCTTCTTTTATCCAACCATACCAGTTTTTGAACATCAGATCAGTGATACTACCAAAACAATCTGAGCATATAACAAGATGTCCTTGTCTGTATACTGCTTCCTTATCACAGAAATCACACATCATCAAGTCTAATTAAACTGATTCCTTAATAAACTTTGTTAAATAAAAAAGATTGGTTTTATTCCCAAGGTCTTAGACTGTTTTTCTGAATGGCGTTATAATAAAACCACCAGAACTTCTTAGGATTGTCACCCTCAATCACGGATTTTGGAACCATGATATTCCTTTTGGCTTCCACATATTCTACTGCCTCGACTTCACTCAATTCTGGGATAGGAATTGCTTTCTCAATGAAAAGTTTTCCTTTGTAGCATTTTCCAGATTTGGTTTCGCTTTCTTTGACAAAATAGAGTTTCCAGTGCTCGTTGCCTTTTGCTCCTCTCATAGAGTCACATTCTGCAACTAATTCACCTTGGATTTCCTTTGGTACTTTTCCAAAAAACTTGTATTCGTTGATTTCTTTTTCAAGATCATCAGCAAGTTTCTCATTCTGGGAATATCTGTCGCTTTCAACGTAACTTTGATAACCATCCTTATTGATAGTTAGTTGTTCGCTTAAAGCACAGGCAAATGCCTTGAATGAAAGACCAAGGAAGGTCTGTTCGTGGTCGCCAACAATTTCGACTTTAGTTTTTGTAGTCATACTAATACTATATACCTTGGGGTATATAATACTTACTAATTTTGTATATAAAGAAAAAAGTGGGTTGTGGATTGACTAGTGTATTTGACTAGTAATCTGGATCACTTTCAAATGCTAGGCACCTGTAATTGTAACCATCTGTTTTGTTGCTATCTCTAAGAACCGACTTGCATGGGCCTAATCTTGTTAGTCCGTTGTTTAGTCGTTCAATTGCATTTGGAATTCTTTCAATCTGTTGGTATGCGATAGAATTGATAAAGAATGTATCAATTGGGATTTTACCCTCATCCTTGTATTCTAACTCAACAGGTGTTTCTACCCTGATGGTATAGTAATCTACTTTACCATCTTCTCCCTTGCTAGCTTCTGAGAATTTAGTTGGTTGTCCTCTAGTATGGTTGACTCCTACAATGTAGAATTCTTGACCCTCAATCTTTTTGATACCCAAAGATTTTGTTTTTTCTAGAACCGGTGCTTCTGCTGGATTAATTGTTTCTTTTGTACTCATTTGTATTTTTCACCTCCTTACGAAGATATAGAACATAATACAATCTAATATTTATACTTTCTACCTAAATTTGTTTTGTATTTTTCCGCACTCTGAACACCATTCCAACTCAAATGTCTGATCATCATTGGTTTTAGTAAATACGGAATTTATGTGTCCATATGCAGAACAGAATCTACAAACACTTCTCATAACTTATAACCACACTCTGTACATGGATAATGCATTATTGTCCTTTGACATGCCCTACATCTTTTTGCATTGGCTGACCAGTTTATCCAACTCATACAGGTGTATTGATATGGTATAATAAAAAGTTATGTAAAGCCCTTGCAGACTCTACAATAATTTCGTTCTTTTTTGGTTAATGGTATTCCGCATTGTTGACAACTTTTATTCACCATTTTCTATTAAATGCCTCTCCATTTTTTTCATGAGCATTATATCTTCTGGAGAACATAAATCGTTATTTTTGTATTCTTTGAACCCATGATAAAACCAATTATATGCACGTTTTGTATTTTCTATATCTAAACACAAACTACTCATAACATATGCTTTAAATAGCTACTTATATTTAAGTTTCACGTTTCTACTGGCAACTCATACCAATCCTTTTCAAGAAGTATTGCAACAAGACTATATCCAGCATTGTCAGCCCAAGTCTCAAGTAAACCTTCTTCTCCAAGATCTTTTCCTTTTATTATTCCTTCCTCAAGTCTGCATATTTTATCCCAGTCTCTCATAAATATTCCCTGTTGTCCAAACTTTAGAATATTGTTCTTTCCGTACTTGTGATTCTTTGAAATTATCATATGTTTCATTGCATCGCAAATTATCTCTGTTGCCTCCTGAAAATTTGTTGGTTTTGTTTTCTTGTTGTTTTTCTGCCATTCCTTTTCTGCATATTTTATTGCAGTTGGGAAATCTCTACAATCTACAATTTTCATATGTTTGGTTGGTTTGTTTAATATTTATACTATCCTAAAAATTTTCTACAAAGCCATATCATAGCCTTTAGTTCAAGATATCTCTTGTTGATGTTAAGATCCTCATCAAATTCCTGCATACCTCTAAATTCTTCTTCAAGTTCATTCTTTGTATTTTGAACCAGTTCTCGTTCCGCCTTTGAAATTAAATTTTTTACTATCATAATTCATCGAAAAAAGTTGTTCACCAGTTAGGAAAAAATCTCCTCAACTGGTTTGTGGCGATTACAGAATATCTGTGGATGTGAAAACCTGCCACCCTTGATCATTTGTGTGTCGTCTATGCTTTCAAGCAATAGACCACATGTATCACATTGCATGATACTTATAAGTATATAGTAAGGTATTTAAACATTATTATTTCAAAAATAAGAGTCTTTTTTTATGATTTTTCTTCTTTTTGTTTATTTTTCTTCAAATGTTCTGGGTGATCATAACAATTCATACAATCGATTTTACTTGGATGACAGTTACATTCACATTTCTCCTTGTTCTTGTATTCACGTATAGGTTTTGGATATACTTTTTCAACATCAGTATATCCAATATCACTTGTCTTGACCATTCCTGCTCTCTTTTCTACGGTGTTTTTGGCATCTATTATTTCACTGATATCAACTGTTTTTTCTTCCATTACCTTCCTTCCTCGCAATTTCTGTGTCTATGTATATGTTCCTTGCAAAACCAAAGTCCACATCCATTACATCCGCCTGCATTTGCTGGGTATCCGCATATTGGGCATTTTACATATTTCATTGTGTTTTATTTACCTCACTTGGTTTATAATTATTTCTATGTCTGCCTCTCCAACATGGTATGCATAGGTTGTCTTCCCACCTAGAAAGATCAGAGCACTCACATGGGCATTCACATTTAATCCATCCGTTTTTCCTAATCCTATGCCTTATCTCAATCTTTGGGTCTGGTTTTCTCTTCCAGAATTTCCATTTCATAACCATAACCTCTTACCAGTAAGTTTGTTAAAAACCCTTCTAAATGTGAAACTTCTTACCATTGAAACTGATGTATATACAACACCTATCACCAATGCTATTCCCACATTATACTCTGATATTCCCTCAACAAAATATGGTAAGAAATACAAGTTAAGTCCAAATGCTATGAAATAACCAGATCCTACATTGATGATGGTTTCTACTGCTGAACCCTTTTTACTCTGACTCTTTTCCATTTTTCGTATTCTCTGCTATAACCAATAACACTGCGAATTGCATCCATTCTGGTGTTACGTTGAGTGTTGGATAACCGTGTTTTTTTAGTACACCTATTAGATATGTCTTATCATAAATCATTCAATCACCTCGAATTCATTTTTCTGTGATATGTGATGGCAGTGTGGACATTTAATCTTAGATCTACTAGTCCAACTTTTTTGTCTTGTTGATTTTCTCCCAACATTGAATCCCTTTACAAACTTGATTGCACTGTAAACACTCAAAGAACCACTTCTGCATCTATTGATCAACTCCTCATCTCCATATTTGATTATTGTTATTGCACATCTAACAGATGGTTCACTGGCACCTACAACCTCGCTTAACAAATCCATACTAGAACCCAATCTTCTTGGCTCTGACTTTTCTAACATTTCACTGCCTTTTGGAAGTAATGAGTAGATATATTTCTTATTCCCTGTTCCTCTTCCTTTCTCCATTGAATCCAACTCTCTACTAATATAATAAGAATCTGTTAACTGTTTTAACAATCTACCAATACCTTTTAGCGAGTATTTTGTATATTTCACTATCTCATCGGTTGATTTTGCTCCCTCTTTAATTGCTCTAAAAATATCAAAGTGAACTTCTCTGTTATTGATTCGTTTTTCCAGTTTGGTTTGAATGTAAAATTCATACATTACCTCCACTCTTTGAAATATATTTAACTGTCTTTTCATAACATTTGTTTCAACTACAAACTCAAACTCACTTTCCTTATCTGGAAAATCTCTTATCTCATATTTTATTTTTTTACCACGCTGACCTAAAAGATCATGTCTTGTGTGACCATCTAGTATTTCCATATTACTGTTTACTATAATTGGTATTTGTTGACCTCTCTGTATTAGTTTTTGATCAAGTGCATGCAATTCATGTTTTGATGGTCTAGGAAGTGATTTTAGATATTTTTCCACTATTTTAAAATCATCATAATTGGCTTCCATAGTCAGTTGTTGCATTATGGTAATCCATATGTTGTAATATAAAAACTATATGGTATCTTTCTTTTTCTTTTTATCGCCTGACTCTGTTGTATATACCGAAAATCCTTGTTCTTTCAATGACTCTTCAAAATCATCTGATTTCATTGCTTCAAGTATCTTCTTTCTCTTGTCTTCCATATCTAATCTAAATCATCATCTGTATTAAATTTTTCTGATAGACCTCTCAAATATTCAGAAGCCTCATCTACAGCATAAAGTGTTAAGAACATCTCATATATGTCTACATCAGCCATTTTAGCCCACTCATCTATCTGCTTGAATCCTTCCTGCATTTCTTCATCATTGGAAAACTCTATTATGCATTGATCAACCATTTCTTTGAACTGCCTTTCTTGTTCCTCTGTAAAATCATCAAAATTCATCATTGTATGTGTTTGCCTTCTCCCTGCATTCCTCACTACAGTAGTATACACCAGAATAACCTTCTGCCACCTGATCTAATTCCTCTGATGATTTTTGCCCACATTGGTCACAATACATATTTTATTGAGTCATCTTATTACTATTAAGCTTTATCTATTATCTCCGTGACCCATTATCTTTCCTTCGGACTTTCTTTTTGATAGTTTTTTCATATTGAGTACCTCTACATCTCCCCATGAAGAATCTATTTCCTGTAAAAGTCTTGTCGTATACCAATGTCTGTCACCTATTTCCTTCAACAGATCATCTCTAATATCATCATATTTCATTATGACAAATTTTAACCCATTCTGATCTATCTCTTGTTTTGCTACTTCACCGTAATCTCCACGCCTTACACGCTTGAATATTCCACTTATCTCTCCGTTTTCCTCAGTCATTCCGTCAATATAAAATTGTAGGTTATTGTCAGAAAGATCTGTTTCCTTTACAAAGTCATAATAATCCATAACATTTGTTTTTTCCTATTCTTTTAAACCTTTAAAATAATAAAAAGTGAATGGTCTTCCTTGTTTGTCTCGCATAGTTCCTTTCTCCATTATTCCAGAAGATACCGCTGACATTAATATGGCTCTTACCTGATCTCTATCCACTTCCAATCACCGCATGGCAGTAGCATTTGCATTTTGTAAGACCAGCATATACCATTGGGCATTCTCCATGTTTCCCATTCCTACAACTTGGATAAATCATGCCTCAAGACTAGCAAGAAAACTTTCTATGTGTTTCTTCCTTGTTTTGACTATATCACTCCAAGGAACCTTACAATATTCTATGTTTGGTTTCATTGTTTCAAGATCCTTTAGTGCTTTTTTTGCATCCTTGATATGTTGTTGCCTTGACTCTTCCTCATTCATTAATTATAAAATTGAGTTAAAATATATAACCTTATAGAAGTTCATGCACTCTGTCTATAAACGCTTGTGGTATTTCCTTTTTAGTATAGTTATCCTGTGCATCATGTGTCACATTTATCTTTGGCATCTTGTCCTTCATTTCTTCCATATGGTAGATTAGCGGATCAAACTTTTCAAATCTCTTTATCCATTGCTCGTACCTTGATTGCTTTATTGGATTTTCTTCACCGAATGACTTTCCAAATCTTTCATTGTTTGCTTCATAATTGAGATATTGTTCCCAAGTCATTCTCTGCCAATATCCAAAATAGTGAAAACTAGACCATATTCTTGTTACTGGATCCCTGTCAATTATCACACACTTGTACCCTTTCTTATCCCAGTCCTCCATTCTTTTAACACCATCATTTCTCCATATACATTCATCTCTTCTTACAAACGGATCACCAGACTCGTCAACTACTGGAAGATCATGTTCTTTTCTAAGATACTCTACAAGACTATTCTGACCAGATTTAGGGAAACCTATAATTACGAATCTTTTCATTTCTCTTTTGGTTTTTCAGGACAGTTCTTACTATGTTCCCTTTCCAACCTCATTGTCTCGTCAGTTGGGTGAAAGCTTGTTTCTTTTGGCTTCCAACCACACCATTTACATTTAAATCCCATAAACTATTCATCCTCATAATATTTTAAAAGTTTTACTCTTGCACCACTCTTATCCTTCTTTCCCTCTACATATTCGCACAAAAATCTAACCTTTCTTCCATCATCTTCCCTTCCTATCCACTCCCATTTTTTCTTGTTTTTCTTTGTACCTTTCAATAAATCCACAACGATTATTGGTTTTCCTGTCTTTAGATCTGACTTGCAGTAATTCATTGATTCTACTTGTTTCCACTTAGTCATGCCTATTCATCCTCTCACTTGCGTATGTTTTTAATGTATTTGGAAACCATGCATGTATAAAAAGTGCAATACTCATTGACATTGCTCTTTTCCAGTGTCCAAAATATGAAAGATTATTTTCTTTAAGATGACTTGTCATTCTACTTCACCTATCCTCCTTATTATAAAATCAATTTCCTTTACATCATTTGTTGATTTCATATGAGCCAGTTTTTTACTAATATCCTCCAATCTAACCCTAAGTTGAGACATGTCATCTATCTGAATTCTTCTCCCCTGTATCAAGTCAGATTGTAGTTTTCTTACAAGTTCCAATACGTTCATTTTAATTCTACTCTATTGAAATTTATATCCTGCTCAAACCAACGACAGAACCATCTTGAACCATCTTCACGTTCCATAACTTGACCTTCAAACCCTTGGTCGTCTGTAGTGTGTAGATTTCTTGTTAGATCATCAATGGTACAACCGTGAAACTTTGTAAAAGTTGGTGGTGTGTTAATTGCATACGTTATCAATTCTGACCTTGGCATCAACTCTAGTTTTAATTGAGCCTCCCAAACATCATCTGGAACTCCATCATAAGCATCATGTCTTTGTTCCATAAAGTGTTTTAACACATCTGCCTTTCTTTTTTCCTCATCTACTATATTCATAGTACCACTTCCTTTTTCAACTCAATATATATTCTTTCTAAATTGTCTATTGCATTGTTAAGTTGTGCTATCTGGTCAACTTGTTCTTCATTCATAAGATCCTTAACGTTATATAGCATAGAAAGTGACTCACTTGCTAAATCATAAATCTCACTCATATCCAATCAAATCACCTCCCAATTTACAATACCCTGAGTCGTGTTTCGTTTCTGCTTTCTAGCATCCCTATGCCAAACTTCATGTCTTTCCTTACCATGAACGTTGTCATCAGCAGTTTCCCACTGGCATAAATTGCATTTTATCATATAATGTAGATAACATGTTTGAAATATAAACCTATCGAATCAAGAAATTTTGACCAAAAAGTTTGGTGCTGGTGAACCATATTTATTATTCGTAAAATGTAGTCTTTTTCTTATCCAGTATATCTCAAACTTTTCTGCAAGTATTATATCATGAAACCAATCCTGATCAGTCTTGCATGGAAGTAACATTATACTTTGGTTTCCTTTTGCGGTTTCCCATACAGCCTTTTCGATGAATGGTACCATTTCATCCTTATTGTATGGTGGATTTACATAGTTTTTTTTCTTCCATTTTATCTTCAATGCATCCCATTTTGGATTTACTGGACATGGGTCAAACATCTCTTCCTTTTTCCATCCCCATTTTTCCTCAATAATATCATAAACCCTTTGAGGTGTTATATGGACTTGTGATTTTGATTTTGGCATGTAACTACTCATATTCACAATCCTTATGCTGTACATCCTTATACTTGTTCAGATATTTTGCCTTTGCATGTACCCTTTCCTTATTTCTCATATTCCATTTGTTTATGAACATAAATGAGTTGAACTTGAATACCCTTTCCTTGTTTACAGAAATTGTGTTTGTGTTGTAATCCATTACTATGTTATGATTCTCATCATGTACAACCATACTTCTTTTTGTGAAGTAGTGCACCCTGTTTGTTGAGGGGAATAACCTTGCACCCCACATATCCTGATCAAAGTACCACGCATGTGTGTTGACTATACCAACATCATTTGGTGTCTTTTGCCACTCCACCATGTCACGTTTAAGCCACATATTCTGCTTGCCACTTGGAAAATGAAAGAATTCATCCGCATCCTTTACAAGAACGTAATATGGATTCTTTACTATATCGTGTATTCTGTCAAGCTGGTAGTTTCTTTTCTCACCCTGACTATCCCATACATCTCTGCTTTCGTACATCACCTCAACCCTGTCACCTACATCTTTCTTGAATTTTTCAATTATCTCTACAGTCTTATCCGTACTTTTCGCTGTTCCTTTAGGATAGTTTTTCCAAGCACCGTCAAGTATGTGTATCATATCAACATCATTCATCTTAAGATCATCATATAGACATTCCTCCATATACTGCTCTTCGTTGTATAAAGTGTGTGCAATTACAAAAGTCATCTTTTCTCTCGGAACAAGATAAACATCACGTTGTTCCTGCATAAGCATGTCAAATTGCTTACCGCTAAAACTTTGATCTGGAAATGCATATCTTATCTCATCCTCAAGAAGTTCTTCTTTACTCTTCACCATTATGTTTCTCCATAAGCCTAACTAAACAATCTGGACATGGTATATAACCATCTCTGTCACTTGACCAATTATACTTAACATCACGGTCAAATTCTCCCCACACATTCATAAAAAAGAAAACACAGCAAAGTGGAAACTCAGATTCCACTCCGTGCCAAAACCAGTTATATTTTGACCAATCACTCAATAATGAAACTCCTCCCATGCTCTGATCAATGCATTGATTTGTTCTTCACTTGCAATTTCACCATTCTTACCAGTTCTTGTATGATAAGAACTTCCATGTTTTACCAACTCTGTGATTGCACTATGTTGTTCGTTTTCAAATATCGTGTCAGTTCTATAATCTACTTTGTTTTTATAATATTCTGCAACGTAATCGTTTACTGCTGGAGTATTATGTGCTAACTCATTGAATTTTCTCCAACTTTCATTTCTCCATTCTCTTGCCCAATCCCAGTATGCATGACCTATAATCTCATGAAATACAATTTCTTCGGCATCTTCTGGTGTAATATATTTTGAATCAACAAACTCAAACCATTGTGAGTCAGTTGTCCAACTACCTGCACGTCTTGTATGGTCTGAATACTTAATGCTGATTTTCTTGATATGTTTTGCTATCTTTCTGATAGATTTGTCGTGATTGAATAATTCTATAATTTTTGCTACAACCTCTGCTTTTGGTGCTGGTTTTCCATCTCTACACCATCCACCTGCTGATGCCTTTGCAATATACACATATGTGTTTTTGTAAACCTTTAATCCATGACTTCCGACTTTGGCTCTTTTAGATCTGTTGACCTTTCTTTTTGGTTTTCTAATTGTTACTTGACTCATAATAATAGTATATTATGTACGGTATATAAAAGTATCTGATAAAAAATTTGATTTGTTTGTCTGTTATTTGATCTTCTGACCACAACATGGACAAACATCTTGACCACTGAATGGGTCATCATAATCTGGCTTTGTCTTATTCTTTCTGTAGTAGAAAGTGTAAACCATCATTACTATTGGAGCAAATGTACCCATAACGAATGTAACCAGTGGATTGTCGAGAATGACTGGATTTTCCACCACAGCATATAGCACCATAAACAGGAATACCGATATTGTTGCTGTTGTTATGTAGTTTCTTACAGTTATCTTTCTAATATATTTACTGCAATTGCTTTCTTCTGCCATATTAAAAGTAAAATCAGGGTGTTTTTAAGCATTAATTACGGTGCATATTCAGGACAATAATCATCATGTAATTTAGCCTGTCTCTCAGTTATAAGTGCGGAACAAAACCTACATTCCTTCATATGTTACTATGCTCCTCACAAGTTCTTCTGTCATCATTTATGAAGATGTCACCATATAGTTTTACACCACAGCACTGACAGTTTTTTATTTCACGAAGTTGTTTGTATGGATATTGCTTGTAATCCTTCCATTCTTTCTTATCTATGAGTTTTTTTGGTTCTTCCATCTTTGGTGGTTCACATTTTTCATGTCTTATACCAGTGCCTTTTTTCCAAAGTACATTTACACCAACAGATATGTTCTCCCCACATGATTTACACCTTGCATCATATTTGTTTTCAAGTGGAATCCAACCGTCTGGATTTATTGTTTCAGCAACCATGATCTTTCATGCAACCTGCACAAAACTCATCACCGCATTTTTCACAACTATCTACGTCACTTGGTCTGTAACCTGTCATACATTTATCGCAACTTGTACCATTCATGTTTTTTCATGAAAACTTTGATATTTATCTTTTCTTATTCTTTTCCTTTCTTGTTTTTCTCTTTGGTATACTTTCAAATCTATTTGCAACCCTGTTTATAATACAATTTTGATTATTACAATAATCAGTTTCACATTCTATACCGCAATGCAAACAGTTCAATTCTTATAAATCATTATACTGTTATTTTATAAAAACTTATTCTTTGAAAGATCTTGAATCACTTACCGCAAGTTGAAATTTACCATAGTCATCTAGTCCAGCAAATAGAACATAATAACCAATCTTTAGGAGATCCAATATGGTTTCTGTTCCTATAAGACATTGATTCTCTGGATTGTTCTCAAATGTGAATACAACCATTTCGTCATCACTGTCATCACATGTGGATTCTCCCTCAAGATTATCGTTTACAAATTTTATAATCTCGTGTTTATCCTGATCATTTAACATGGTAAAAGTAAGATATCTGCCTAATTTATACTATTCATCTGATTGAAGTTCTTCCTCAGCTTCCTTCATTGTTAGAAATTTTCTGAATGTCTTCAAGTCCTCTGGAGTTGGTTTATTCTCCTCCATTGCAAAAAGCATGCTATACCAGCCCAAAATTACCTTGTAATCATTGAGATTTGGTTCTACGTCTACCATGTTTTTTATACCTCCTATTCTTGTTAAAAGCCTTTAAAACAAACTTTTTCTTCTTTTTAGACCAACCCATAAACCTGTTAGGGTCTGTATATTCTTCAAGTAGTCTTTTTATCTTATTTGAAGTTCTTTTTATATTCTTTATTCTATGTATGGGATCATTAGATTCTATCATAATATCACTTAATTAATAATAATAACGTTAGCTACGTTATTTTAACGTTATTTTGACGTTAGCTACGTTATAAAAAATAGGTTTATGGGATTGATCTGCTGTATAGTTTACCTTCTAATGCCATCTTATACATCTCAGCTACGTATGGATTATCACTAGGTGTTTCTGCACCCAATTCTACGAGTCTAGCGTAGACTCTAACCACGTATGCGAGGGCACCCATGAAGGCAACAACAACTCCCATATTGAACATCCAGTGGTTTGGTACAGCGAAGATTTCTTCGACAAACCAAAAGTGCCACATCTCATTTACACCAATGGTGAACATAGTTGCCAGATAGCCTAATATGGTCATCTTAAGTCCAGTATTCATAGAGTTGTTTACACCTCTTAAAACTGGTACTTTTCTGTCATATATCGCAACAGTTCCCCAACCAATCGGTAATGCTACAAAGTGACTGTATAACCACCAGTGAGCTGGAGTAAATGCACTATCCCTAATGGATGTTTGATGAAGTGAACCGTCAACAAAATTGTCAACTTCGACTGATGCTGCAACTGAACCCATTGCGATAACAATAAGCCAGATCTTTTTCAGTCTTTGAATTTCAACTTCCTTTGGTATTAATGCTGGAATTTGTGCCAATAATACTGAGTGGTTTTTTTTCAATATAAGCATAAGTTGTTCCTAGATGTTTATATACAAAAACCATTGTTTAACATCGATGTTTATCAATAACCAAATATAAGAACTGAGTAAACTACAAATGCTCCTAACACAAGTGCTGAACCTATTACATAAAATTTTGATACTGAATCCATAAAATAATCAACTTTCATTTGTATATAAATTTATCAAAATATCTCTCTATATGATAGACTTACAAAAATAGTTGCATTTCCAGATAATGCCCTTGCTGATATTGTAAGTGTATCTGATGTGGTTCCATCAAAAGATAAAACTAGAGGAAGTTTACTTGTAATTGTTTCGTCAAACTTTCCTGCCGTAGAAGCTCCTGCTCCAGATACTGCATAATCAGAATCTATGATTTTACCTGCAACTGTTATTGGATCATTTACACTATATTCTGAAATTGTGTTTGCTCCAATATCTGTCCATGTAGGTGATGTAAGTGTTGCATTTCTTTCGACTCTAAAATGAATATCGTTTGTATTTGTAATTAGTGAATATTTTTCTGGAATAATCAATCCTCTGTTTGCTATTGAGTTAAAAGTAAGTTTTGGTCTTATGGATAAAACTGCAACATAATCTGTATCTCCTACTGTCACTCCAGATACTCCGTTTGAAGCATTAACTTTGTAACCAACTTCCTCAAATCCACCCTCAGATATAACAGTTGAACATATCTGTTTTATTGAACTATCAGAAGTTGTATTACCTGTATTTCTCACTTCATATCTTACAGGTAAATTTCCTGTGGTCATATAGACACCATCAAGCACATTTGCCACTAATTCTTCATGAACATAATAAATTAATCCATCTATAACAAAACCCCATCTAATTCTTCCACTTCCAAGCCATTCAAAATCAATGATAAATATCTGAATTTTTTCAGTATCTATTGTAACTCTGCTTGGTTCTTGTCCGTTCATTTTATCTATATTCCAACTTGATTGTGGTACTTTGTTATCTGTTGGAGTTCCTGTTACGTTTGTTCTTCTACAAACACAAAGATTGTTTCCATCTAACTCAAAAAATAATCCATTATTATCATCAAAATAGCCTATTCTTTTAACCACATCTGCCTTTTGTTCACCTAAAACACTTGATATCATAATCATTTGTGATTTTCCAGCTTCATATCTTACATAGTTTTTTGTCTGTCTTATTGCATAATCTCCACTTGATTGACCTATTGATATGTTTGCACTTGATTCATTTGGAATATGTGTTACGGTTCCGTTTGTTTGTGCGGTGTCCCAGATTAATGGTTGAAGATCATATTGGAGTACAGATTGATGAAGTGTAAAAGGTTGTGAAAATCTTGCTCTACCAAAAGCATCTATACTGGCAGAATCTCCAAAAGATATTGCATTGCGATCTTGTTGAATACGTTTAACCATTACTTATTAAACATTTTTCGACTATTAAAACATAAAAAGAAAAGGGTTATGCTACTGGACATGCACTCCAGAAGCAATCTTGACATGTGGAACATCCACCAGTAATCATAATATTGTCACTTGAACATTCAGGACATTTATCGATTTTACCTGCCATAATGAGATAGTTATGTTGATAGATTATTTAAACATACTTTAACGCCAATTGCCACCAGTGCCAACCCAGTGATAATCTCTTTTTATCTCAATTGCTTTGGTTCCGTAAATCATCGCCATCAGACTATCCTTTGGGTGATTGAACTGTTTTCTTGCCCTTTGTCTTCCGTCTGGTTCATCCTCATCAATCTTGTCACTTAGATCTTTTCTTGTAAGGTTTGTAAGGTCTGCATACACAAAGTCAATTTGTTGCTTGCTGTACGGTTCTGCTGGGAAAATGACTTTATGTTTTCTCTTATCCAAATTATACTTATCATCTGGATCGTCAACCATTACACCCATTAGATCTATCCACTCTTGTATTGATGTTGTCTTGTCAATTTTTAGGTGCTCTCTTACCTCACCATGTTCGTCTATCTTCTTATTGAACTGCAACACATTTTTTGTCTCATCACCAATTGATCTGCAACCGAAAAAGTTTGTTGCACCTACACCGTTGAAATGTTGACCAGTTATCCTGTCTGTTCCACCATCCTGTATCTGTTGAACCTGAATTGCACCATAACCTAGATCTCCAACACCTACATCACACTGACACTCATCAAACAATTGTGCAATATATTTTGCCTGATCAAGTAGGTTTTCTGCTGGTCTTGGTTCAAGTTTTGCCAACTGCAATCTGCTTACCTTATCGCTGTATGGTGTCTCATGTTGAAGAATCCACTCTATCCATATCGCTATCACTGTTTGTGACGGACTTCCACTTCCAAAGTCAACACCCATTGCGATTGTCACATCTTTTCCAAACTGATCCTTGATATCTGCAATCTCCCAAGGCTCAAGTAATTTTATTTCCTCGTTTCCTCTGAACAGGTTATCAATCATCTCTCTTGTAATTGGTCTACGTTCTGCATGATAGAATCCTCCCATTACGTGACTTGTGAACAGATGTGGTGACATTCGTTGTCGTTTTGCCTCAATCGCATATTTTTTGTCAATATTGTATTTTTTCGGATCTATTGCATCTGCAACCGATAGTGGAATCTGTGGAATTATCATCTGTGGTATGTGGAATCCGTGCCAATCTCTGGATTTTTCTGGGAACTTTGCCTTCCATCTACCACTCATAATTTTCATAAGCCTGTCATCAGCAATCAAACCCCATTTTGTCTTTTCTGTATCCTCATCCTTTATCTCACCAAATACAAGATCATTTCTCCAACCCTGACCCTTGAATACAATTCCAGCACTGTCAACATAATCTTCCTGATTGTCAAACACCCATTCTCTTTGATCCGTATCCCTCCAAAGTTGTTCATATGGGCTTCCTGCCTCACCACCAACACCTAGAACGCTTATCTTTCCCTGAGTAATTGTCATGACAAGCGGAACACGGTCAAAGTATTGCATGTCCTGATACTGAGCCTCATCAAGCATGATGTGACTTGCTGATTTTCCTTCTACGTGGTGATACTGTCCGTGATCTGTGGTGATATAAATTGTACTGTTATTCTTTAGTGAAATTTCACCAACGTTACCAAGTCTATTTCTTGGAAACTGTTTTAGTATGTCTGAACCGTCAAATGTACCTATCTGTAGTTTCTGTCTTGAGAAACCTGCCTTGTTTACATCATCGTATGTTACATATACTAGTTGTGAGTTTCTTTTAGTAGTTGCTTCAAACGCAAGTACATCTGTAGTATAAGTGGACTTAAAAATCTGTCTGCCACCAAGTATAAACTTGTTATTAAAATTGTCATTGTATATATCTCTCCAAGGAGGCATTATAACTCTTTTTTTACCTTCTGCCTTTGGTCTAACCTCTCTTATCCAATCAATGATATCATCAGGAACTTCTGGGAGTTTTTCCTGTGCCTTTATTATGTTTGGAAATTGTTTTGCTAGAAAATCGAATCCGTCTGGCATGGTGTTATTTAAAGTATTCTGTATAATAAAGTTTTATTATCTATCTTCTTCCCAAATTGTGTTTCCATCTGCATCAATATGACCTTTTGAATCTTCTGGATAATAATCATCTTCGTATGATTCACCTTTTTTTGGCTCTTGTGCAATATCTTCAATTTCATTCCATTCTCCTTCTTCCCATTCTGGTTCATCTTCTGGATTTATCATAAATTCTCTACTATCTGCATCATCATGATCTTCAATTTCTACATCGTCACCACTAATATCAATTTCAACTCTATCTTCATCTAAGCCATCTTCTTCCTCAACCTCGTCATTTGCTCCAGCGAATTGTTTTCGCATGTCTGTCAAATCTTCATCCCAATCTGCTTGTGACAGTTGTTGTTTTGGTTCGTAATGATCAAGTTCATCTGCGTATGATTCACCGTCTAACTTACCATAAATATCTTCTCTATAATTGCTAACATAATCACTATCATCAATATATTGTACTTTATCTGGCATTTCTTTTTGAAGTTCACCAGTTTCTGGATTTACCCAACCTGCTTCAACTTCTCTTCCACTGCAAACCTTGCATTCTCCACGATCTTCAAATACGGTTCCGCATTGTGCACAAAAATCCCCTTTTGGATCATAATCTGCCTCTTCTCTGGCAATTTTTAGAACGTCATCATAGATCTTGGATGGATTTTCCATGATATTGGTTTATGTAAATTATATTTAAGCATTAAATTTTTGTAGAAAGCAACTAAGGTGTGCATGGTATCTGCGTTTGGCTGGATCGAATAGTGCCACATATTCCTCTGGCTCTGCACTTGTGAATATCTTCTTGCATACATCACACTTCATAATTTGGTGGGATTTTGATTGCTTTTAAACATTAATTGCTGTAAGTATGAATCTCATCGTCTTTCTTTTCCTTAGATCTTCAATATCTTCCTTTGTTATCTTTCGATTCCAGTCAATCATAAAAATATGTGGTTTTGGTTGAATTTAAACCTGTTCTACCAGTTTCTTGAGTTTTAACTGACTTGCCCATATGTGCTTACATTTGACTTGTCTGTATACGTGGTCTGGACATTCACATGTCTCCTCAATGTAATCAATGTGGTAGATCTTCTTGTCATCATCATTGTACACTGCCTTTGGATGCTCAAGCAGTATGATGTCGTCAAGTATCTGGAATGCCTTTTCAATTCTTGGAATTGCTTGATTGATCATTCAACTGTCACCCTCACTTGATAACAATGAAGCCCTAACTCTCTCCATCTATCAACAACTCTTTGCCTGTCATCAACTGCAACATGTGGGTTAAATCCGTCATTCTTGATTTGTCCAAGAATTTCTTCCTTGACATCTGCATCGTTTCTGAAATCGTCATCTGCCCTTAGGTAGAGTTTTGAGTATTCAATTCCAAAGTCTGCAAGCTGTCTTGAAGTGACTTCCCTATGTCTTTCGTTTCTGGCACTGGTGATAACCACCCTGTGACCGTTTGAGATGAATGACTTTACAAGTGCAATCACGTCATGATTTGGCTCATCCAATTCATAAATTGTATCTGGATCAAGAAAAACACTCCAGTTCAATTTCTTTCCTTTCTTGGCAGTATTCTTTGCCAATTCCAATCTTTTTGCAATGTTGACTAGTGTTCCATCAACGTCACAAATTATATCAAATTTTTCTGTCATACCAATACTATATACCTTGGAGTATATAATAGTTTCTTTTTACTCTAGGATTGACTCTAGGCTGTCGTAAATTTCTATATCGTAATCATTTCTGAGTTTTTCAAGATACATCTCCGTATATTCTGTAAGTTTACTTTTGCTTACCACGCCTTCCCTCTCTACAATTTCCCTCATAGATCTAAGTACCACGAGCACACCCATATGCATATGCACAAGTACGGGATCAATCATCTTTCATGAACTCTATACCATATTTTTTCTCAAGTAGATGTTCTGTTAGATCCATGCCCTCGAAATTTATCTTAGCAAGGTATCTACCAAATTTACCTTTCTTGTCTTTTAATGTATTCACTCTCACAACTTCACCAAGTATTAGAGTTCTAACGTATTCCCTCACTTCTTTTCCAAACACTTTGTCCTTACCTCTCACTTCTGGAGTATTGATACCATAAAGTCTTACTTTTTGTATTGTGAAAACATTACAACCTAGATCTATTCTAAGTGTGAATGTATCTCCATCATAAACATCTAAAACTTTAGCATTATACTCATACATCTAAACCCACTTGTCTCCGTGTTTTACATAAAAGTTGATATCTTCCTCAAGTCCAAACCACCTGTACTCCCTGCCATTTGACTTTACATTGCATATCACTCTTACCATATCCTCCTCAACTTCTGGTATTGCTGGCAGATCGGTAAACACCTTGGACTCACCCATCTTCATTCCGCACTCATTGCAGTATTGAAACATTCTTGTGTCGTATCTCTTGGATTCAACCTTGTATACGGATATCAACAGTGTTACCTTTAGGTGATTGTGTTCTTTCATAGCAGTGTATTGTTAAAGTGATCAAGCTCAATATATAACTCATTTGATTTGTTGAGATCCTTTGTTAGTTGAAAATATGCATCCGCCAAAAGTCTTATGTCGCTATCTGAAAGTCTTTCCGTAAATAAATCATATGCATTGTACATTATATCATCTATGTTTTCAGTTCTAGAAACCATATTTAACATTTTTTGAAATGTTTCTGACATGATATTATATGGTGATAGTATTATTTATTGTTTCAGAGTTATCCAATATCATCAGTCCGCTAAGACT
>JABAOC010007209.1_pt2 | contig 20198 bp, 22 predicted proteins | sample 7062161 | NCBI WGS metagenome assembly JABAOC01 (sample SAMN14538625, study PRJNA623070) | marine sediment metagenome | biome: marine biome [ENVO:00000428]; feature: marine pelagic biome [ENVO:01000023]; material: deep marine sediment [ENVO:00002113] | place: India: Gulf of Khambhat ... | reverse complement strand
TCACGGCCGGACTCACGCAGTGCCTCCGCGACCGCCTCCACGCTGGGCAGGCGGCGCTCTCCTCCTGCCGGCTCCACAAGCACGTAACCCTTGCCCGCCACCTTCACCACCGGGCTACCCTGCGGCGGCTCTCCCGCCACCTGCACGGCGAGCCCCTGCGCCCGCAGGGCCGAGGCCAGACGAAACGCCGACGTCAGCGACCCGCCGTCTGGGGCCTCCACGGCCACCGTGGCGATCCCCCGCTCCGGCGCGTCCGCCGTCAGCAGACTCGTCAGGGCCGCGGCCTCGAGAGCGAAGCCGGACGCCGGTACCTGCTCACCCCCAATGAGCGAAATGAGGGCGTCGTAGCGTCCGCCACCGCCCACCCTACGGCCCGCCACCTCGAACTGGAAGGCGGGCCCGGTGTAGTATTCGAAGTCGCGCACCATTGCCGCCGATATCAGGCAGCGGTGGCCCAGCCCTTCCAGCGCTCCGACGACGACGGCAAGCTCGTCCAGTGGCGCTTTGATCTGTGGGATAACCTTGGTGAAGGCGCTGCGGAGATTGCTCAGGTAAGCCCCGCCTTCGCCCTCCATCGCCAGCAGCATCTCAAGAGAGGCCCCCAGGTCCGGCAGTCGTGCCTGGAGTTCTCCCGGCGCTGACTCGTCGTTGCCGAGGATGCGGTCGTACAGGGCAAGCTGCTCCGAGGCGTCCAGCCCGGCCCGCGCCAGCACCGCTCTCACTAGCCCCGTGTGGGAGAGCCTGATCTCCGCCTCCAGGCCGAGGCGGGCCAGCACCTCACGGCCCAGCAGGATAAGTTCCACATCGCCCTGGGGCTGGCTGTCACCGATGAGCTCCACCCCGCACTGCCAGTCCTCTCTCGACTCATCGCCCTCGGCAAAGCGGAACACGTTCTGAATATAGAACAGCTTGATGGCCCCGTTGTCCCCCAGCGACTCCGCGTACAGCCGTGCCGCCGGGATCGTCGAATCGGGCCGAAGCACCACCCGCTCGCCGCTCCAGCCGTCCCAGTCCAGAAAGGAGTAGACGCGCCCCAGCATCTGGGCTGAGAGCGTCCCGGCGGTGGTGAACAGGTGCAGGTACTCCAGGATCGGGGTGCGGATCTCCTCGTAGCCCCAGCTCTGGCAGGTGGCCCTGAAGGCCTCCTCCACCCGGCGAAAACGCCGCATCTCCTCCGGCAGCGTGTCCCGCATGCCGCGACAGCGCAAAGGATCGTTCATGGCTTGCATCTCCTGCGGAGCGTGCCTCATTCTAGCGCAGCCCTGTTCCCCATTCAACGAGCCAAAAATGTCTGCCCTGGCTCACGGTATAATGGCCTTGCATCACGAGGCCGCCTATGATCGTACTCCGCACTGCAACTCTTCCGCGCATCCGACCCCTGCGACTGGCTATCGCCGCCGCGCTCCTTGGCCTCGGTGTCGTGGGGTTCGCCTGCGGCAGCGGGCCCGGGGCACCCCCGGATGCCGTCCATGTCCTCACCGCCGATGGCGTCGTGGGGCCAGTCATGGAGCGCTACCTGGACCGCGGCATGGATGCCGCCGAAGGTGAGGATGCGCAGGCAGCGGTGATTCGCCTGGACACACCGGGCGGCCTCATCACGTCTATGAACGACATCGTGAAGCGGATCCTGTCGGCGGAAGTGCCGGTTATCGTTTATGTTAGCCCTCAAGGAGGCCAGGCCGCATCGGCCGGCACCTTCATCACTATGGCGGCTCATGTGGCGGCCATGGCCCCCGCCACTCGCATTGGGGCCGCGACTCCGGTGGGCAGCGGCGGCGAGGAGATACAAGGCCCTCTGGGCGATAAGGTAACTAATGACGCAGCGGAGCAGATCAAGGGCCTGGCCCAACTGCGCGGCCGTAATCAGGAATGGGCCGAGAGAGCGGTGCGCGATGCCGAATCCGCGAATGCCACCAAAGCCCTTGAAGAGAACGTCGTCGACTTGCTGGCCAACGATTTGGATGAATTGCTCGATACTGTGGATGGACGCCGGGTGACACTACACCCGGACCGTGAAGTGACCCTCCAGACGGCGGACGCCGAGGTCGTCTTCAACGACATGAACCTCATCGAGCGGTTCCTAGACATCATCGCCGACCCCAACATCGCTCTTCTGCTGCTGTCCTTGGGCACGCTGGCGATCTTCATCGAGATAGTCAACCCAGGGGTGATCTTCCCCGGAGTTTTTGGGGTCATCGCTCTAATCCTCGGGTTCTTCGCGCTCAGCGTCCTGCCCTTCAACTGGGCTGGCGTGGCCCTGATCCTCTTCGCTTTCGTGCTGTTCGGGCTGGAGATCTTCGTCCCAAGCGGAGGGATATTAGGTGTGGGAGGCGTCGTCGCCCTCATCCTGGGCGGGCTCCTCCTCACCAGTGGCAACCCGCCGGAGTTCCAGGTGTCCCGCTGGCTACTCATCGGGCTGGCCGCGGCCATGGGCGCGATGGTCCTTTTCGTGCTGGTCAATATCATGCGCATCCGCACGATGCCCGCCCAGGTGGGGATGGAGAGCATCGTCGGGCGCGCGGCCGTCACCCGCTCGGCCCTCGACCCAGAGGGATTCGTTTTCTTCGACGGGGAGCGCTGGTCGGCCGAGTCGGAGGAGGGCACGATTGGGGAGGGCGAGCGGGTGGTGATCACGGAAGTCCATGGGCTTAAACTCAAGGTGAAAAAGGAACCGCAGGAAGGAGGCTAGCTATGTCCAGCGAATCGGCACCTGCAGGGCCCCCGGGCCCCAACTGGTTGGCCCGGCTGCTAACGGTCCTCGGATACTTCTTGGCGATCCCCTTGTTCCCCATGGCGATCAAGATCGTCCAGGAGTACGAGCGGGGGGTCATCTTTCGCCTGGGACGCCTGGTCGGCGCCCGCGGGCCGGGGCTGTTCTTGATCATCCCCATAGTGGAGCGGATGGTGAAGGTGGACCTGCGCATCGTGACCATGGATGTCCCCCGTCAGGACGTGATCACGGAGGACAACGTCACCGTCAAAGTGGACGCGGTCGTCTACTTCCGCGTGACCGACCCGGACGATGCCGTGGTCAAGGTGATGGACTACGTCCGCGCCACATCCCTGGTGGCGCAGACCACGCTGCGCAGCGTCCTCGGCCAGTCAAACCTGGATGAACTGCTGAGCAAGCGCGAGCAAGTCAACCTGCGGCTGCAGCAGATCATCGACGAGGCCACGGAGCCCTGGGGGGTCAAGGTGACGATCGTCGAAGTGCGCGACGTGGGGCTGCCGCCGGAGATGATCCGTGCCATTGCCCGCCAAGCCGAGGCTGAACGGGAGCGACGGGCCAAGGTCATCCATGCCGAGGGCGAGTACCAGGCGGCCGAGAAACTGGCCGAAGCAGGCAAGGTGATGGCCGCAACCCCGACGACCCTTCAGCTTCGTCTGCTCCAGACTCTTACCGAGATCTCGGCCGAGCATCACAGTACCGTCATCTTCCCGGTGCCTATCGACGTTCTCAGCACGTTCATGCGTAACATGGGCGGCGACAGCGGCGGCCAGGGCGGCAGCCGTCGTCAGGTGCCGGTGGAGGGAGAGGAGAAGAAGAGCTAAGGAGCCGCGCCTACGCCCTAAGGGTGACGTCGCCCGCTTCCACGGTCACGAGGGAGCCGTCGTCGCGCCGGATGAGGAGGCTGCCCTGGGCGTCCACGTCCTCGGCTACGCCCTCCTCCACCCGCTGGCCCAGGGTGGCGCGCACCCGCTGGCCCAGGGTCTCCAGGCGGGAGCGCCAGGCGCGGAAGGCTGCGTCCCCCTCCTGCGCATCCGTGTAGCGTTCTTCGAAGGCGTTGAGGAGTGCTGCCAGCACCTCCTCCCGCGAGCCGCCGCGGCCCAGCTCCCGCCGCACGCTGGTGGCGATGTCCGCGATCTCGGACTCGGCTGCCGCGTCAAAGTTCACGTTCACGCCCATGCCCACCAAGGCGTACTTCACCGCCGCGCCCGCCAGGTCGGTCTCGATGAGTACCCCGGCGATCTTGCGGCCTCCCACGAGCACGTCGTTGGGCCACTTGATGCGACAGGTCAGCCCCGCGGCCTCCTCCAGTGCCTCCGCCATGGCCAGCGGGGCCACGATGCTCAGGATCCGCAAGTGCTTGGCCGGCGGGCGCATGACCAGGGTGAGGTACAGGTTCTTTCCCGCCGGCGATACCCAGGAGCGTCCCAGGCGGCCTCGCCCGCCCGTCTGCTCCTCGGCCAGCACGGCGGTGCCTTCGGGGGCGTCTCGCTCCGCCTCTGCCCGGGCGACGTTCTGGGTAGACGGTGTCTGCGTGAGGTAAAGGAGGTTCCTCCCCACGTAACGAGTCGCCAGGCACTCCCCAACCAGGGCCAGGTTCAGCCATGCATCCATCGCAGCCGAGGATAGCGGACGCGGGCAACAAAAAACCAGCCCGTGGGGCTGGTTTTTTGCGCTAGGCACGTAGACCTGTCCACGCGCCTTTCAGCTCTTACACCTGCACCTCGGAGAGGTGACGGTGCGAATGGACAGGCCTACGGCCATCGCTAGGTCTATCGCCCATTCACATCACCTCCTTTCCTGCTCCGCATCGTAACACGCAAGTCAAGGGCCCACAAGGCCATCAGCGAACAGCGGAAAGATAACGGAAGCCGTTAGCGCCGCGGGAACATCTCCCGCAGCAGCCGGCGCGCCACCTCGGAGTCATGGCACTCGTAGGAGCCGTCAGCCAGGATCACCTCCCGTTCGTGGCCCTTCCCGGTCAGCAGCACCACGTCCTCGTCCACCGCCATCGCCACCGCCTGGGCGATGGCTTCCCGCCGGTCCGGCACCACAGCGAAGTCGTGGCTCTCCCTCCTGCCGGCCTCACGCAGTCCGCGAGCGATCTCGGTCAGGATGACGTCCCGATCCTCGGAGTAGGGGTTGTCATCGGTCACGTAAGTGTAATCGGCCAGCTCCGCTGCCACCCGCCCCATGGCGTAGCGCCGGTCCCGGTCCCGCTCGCCGATGCAGCCGAACACCGCGATGATACGACCGCGGCTGCCTGCCCGCAGTTCCCCGAGCACCCGCCGCAGCGACTCCGGCGCGTGGGCGAAATCGACAACGATGGAGAAAGGCTGTCCTTCGTCGATCGGCTCCATGCGGCCTGGTGCCCCTGGCCACGACTCCAGCCCGCGCGTGATCGATGCCAGGTCCAGGCCCAGCGTCAGGCCGGCTGCGCTGGCGGCCAGGGCGTTGGCCACGTTGAACGCCCCTGGCCGGCCTAACCGGACATCCGTCTCGCCGACGGGTGTCCGCAACCGGAATCGTGTTCGCCATCCCTCCGACCGTACATCCACGGCCGTGATGTCCGCTGCGGCATCAAGCCCGTAGCTCACCAGCCGCGCCCGGGTGAGCGACCGGAAGTAGCGGTGGGTAGGGTCGTCGCTGTTGAGCACGGCCGTCTTAGCCAGTCCCTTTTCCGCAGCCTCGTCCAGCATGCGGAACAGGCGGCCCTTGGCCGCCAGGTACTCCTCCGACGAGCCGTGGAAGTCGATGTGGTCACTGCCCACGTTCGTCATCACCGCCACATCGAACTCGCAGCCGGCCAAGCGATGCTGCGCCAGGCCGTGCGAGGTCGCCTCCAGTATGGCGTAGCGGCAGCCCGCCTCCACCATCTGCGCCAGCAGCGATTGCACCTCTGGTGGCTCCGGTGTCGTGAAGCGGCCGCTGTCTGCCAGCAGGCGCCCGCCCGCCCGGTTCTCGGCTGTGCTCATCAATCCGGTGCTGGCGCCCGCTGACTCCAGCACGTGGGCGACAAGATGGCAGAGGCTGGTCTTTCCGTCGGTGCCGGTGACCCCGATGACGGTGAGCTTTCGGCCGGGCCGCCTGAAGAAGGCGGTGGCCGCCTCTGCCAGGGCCTGGCGGGTGTCGGGCACGGCCAAGCCTGCAACGGCCAGATCCGCCCACTTGGAGCGGCGGTCCGCCTGCACCAGGGCGGCGGCCGCGCCGGCCTCCACCGCCTGGACCAGGTAGTCGTGCCCGTCGTGGCGGGCCCCTGGCACCGCCACGAACAGCGCCCCGGGCTTCACCCGGCGCGAGTCATACTCGACGGCGTTGAACTGTGCCTCGCCGGAGCCGATGACCTCCGCCGCGGGGAGAAGAGTCGCTAGGTCGTTCAATCGCATCGCCAAAGATAGAAACGGCCTTGCGACCGTTCCGTTTCCTTTAGCGGCCCAGTAGGCCTATAGGCCGAGTCCTGTAGTCCGCCTGAGGCGGACCGGTGACCATCAATCTAGCCCCGCCGTCGCCGACGGGATCCAGCGGCCAACCCGAGAGCATCGGGCCGGGCGCCCTTCCGCCCGCCTCTCAGCGGGCGAGCCCTCCTATTTGGCCTTGCTCCGCGCGGGGTTTGGCCGGCCTCCGACTCGCGCCGGAGCCGGTGGGCTCTTACCCCACCATTTCACCCTTACCCGCCTGAGGCGGGCGGTATGTTTCTGTGCCACTTTCCGTCGGGTCACCCCGCCTGGGTGTTACCCAGCGCGCTGCCCGGTGGAGCTCGGACCTTCCTCCCGTCCGCTCAGGGCGGACCGGCGGTCACCCGGTCTACTGGGCCAACCCCAGTATACCATCGTCGTCGTATCCGAAACTGAGACTGAGACCCTCGCCAGAAGCCGTAACAGCGTTGCCCCTGCGGCATTCCAAGCTTGTTTACCCTAGGGCGATCGCTGAGGAGGAGGTGGTTGAGCTTGGAGCGCCCCACGTGCCGCGGCGACCGCAGTTGCCGGCAGTGCGATGGTCTGGGTGACATGACTTGTGACGCCTTTGGAGGCGCCGACGCCCAGCAGTGCCATGGCGAGCGTCCGCCACGTGTGCCGGCCATGGGCCGGAACCGGTGACCTGTCCCCGCTGCAAGGGCGAAGGCCAAATAAGGGAGGCCTGACGGGCTCGCCTCACCCGCAGTCCAGCGCCTCGTTGGCCAGCTTGTCGGCGCGGCGGTTCTGCTCCCGCCCCACATGTTGTACCTGGAACGAGGCGAACCGCCACTGCAAGTCCTTGACCCGCCCGAACAGCCGTCGCAGGGACGGGTTGCGCACCTTGTACCGCGAGTCGAGCTGCCGCACCACCAACTGGGAGTCCATCCGCAACTCTACATCGCGGGCTCCGAGGGCGAGGGCCGCCTCCAAGCCGGCGATGGCGGCGCGGTACTCCGCCTCGTTGTTGGTCGCCCGGCCGATGCGGCGGGACACCGTGTGCACCTCTCCGCCGGAGTCGTCATAGATCACAGCCCCAGTGGCGGCCGGACCGGGGTTCCCGCGCGAGGCGCCGTCAGCGTAGATGACCCACTTGCTGCCAGCCACTGCCATTACGGTTTTAGCGAGACCTGGATGCTATCGTCTCGGACGACTATCCGCTCCAGGAGCTGCCGCAGCAACTCGTACCGCTCCGGGAACGTCAGCTGGTCCCATTGCTCCCGGCATCGGGCTAGGGCATCACGCTGGCGCTGCCGCCGCTCCGCCTCCGTGGCCCGCATCTGCGCCTGCCGCTGTCGCTCGGCCAGGGCCTCTTCCGTAGTCAGCCGCTGGCTGGCCACCTCGATGCTCAGAGAGTGCAGCCGCTCGCTGTTGAGACGACCGCTGGTGGCGGCGTCAAGGAACTGCTCCAGCCGACGGTCCAGCCGTCGCATCCTGTCGCGGAGCTGTTTCCCCTGCACCTCGGTGGGGGGCTTCTCAGCCTCCCCCGCCGCCGCAGCAGAGGGTCGCGCCGGACTGTCTAGCAGCGCTCGGCGCACCTCCTCCTCCAGCGCTTCGGCGCGGCGCGTGTGGTAGTCGCACAGGCTGCGGTTGGTCCGCGATTCGCACTGGTAGTACCGGTAGAGGGCGGAGCGAACCTCACCATCGCTGCGCCGCCGCCAGCTCTGCCGACGGGTCACGCCGATCATCTTGTTCTCGCAGTACCCGCAGTAGGCTAGGCCGGACAGGAGGAAGCGGGTGGCCTGGCGACCAGAGGACTTGGGCCGCCGCTGGTCCAGACGCTCCTGCACCCGGCGGAAGTCCTCCGGCGAGATGAGAGGCGGATGGCTGGCTGGCACCCGCACCCCGAACCGGCTGTACGTCCCCAGGTAGGCCCGGTTGCGCAAGAGGTCTCGCACCGTCACCATGCTCCACAGCCATCCGCGGCGCGTGCGTATCTCCTCCTCATTCAGCCGCCGGGCGATGCGCCGTATTCCCAGACCGTCCTTGAGGTACAGCCGGAAGATGTATCGCACCACCGATCCCTCTTCCGGCACAACCTGGAGTCGGCCCCGGGGCCCTACCCGGTAGCCGTAGGGAGGGCGCCCCAACGCCTCGCCTTTTACCGCCTTCTTGCGCATCGCCGCGCGCACCCGCTCGCCGAGGCGGCCGTTCTTGCGCGCCGCCGCCCACCGCTTCAGCAGCTCATCCTCGAGATCGTCGCTGCCATCCATGGTCACCACACGCACGCCTAGGCTGGAGAGTTGGAAATACCGCCGCGCTGACTCCGTCACATCGTCCCCCAAGCCGCCCAGATCAGGCACGGCCACCAGAAGGAACCCCCGCTGACGCTGGTTGCGGAGGAACTCCACCATCTGCCGGAAGCCGGGCGCGTCATCGGGCGTCGGCGACGCGTCCAGGAAGACCGCCGCTGCCTCGTAGCCGTTGCTGCGGCAGAACTCCAGAAACGCCTTGTTCTGCTCCGCGAGGGGTTTCTCGCCCTTTCGCTCTCGGAAGTAGCCTACAGTACGCACGCTAGCTCACCAGAAGGATCCGCTCGCAGCTAACGCACTGCACTAGGCCAGCCCCGGTCCGCGCTTTCTGAACGACGGACATGGGCAGGCTGATACGGCAACCCTGGCAGAGGCCCCTCTCCACCACCGCCACCGCCGCGCCCTGGCGGCGCTCCCGCAGTGCCTGGTACAGGCTCAACGCCGCCGCGTCCATCCCATCCATCTGACGGGCGCGCTTCGCCTCCAGCCCCTCGATCTCCTCTTTGAGCTTCGCTCGGTTCTCCTGCAGGGAAGCTTGCTGGCTCCTCCAGGACTTCTCCACCTCCGCCAGCGCCGCCTCCGCCTGCCTCAGGCTGGCCTCCGCTTCATCCAGATCGAGCATCACCTCTAGGAGCGCGTCCTCGCGCCTGCTCAACCGCCCGCGCACGGAAGTGAGGTCGGCCTGAAAGTCCTCCAGTTCCTTGGGGTTGCGCACAGTACCACCATACAGCTTGCTCTCGATGGAGGCGGCCTTTTCTCGCATCTCCTCCGCCTCCCAGTCCAGTCCCTTCTGCCTCTCCTCCAAAGGACCGAGTCGGTCCCGACACTGATCCGCCCGTTGGCGGGCCTCGATCAGCTCTTCCGTCTCGCCCAATTCGGCCTCTATCTTGGTCAGTCTTGCCACGGTGTCATCGATAGCCAGGTCAGTCTCCTGGAGGGCAAACAGTTCAGCAGCAGTCGTCATCGCGCAAGGGCATGGGCACTTTCTCGGGGCGGTTGGACGGGGTGGACAATGCCTGCGACGGGATTATAGACTTACCCCTGGGCATTGGCAAGGCGAAAACAGCGGGTTTCGCGTGAACATCTTGGCCCGGTTCTGACCCGCACGATGCCCGCCTTCGAGGCCCCCAACCATGCGATTCCGCGTCTCCCAAGAACTGCGCCAATCCGTCGGCAGCGAGTTCTCCATGGAACTGCGGCAGCGCAGCCTTCTGCTGGACGATGACGCCGTTCTTTCTGACCTGCGGGGAAGCGTCCACATGCTGAGGACCGACCGTGGGCTTCTCGCCACCGTTCACGCCGGCGCCCGCATCCAAGGGACGTGCAGCCGCTGCCTTGCCACCGTGCAGACGCCCATCGAGGTTGACTTCCAAGAGGAGTTCATCCCGATAGTGGACCCGGTCTCCGGTGCCCACATCAGCGCCGCCGAGGCTGAGGACAGCTTCGTCATCGACGCCGACCTGATGCTGGACTTGGGGGAGGCCCTCCGCCAGTATGCCCTGATGTCCTCACCCAGCAAGCCGCTCTGCCGGCCGGACTGCGCGGGCCTCTGCCCCGCCTGCGGCGCCAGTCTCAACGAAGGCCCCTGTTCCTGTCAACCTCCCGACGACGAGCGATGGCGAGGGCTGGCCGCCCTCAAGAGCGAGAACCAAGAAGGGAGCTGACCGATGTCTCCGGTGCCGAAGAAGAAGACCTCCAAGTCCCGTCGGGGCCGGAGGCGTGCCCATCTGGCTGTGGCCACGGCCAACCTGGTTGTCTGTCCTCAGTGCCGCTCGCCGCGGCCCGCACACCAGGCCTGCCCCGTTTGCGGAACCTATCGCGGTCGGGAGGTCCTGGACGTCGCGGCCCGCGCTGCCCGCCGCTCCGGCCGCGGTTGAGCGGCCGCTTCTACCCACCCAGGGCTCATGCTATACTTCGCCTGGCCGCGCAGAAGGGACCTTGAACATGCGACGTAGACTAGCCATCATCCTTCTACCCCTGAGCCTCATCCTGGCCGGGGCCGCCGCCGTCACCTACTTCGTCTGGTGGGACGCGACCCACTGCACGTTCTGCCGTGAGCGGCTGGATGAATTCGGCCGCTGTCCCAACCCGGACTGCCACCTGGGGCAGCTCACCAAAGAGTTGGAGGGTCGGGAGGCCTAAGGACCCCCTATGCCTCACGCATCAGCCCTGTCCGCTCACCTCGATGCAAAACTCCGCGCCGCACCCGCAGACGCCAGCCTGGCTATCCTCTTTCCCGGCCAGGGCTCCCATCAAGTGGGCGCCGGCCGCGACCTGTGCGACAGCTTCCCCTCGGCCAGGGAGGTCTTCCAGCGCTGTGATGAGGCCCTGCGCCTCCCGCTGAGCCAGATCTGCTTTCAGGGCCCGGAGGAGCTGCTGCGGGACACCGCCAACGCCCAGCCGGCCATCCTGGCCGTCTCCCTGGCCTGCCTGGCCGCTGGCCTGGAGAGCGGCGCCCTCCGACGCCGTCCGGCGTTCATGGCAGGCCACAGCCTTGGCGAATTCAGCGCACTGGTGGCGGTCGGCGCCCTCGGCTTGGAGGACGCCGTCTCCCTCGTCGCCACCCGCGGTCGCCTGATGGCAGAAGCCTCTCGGCGGCAGCCCGGGACCATGGCCGCCATCATCGGCCTCGACGACGAATCTGTGGACGAGCTCTGCCGTCGGTCTGGCGTGCAGCCCTCCAACTACAACTGCACCTCCCAGACCGTCGTTGGAGGCTCCCTGGCAGCTGTCGAGAAAGCCGCGCGCCTGGCCAGGGAGCGAGGGGGTCGCGCTATCCCCCTCAACGTTTCCGGTGCCTTCCATACATCCCTCATGGCGCCCGCCGCTGACGAGTTCGCTGCCGCCGTCGACGGCTGCCCGATCAGCGACCCGTCGATCCCCGTCGTCGCCAATTCCAGTGCCGAACCCCTCATCGCGGCCGCCGCCGTCCGACAGGAGCTGCGTCAGCAGATCGTTCGCCCCGTTCTCTGGCACCAGTCCTTGCTCAAGATAATCTCGGCCGGCGTCACCAACTTCATCGAGACCGGCCCTGGACGCGTGCTCAGCGGTCTGGTGAAGCGGGCCGGGCCCGGCTTCACAACCGCAAGCCTGGACTCCGTGGGCTCTCTGGACGCCCTGCGCCGTGTTTGACCTCACTGGCCGCGCCGCCCTCGTCACCGGTTCATCCCGCGGCATAGGCCGCGCCATCGCCCTCCACCTCGCCAGGCAGGGGGCGTCCATCGCCATCAACTACCTTCGAAACGAGGAAGCGGCCAAGCAGGTTCAGGCGAGCATCCGCTCCTGTGAGGGACAGGCCGTCCTCGTTCAGGGCGACATCAGCGTGCCCGAACAGGCGGAGCGAGTGGTGGACATGACCCATGAGGCATTCGGGCGGCTGGACGTCCTGGTTAACAACGCCGGGTTCAACCGCGACACCCTCCTCCTGCGCATGTCGGTGGAAGACTGGGACGAGGTGATGGCCATCAACCTGCGGGGTGTCTTCCTGTGCACCAAGGCGGCCGTGCGTCACATGTTGCGCCAGCGCTGGGGCCGTGTTATCAACATCGGCAGCGTGGCCGGCATCGCCGGCAACGCCGGTCAGGCCAACTACGCCGCGGCCAAAGCCGGACTCACAGGTTTCACCAAAGCTGTAGCCCGTGAGATGGGATCCCGGGGCATCACCGCCAACGTCGTCGCGCCTGGCCTGGTCATGACCGAATTGACCGAGCGGATACCTCAAGAGATGATCGATCTGGCCATGCAGCGCATCTTTGTGGGGCGACTGGGCACCCCCGAGGACATTGCCGCCTGCGTTGCCTTCCTCGCTTCGGAGGAGGCATCGTACATGTCCGGTCAGGTGTTGGTGGTGGATGGGGGGCTGGGGAACTAGCCATGACCGGCAAGAGGCGTAAGGCGCGCATCGCGGCCCTCAAGGTCCTGTTCGAGGTGGACTCCGTGCGCCACCCGCCGGACCAGATCATGGATCGCCAGCTGGAGGAATCACCGCTGTCCGATGGCGCCGCCGAGTTCGCCCGCCGCCTCGTCCACGGAGTCCTGGCCAACCGCCAACGCCTGGACGAGATCATCCGCAAGAACGCCCCCGCTTGGCCCCTGGAGCAGGTGGCTGTCGTGGACCGCAACATCCTCAGGCTTGCCATCTTCGAGATCGTCATCGATAATATGGTGCCGATGCGGGCAGCCATCAACGAAGCCGTCGAGCTAGCCAAAGAGTTCGGCGGCGAAGCTTCGCCCAAATTCGTCAACGGAGTTCTGGGTTCCGTCGCCGCGACAGGCACAAGGAGGTGAAAGGTGGCAACCGTCTTTGAACGGGTACGCAAGATCATCGTGGAGCAACTGGGCGTGGAGGAGGGTGATGTCACCCCTCAGACCTCCTTCGTTGACGATCTGAACGCCGACTCCCTGGATCTGGTGGAGCTCATCATGGCGATGGAGGAGGAGTTCAGTCAGGGAGGGAAGAGCATGGAGATCTCCGACGAGGACGCCGAGAAGATCGCCACCGTCCAGGATGCCGTCAACTACATCATTGAGCACGGCATCGCCGAGGACGAACCCTAACCGCTGACCCTCAACGCACATCGCGCCGCACTTCACTTCGGTGGGGTTCCTTTCCTTACTCTCCCGTATAATGGGGATGACAGGCCTCGGGAGGGGCAGAATAGCATGGACTTTCTTGGGATCGGACTGCCGGAGCTAATCCTCATACTCATCGTCGCCGTCATCGTGGTTGGCCCTAAGCGCCTGCCCCAGGTCGCTGTTCAGATCGCCCGCGTCATCCGCCAGTTGCGCGGCTACGCCACCGATGTCACGGCGCAGATGCGGTCTGAACTGGACGAACTGACCCGCGAGTACGAGCAGGTGCGGAAGGAGCTCCGGGAGTTCCGTCAGGCCGCCACCAAAGACCTCGACTCCGTCTCCCGCGAGGTCGACCGCACCGTGCGCGACGTGCCGGCCGTCATCGAGTCCAGCGCTGAGTCGGAGCCGAAGAAGCGTCCCTCTCCTCCTAGGAAGGAGACGGCCTCCAAGGAGGAGATCCCGGGGGATGACGGCTCCTAGGGCCGCCTTTCCGCATCTCTCTCCCCTGGCAAAGCCGCCATGACCCGTGCTGCTCCCCCGCAGCCTCCGAGCGAAGCACCCAAGGAGCAGTCCGGCGAGCGCTACATGACGGTGCTGGAGCACCTGGAGGAGCTTCGGTTCCGGCTGTTCATCTCCGGGATCTTCGTGGTCATCGGCCTGGGGGTCTCCGTGTTCTTCGGCCAGGACATCATCGATTTCCTGAAGAAGCCGGCCGAGGAGGCGCTCAAGCCCGAGCCCTTCGAGGCCCAGTTTATCGAACCGTTCGAGCTGTTCGTGACCTACTTTCGCGTCTCCCTCCTGACCGGCCTTATCTTGGGCATGCCCATGATCGTCTACCAGGGGTTGCGCTTTGTCTCCCCAGGGCTCAAGGGCAGCGAGCGCCGCTGGCTCTACGCCACCGTGTTCGGGGCGACTCTGCTGTTCCTGGGCGGCGTCGCCTTCGCCTACTACATAGCCCTGCCGCCGGCCCTGGACTTCCTCCTCGGTTTCGGCGGCGGCGAGCTCGCGAAGCCCGAACTCCGCATCGGGAGCTACGTCGACTTCGTGACCCGCCTTCTATTCTGGACAGGCGTGGCCTTCGAGACGCCCCTGGTCGTGATGTACCTCTCTCGCTTCCGCATCGTTACGGCCGGCCAGCTCTTGCGATGGTGGCGCTTCGCCATCGTCGCCGCCTTTGTCGTCGCTGCCATCGTCACGCCCACTATCGATCCGGTCACCCAATCACTGGTGGCCGGGCCCATCATCATCCTCTACTTCCTGGGCATCGTCCTGGCCGTCCTTGTGCAGCCCAGACGATAGAGTGCGCTCATTGACCTTCTCCGCGGCACGGTGCTATCATCCCGACAACGCATGAGCGAGCTCGAAGAGCTACACCGTCAGATCGCTTCCTGCCCCGACTGTGACCTCTGCCGCACCCGCAGCCACGTCGTCCCGGGTGAAGGCCCCCCCAACGCTGAGGTACTTTTCGTGGGCGAGGCACCGGGCTTCTACGAGGACCAGCAGGCGCGCCCCTTCGTCGGGCCCGCCGGCCGCTTCCTGGACGAACTTATCGCCTCCATCGGCCTGCGGCGGGACCAGGTGTTCATCACCAATGTCGTCAAGTGTCGCCCGCCCAGCAACCGTGACCCCCTTCCCGGGGAGATCGAGGCCTGCCGTAAGTACCTTCAGCACCAGGTCGAACTGATCCGGCCCAAGGTCGTCGTCAGTCTAGGTCGCTATTCCCTGGCCTGGTTCTCTCCCCGCGATCCCATCAGCAAAGTTCACGGCCAAGCCAAGGTGAAGGACAGCTTCTACTTCATCCCCATGTACCACCCGGCCGCCGCCCTCCACGCTGGTAGCATGCGCCACATCATCGAAGAAGACTTCCGCAAGATACCCGTGGTCCTGGAACAGGCCCGCCGGGCACCCCCGCAGCAGGCCGCTCCGGAGCCCGACCCGGAACAGATGCGTCTCTTCTAGCCAGATGGCTGACAAGCTTCGCGTTATCCCCCTGGGCGGCCTGGGGGAGATCGGCAAGAACATGATGGTCTTCGAGTTGGGCGAAGACCTCATCATCGTGGATGCCGGCCTCATGTTTCCCGAGGAGGAGATGCTGGGAGTGGATCTGGTCATCCCCGACATCTCTTACGTGGCCAATCGCATCAAGAAGCTGCGCGGCATCGTTATCACTCACGGGCACGAGGACCACACGGGTGCCCTTCCCTACATCCTCCCCCATCTCTGTCCGCCGAAAGGCAAGAGCCCGCCCATGTACTGTACCCGTCTCACTCATGGCCTGGTCTCCGTCAAACTCCAGGAGCACGGGCTCCACAAGGCCGCCGACCTGCGCTTGATCCAGACGGGAGAATCCGTCCGCCTCGGGAAGTTCCAGGTGGAGTTTGTGCGAGTCACTCATAGTATCCCGGACTCCGCTGGCCTAGTGATCCGAACCCCCGTCGGCAACATCTTTCACACCGGCGACTTCAAGCTGGACCACACTCCCATAATGGGCGAGCCAACGGATCTCCACCGCATCTCGGAACTGGGGCGCGAAGGAGTCCTCCTTCTCCTTTCCGACTCGACGTACGCCGAGACGCCCGGCTACACATCATCCGAATACGTGGTGGGCGACGCCCTGGAGCAGATCATGGCGCACTCCGCCGGGCGCGTCATCGTCGCCACCTTCGCTTCCCTCATCTCCCGCATCCAGCAGGTGCTCGACGCCTCCTACGCCAACGGCCGGCACGTGTTCATCACCGGCCGCAGCATGATGGACAACGTCAAGATGGCCCTTAAGCAGAAGTACCTGGGGGCTCCGGAGGATATCCTGGTTCCCCTGGAGCGGATGCGCGGCCTGCCGCCGGAGGAGATAACCATTATCACCACCGGCTCCCAGGGCGAGCCTACCTCCGCCCTCGTGCGCATGGCCAACCGTGACCATCGCCACATCGAGATCCAAGATGGGGACACCGTGATCCTCTCCTCTTCGCCCATCCCCGGCAATGAGCTTCTCATCAACCGCACCATCGATAACCTGTACCGCTTGGGAGCGCGCGTCCTATACAGCCGCATCGCCAACGTCCACGTCCGCGGCCACGCCGCCCAGGAGGAGCTCAAGGTCATGTTGAGCCTGGTGCGGCCCCGCCACTTCGTGCCCGTCCATGGCGAGTACCGCCACCTGGTGATGCACGTCGGCCTCGCCCGCGCCATGGGGGTGAAGGAGGAGAACGCCTTCGTGCTGGAGGACGGCGATATTCTGGAAATGGACCGCCGTGGCGCCAAAGTAGTGGGCCGCGCCCCGGCCGACTACGTGTACGTGGACGGCCTAGCTGTGGGCGTCGACCGCGTCGTTCTGCGCGACCGCCGTCACCTGGCCACCGACGGTGTCATCGTTGCCATCGTCACCATCGACAGGCACACGGGTAAACCTATCAGCCGCCCCGACGTTGTATCTAAGGGGTTCATCGAGGCGGAGATGTCGGAGAGCCTTATGGAAAGAGCGGGAGAGGTCATCCTGGCGTCGCTCAGCGGCGCTGAGCATGTGGCCGGAAGGAGCGACTTCAACGCCCGTGTCCACGATGCTCTCTCACGCTTCCTGTACGACGAGACTCGCCGCCATCCGATGGTCCTCCCCCTGTGCGTCGAGGTGTAGCCGAAGCTGGATGCCTGTAAAGACCCGTTCCCGTCCTAGGACACGTCCTGTCCGCCACGGGCCCCGCCGGCCGGCGGCGCGGCGCCGCTTGTCGTCCCGGTCGGGGATTGGGCTACCTGTCGGTCGCGGACAGCCGGTGGCCCTCTGGCTGGCGTTCGTTGCTGTGGCCGGATTGGCCATCTCTATGCCCTGGCTCGCTCCCCTGATCGTAGCCGCCTTCCAGGAGATCCTCTCCTTCTTCGGACTCGGCTTGGCCCTCCTCGTGGTCGCTCTCCTCGCCGACACCAGGTTCGCCCTCAAGCGCAGCCTCTCGCTGGACCGCACGTTCCTGCGCATCTGGAGCGGTCTGCACCTCATGCTGCTGTTCGCGTTTGGCCTTCTCGGCTTCATCTGGCCGGGGTGGGAGGTTGGCGACGTCTCTCTGGCGGAGGTAAGCGCTGGCGGCCATCTGGGCCGTCTGTTCGTCGGCAGCGCTCTCGGCATATTTGCCTGGTTGGCGCTATCGCTGACTGGGCTGGGCTTGCTCTATCCGCCCGGCGCTCGGGCTGCCGGACGGGCCGGGATGGCCCTCCTGCGTGGCTTGGCCAGCCTGGAGATTCCCCAGCGCATCGGCGACGCGGCGCGCTCCTTCTTCACGGCCCTTCTACCTGAGGCCGAGGAAGAGGAGGAAGACGGCCAGCGGACGGCGCCGTACGTCCCGACCTTGGATGAGGAGTGGTCTGGACCGCCGCAGGCGACGACGGGGGCCGCAGGCGCGCCCGCAACTGCCCCCGAGGCCGAGCAGGAGACCATGGCTGAAGCAGGGGCGCCGCCTGCCACCGCATCCCCCAGCGGCGATGACGATTCCATCCTCGTTACCTCCCATCCGGAGGAAACACCTTCCTCCTACCAGCGCCGCCTGCCCATGGGCCGCCCCGCTGGCCGCGGTTGGGAATTGCCGCCCATCGACCTCCTGGTGGAGACGGTTGAGGAGGAACTGCGCCCCGTCGACAACGAGGCACGGGCCCAGCTCATCGTTGACACCCTCGCCTCCTTCGGCGTCAACGCTCGCGTCGTCAACATCAACCAGGGGCCCACAGTCACCCAGTTCGGGGTGGAGCCTGGCTGGGAAACCAAGACGCGTACCATCATCGCCCGTGACGAAAAGGGGAAGCCGATCTACGACAAGGACGGCAAGCCTCAGTACCGGACTGAAGTGGTTTCCAGGACTAGAGTGCGAGTGAATCGCATAACCGTCCTGGCCAATGATCTGGCCCTGGCCTTGGCCGCGCCCACCATCCGTATCGAAGCGCCGGTGCCCGGCCGCCCCGTCATCGGCATCGAGGTACCCAACCACAGCACCTCATTGGTTGCCCTGCGCAGCGTCGTCGAAAGTACCGCCTTCCAGCGGGTGACCGCCCGCTCCCGCCTGGCCCTGGCCCTGGGCAAAGGAGTCTCCGGCGAACCCGTCGCCGCCGACCTGGCGAAGATGCCCCATCTTCTCATCGCCGGTGCCACTGGCAGTGGCAAGAGCGTCTGCATCAACTCCATCATTGGCTGTCTGCTCATGCACAACACGCCCGAAGATGTTCGCATCGTCCTCATCGACCCTAAGCGGGTGGAACTGGCCAATTTCGCCCACATCCCCCATCTAGTGTTCTCCAAGATCATCACTGACGTCGAGGATGTGCTGGGCACCCTAAAGGCAGTCATCCACGAGATGGAGAGCCGCTATCGCCGTTTCGCCTCCCTCGGCGTGCGCAACATCGAGGCCCACAACAAGAACCCCCGCGCCACACATAAACTTCCCTACTGGGTGGTGATTATCGACGAACTTGCAGACTTGATGATGGCGGCGCCCATTGACGTAGAACGACAGACGTGCCGCCTTGCCCAGTTGGCCCGCGCCACAGGCATCCATCTCATCATCGCCACCCAACGGCCGTCGGTGGACGTGGTCACCGGTCTCATCAAGGCGAACTTCCCCACCCGCATCGCCTTCGCCGTTTCCTCCCAGGTGGACTCCCGCACCATCCTCGACGGCGCCGGGGCCGAGAAGCTCCTGGGCCGCGGCGACATGCTGTTCATGCCCACCGACGCCTCCAAGCCCAAGCGCCTCCAGGGCTCCTTCGTGTCCGATGCCGAGTTGGATCGCGTTGTCGCGTGGTGGACCAACGACCGTTTCCGCCATCTCAAGCCGGATGACCAGGATCACCTCATCGATGAGGCGAGGGAAGCCACAGGCGAGGATGTGGAGCGGGAGGACGAGGAAGACCCTCTCTACGAGGCCGCCAAGGAACTGGCCCTTCAGCACACCCGCGTCTCCACCTCCCTCCTCCAGCGCCGGCTGCACATGGGCTACCCTCGCGCCGCCCGCCTCATCGACCTGCTGGAGGAGGAAGGCATCGTCGGCCCGGCTGAAGGCGGCCAGTCCCGCCAGGTCCTCGTCGCCCATACCGACGACATGGAGCAGACGGAGTAGCCCGCCTCACTCTGAACCAAACCTGAACCCAGATTCCTCACTTAGGGTTCCCGCCGCGGCTTGACAGGCTACGCCACGGTGGTATCATTTACGTGAAGCCAAGACGACTGGAGGTGATAGCCGCTGATCAGAGTTCATGCTCGATTCGCGGTGCTCCAGGTGGAGGCCGCGAGCTCCCCGTAGCGGAAGCGCGGGGAGACGTGAGAACCGCTTCTCGGTCCATAGCGGAAGGCTGAAGCGCACGACGCTCGCCTATTGAGCGGGTAATCCGCCGAAGGATAGGACCGGGTGCGGGATCAAAGGAAGAGACAGAGCGGGCCCCGGCGCTCAGCCGGGGCCTGTCTTTTTGGCGCAGTCCCATCAGCCCTCCTTCTCCGACAGCACGATCATCCGTCGGGTGTCCAGCCCATACTCCCGGCCGTCGAAGCAGCCCCACGTTCGGCGCACCACCAGGCCGGCCCGAGAGAGCATGTCGACAAGCTCCTTCAACGTGTACATTCGCAGGTCGATCTCCCGCTCGCGCCGGGTTCCGTCAGGGTAGATGCTGACGACGCGGTTGTGTTGGCGGCTGGCCAGCAAGTCGAGCCTCCGGTCTTCCATGCTCAAGGTACCGTCGGTGCCTTCCTGCCAGCCGTGCGTCTCCAAGTGACGGACGAGCCACTCCCGGTTGATGGTGTCCAGAAGGAAGCGGCCGCTTGGCTTGAGGGCACGAGCTACGCCCGCCAACACCTTGAAGTCCTCGTGATCGCTTTCGAAGTAGCCGAAGGAGGTGAACACGTTGATCACCGCGTCGAACTCATCCTCCCAGGGGATATCTCGCATGTCGGCCCGGCGCCATCGCACGTTCACGCCCGCCTCCTTCGCCGCCTGTCGGGCCAGGCGCAGGTGAAGGGCCGACAGGTCGAGGCCCGTCATGCGGTAGCCGCGCCGAGCGAGGGCGACGGTATGTCGCCCTTCGCCGCAGCAGAGGTCGAGGACGCTTGCCCCTGGGGCTAGGCCCAGGGCCTCAACCATGAAGTCGACCTCGCGCTCAGCGCGCTGGAAGCGCTCATCGGGGGCCCAGGCGCGTTGGTAGAACCCCTCGCGGAAGAAGTCCACG
>JABAOC010025252.1_pt2 | contig 20200 bp, 12 predicted proteins | sample 7062161 | NCBI WGS metagenome assembly JABAOC01 (sample SAMN14538625, study PRJNA623070) | marine sediment metagenome | biome: marine biome [ENVO:00000428]; feature: marine pelagic biome [ENVO:01000023]; material: deep marine sediment [ENVO:00002113] | place: India: Gulf of Khambhat ... | reverse complement strand
GTCATTGTCGAAATCGCCCCAGGTGCTGCCCAGTGAGCCGCCATAGTAGGTGATCACGTCACCGGTAACCTTGGTGAACGTGCCGTCGCCGTCGTTGTGATAAAGGAAATTCGGTTGAGCGGCACCGTACCAGTTGGTGACAAACAGATCCAGATAGTCGTCATCGTCATAATCGACCCAGGCCACGCCGAAAGAGAAACCGCCATCGTTGACCAAATCGCCTTCATAGATTCTGGTGAATTGAGGAGTAAGAATCGCCCGGTCGTACGCGGATATCTCCGAGGAGTCCTTGGTACATGCCAGCCCGGCGGAATCGGCCAGGAACGTCGTCCATCTGGACAGAATGTTTCGGTAAGTTCCCCCGACCAGATCGGGATTGGTCTGGTTGGGGTACCGTGCAATGGGGGTGAGGATGAACTTTGCAGTATACCAGGAGGCGGCCACGGGATCGGTGGAGGCTGCGAGCATTTTTGTCTCTTGAATCCAGTAGAGGCTGCTGGGTCCGTAGGTGGTGGTCCACGCCGCATCGACTATGGTGAGCCGGGGAAAGGTTGCGGCCATAACGCGCGCGACCAAGGCGTAAGTCCCGAAGAAATAAGTGGTGTGCATGGGGCTACTGCCTCCGTAGCGCGCGCTAGAATGTGCGGTGGTCAGCGTTCCGATCCAATTCTTCACGGCTATGGTGGCACCCGCCCAGCTATGAGCCTTGAGAACCGGGAAGTCGATTATGCAAAGTCGGGAGGAGTCGTAGGCCGCGGAGACGGAGTCCCAAACCCCGTAGCGCATGGAAATGTAGTGATTGCCCGAGGGTGAACGGAACTTGGGATGGGAGATTTTCGTGGCCTCTTCGTAGACGTATCCATCGGCGTAGTCACCTTCGGAATACTCCGATGCCACGACATCCCACATGTAGTTCCAGTCCAGAAAATAAACCGGATATCCCTTTGCAAAGAAGGTGTTGACCACGTCGGGAATGGACTGGTTCGGGTCTTCTGAATTGTTGTCGTTATCGTTTATCCCGGTACCGATGTCCTGGGTGTTATCGCACACCAGAATCTCTCCGGAGAACACATCAGGATGATTGAGAATTTGCCAGATAACTCCCTTGACCCGGTCGGCGCTGGTCGTATTCTGGCTGTTCCACTGGAAGTTGCCTTTGATGACCACGATGTTATCTGCGCCCACGATGCCCGAAGGATGCTCGGCGGTCTTGTGCAGATGGACTCCCTCCTTCTCCATCATCAAGAGCAAAGTGTCGATGGCGGGATCTGGAAGATATTCGTCAGGGACCGAAGCGTCGCCGGCGGCGAGTGACCCGCTGGTGGGCGGCAGAGAGTCCATTACGAAGACCGTCGAGATCGGATCACTCACCTCCCATGTAGGCGGCGAGCTGATGGGATTCGGTTCGGATCTGCCGGGTTGGCTCAAGCTCAGGGAGAACCAGATTAACCCACCGGTCAGGATGGCGGCACCGCATAGCTTGGCGTACTTCCGCAGCAAAATACCCCCGCCGAAGAATGCGGCCACCGCCAGAATCCAGTTGGCAGCAATCGGCATGGCCGCCCGCTGGCAGGGGTAGGTCAAACGCCTGGGATTGGCTCCGCTTCTCAGCAAAACCCAAAGCAGTGCAGCCGGGCCGATAATCCAATGCCGGCATGCTCGGATCCTGCAAGGTGTCTTGAGCCAACGCATAGGTCATCTCCCGTTCAAGAAGTGTGTTTGTGCAGGTCAAATATCCTAATCACATACGGGCTCGGGTCCGCCCTTGAAAAGATAGTTGAGCAGATAGATAACATCACCTAAGTCTACGACGCCATCACAGTTGGTGTCTCCCGTCTGTAAGGGGAAAGGAGGGTCGCCGCCCTTGAAAAGGTAGTTTAGAAGAAGGATCACATCGCCAAGGTCGAGAAGGCCGTCTCCATTGGCGTCGCCGATCCGGTTCAAGATACTCCGATCGTAGGCCGAGATCTCCGAGGAGTCCTTGGTGCATGCAAACCCGGCGGAATCGGCCAAAAACACACGCCATCTTTCCAAGGTTCTGGAATAACGGTAGTTTCCATCCGGGTTGGTATAGTGGGGCAGGGTGGCGATGGGGGTGAGTATGAATTTGGCCGCATACCACGATACGCCAACCGGGTCGGTGGACGCCAGCAACATGTCGGTGTTGACCACATAGTTTGGATCGTTCGCATTGTTGGTGGAGGTCCATGCCGCATCCACGATTGACAATCGGGGATAGGTCACGGCCATGATTCGTGCCACCAGCGCGTAGGTCCCCCAGAAATAGATATAGTGCATGTCGCTCCAACTCCCGTAGCGCTCGACGGCGTAGGCCGTAGTCAGCAATCCTATCCAGTTCTTCACGGCGATGGTGGAACCGGCCATCTGATGCTGCTTGAGCACCGGGAAATCAATGACGCACAGCCTCGAGGAATCGTACTGAGCCGACAACGAGTCCCAGACTCCATGGCGTAGCGAGATGAAGTAATCGCCAGAAAGCGAGCGAAACTTGGGATAAGATATTCTCGTATCGGTGTCGTATACATATCCATCGTCGTAGTCGCCCGCGGAATATTCGGAAGCCACCGCGTCCCAGATGTAGCTCCAGTCCAGATAGTAGACCGGATACCCTTTGGCATAAAACGTGTTCACCACATCCGGGATGGACTGCTCCTCATCTTCGGAGTTATTGTCCTGCTGGTTAATTCCGGTACCGATCTCCTGCACGTTGTCGCAGATTAGAATCTCGCCGGAGTATCCATCCGGATGATTGAGTATCTGCCAGATCAATCCCTTTATTCGGTCTGTGCTGGTGGTATTCCTGGTGGTCCACTGAAAATTCCCCTTGATGATCACCACGTTATCCGTTCCGACTATGCCGGACGGATGCTCGGCGGTCTTATGAAAATAGATGTCTCTCTTCTCCATCATCAAGAGCATGGTGTCGATGGCCGGATCGGGCAGATATTCGTCAGGAACTGAGGCATCGCCGGCAGCCAGCGAGCCTGGCGTCGGCGGCAGGGAGTCCATCACAAAGACGGTGGACACGGGATCTTCGACTTCCCACGCCGGCAGCGAGCCAACGGGTTTCGGCTGCGATCTGGTGAATTGGGGTAATGCTCCCATGAACCAGATGACTCCCACCATCAGGATGGCCGCGCCGCAGAATTTGGCGTACTTTCGCAGCAACAGACTTCCGGCGAAGAATGCGATCACTGCCAGAATCCAGTTGGCAGCAATGGGCATGGCCGCACGTTGACAGGGGTAGGTTAGCCGCTTGGGATTTGTGCCGCTTCTAAGCACAATCCAGAGAAATGCCCCAAAGCCGGCCATCCAGCCCAACCAGCCCCTTGCATTGAAACGCGTCTGGTGAGCATACATAATCTGCTCCTCCGTTTAAGAGTTTGCCTCTTTTCTTTGGATACGCTTAGCACAACAGCCAGGTTGCATACCGAGGCGCATCATGTGTAAGATGAGCCCTGGATTCCCCGCATGGGGATGGTAAACAAAGTTCATACCGAAAGCTGGAGGAAAGAACACTCTGAGAGCCTTCGGTTAATGTCTATTCTTTCAATAAGTTAGGTCGTCGAAGTAAAAAGAGGAAAGATCGCGCAGATGGCAGCGGCTAGATTTTCGCACAAAGCTGCGATGGAAACGACCGGGCGAACCTGGATTCTCTTGTAAGACAAAGGATTCAGGCATTCGCAGGAACAGACGACTCATATTTGCCCGTGGAAGAGCCTTCGTGAAGGTCGGCCTGTGAAAAGGCAAGGATTACCGGAGGTGATTTGCACTGGGCGGCGGTCCGGCCTTGAAAAGATAGTTGAGCAGGTAGACCACGTCGCCGAGGTCTATCGTCTGGTCACGGTTTGCGTCTCCCGTCTCAATCGGGTCGGGTGGAAGGCCGCTCTTGAACAGGTAATTCAGAAGATAAACCACGTCTCCCAGGTCGATCAGGCCGTCGCCGTTGCAGTCGCCGCGGGCAAAAATCCCGATTTCCAAGGCACTCGACCAGTCGCTCTCGTGTTGATGGATGTCTTTGGCCTTTACCTTAACGGGGAAACTGCCAGCTCCCGACCAGGTATTCGAGGCCAGACAGGTGTCGCCCGATGCGCAAGGCCCCAGCCAATCACTGCAGGTTCCGTCTCCCCAGTCGAACCGGAAGAATATGGTGTCTTCCTCCGGATCCGTGGTGGTGCTTGAGAAATCGTATTCGACTCCCGTCTCGCCCTGAGTCGGACCAGACGGAGTTTCGGGAATCTGCGGATAGTCGCTGGCCTTGATCACGCATGCTGACCAGCCGCTGAATGCTGGTTCCAGCCACTGGTTGATGATCGTGCCCCTGGAACTGAATTGATAGATCTGGCCCAACATTCCGTCAATGCTCTCTGCGGTCCAGAAGTACTCTCCATCGAACCATAACCCCCGGCAGTTGGGCGTGGGAGGGGGGAAGCTGTTTTGCGGGACCTCAGCTACGGCGGGCCAGCCTGATATGTCCCAGCACTTGATCTGATTCTCGTCGGTTAAAGTCCAGTAGTAAGATCCATCCCATGCACCTCCAAAGACGGACTGGTCGAATGAAGCCGTGCCATCCTTGTTGCCATTGACGTCGTACCGATTGAGATCCCATTCGGTCAGATAGAAGTAGGTACCGTCGAAGGCCAGGTCGTAGAAGCAGTAGAGGCTCCAATCGTCAATGACCAGATCCAGACCCCCAGTGGAAAGGTCCACCTTGTACACCCTGGGGGCAAACGCCTCCGCAGCATACAGCTCGTTGTTCACTACCTCCAGATCGGCGAAGTAGTAGAAGGAATACTCGAAGTAAGTGATGACCGAGCCGTCCATGCGGAGAACATAGATGCGCGAGAGCCACTCCTGATGGGCGGTGTAGACAACGACATCCTCCGGATAAGGACTGGCAGGGGAGAGGGCGATAGGGGTCTGACCCACGGGTCTCTGCAGAGACCTTTCGGCTCCCTCTGCCCTACATAAGAAAGAAGCCAGGCTCAATACAGCGATGAGCGTGGCTCCGGCTTTCCTGCACATCGGCACCTCTTTGGTAGAAAATGCCGCGGTCAGATGAATCTCTCGAACCTGTCCTTCCTGGCCTTACAGACCGGGCACACTCCCGGCGGGTCGTCCCTGGCGCACAAGTAGCCGCAGACTCTGCATCTCCAGACAGGTTTGGAAAGAGAAGATATACCCGGCCCCGGTTTCTCTTCCTTTTCCTTTACCTGAGCTCTCTGCTGCCGGGCAGGACGGCGCTCCGGGATAGAGCCCGCCTGCTGCTTTCCGTCGCGGACCGCCTGGGAGACATAGAGGGCGCAGTAGCATGCGCCGTGCTCTTCGACGTCGGCGTCCCGGTAGTCGCACGGACAGATTAAGTCCAAATCCTCGAACTTATCTCCTGAGGCGAGCCTGCAGGGGCAGGCCCAGTATCCGTATCTCTTTTCGTTCACCAAAAGGCCCTTAACCAGCTCCTTGGTGAACTCGACATCCGGGTTAAGGCGATAGCCCCCTTCTTCAGCCTCCCTGTTGAGCCTCTCGTGTAGATCGCCAATCTCCTTCTGTTCGATCTCCCCGCTCCCGCTCATTTACCTATCACCTCTTTTATCTCGGCTTCTTTGTACCCCACGATGCAGTCCTTATCATTGATCACCAGGGTGGGGAAGGAACCCTTGGCGTTCCATTTCTTCATCTCTGCGAATACCTCTTCCTTCTCGCTTCCTTGCAGCTGGTCCACGTCCACGAAAGAATACTCGACTCCATGCTCGTTTAAGAGCCGCTTGGTTTTCTTGCACCATACGCAGGTACTGAGTGCAAACAGCACGATCTTACCGCGGTTCTCCCCCGAAACCTGTTTGAACCTCATACTTACTCCTCCACCAGGGTATTTTCAGGCGAGAGCGCCTTCTCCAGTACGATACTGGAGAAGGCGCTCTCGCAAGCTACAATCATGACACCTAACAGTCTCCCGGCACCTGTCCTTGCTTAAACAGATAGTTGAGAATCAGAACCACGTCCCCAAGATCAATGATATTGTCGCAGTTGCAGTCCGCTGCGGCTATAAGATGAGGAGGGGGACCTTGTTTGAACAGGAAGTTCAGCAGGTGTATGGCATCGCCGACATCAATGAGCTGGTCATTGTTGACGTCGCCGACAACGAAGGTTTTCACCGAAAAGGACAAGGTATCGGCTCTGCAGAAATCCGATGCCGACACGGTGATATTCTCCACCACCACCGTATCCGGAGCCGTCCCGACGATAGAATCGTTCTGAACCGAGCACCAGTCTGGATATTCCAGATAAAGAATGCTGTGACTGTCATCGTCCGGATCGACTATGTTTGGGTAGTAGGCGAATTGCTGACGGCACGCTGTCCTCACCGTGTCTCCCGGCGATGCGATGGAAGGCGCCACGTTGGAATGGTCGATCAGCAGAGTTACTTGCTGGGTGTCCGCCCGGCTGCCGTCCGAAACGGTGACCACGAAAGAGGTATCCACAAAGTCACACTCCACCAGTCCGGAGAGGGTGTCTCCGGAGACGCTGCACCAGGAAGGGACATCGAAGAAGCTTATTTCAAGGTCAGTGCCGTCGCAGTTGGAATCGTAGGCCGTGCCAACATAGACGTAAGCATCCGGTGACGGTGCCGCCGTATCCACCGCGGGGGAGGTTATGTGTGGCGGTGCGTTGAGGTAAACGGGGTCGCAGCAATCTTCGCCGTAATCCCAGGGACAGATGTCGCATGAGTCACCCAGAGCGTCCCCATCGAAATCCTCCTGGCCCGGGTTGTAGTCGGCAGGGCAGTTGTCCAGACTGCACACACTGGCGGGAAACCCCGGATTGCCGAAACCGTCGCCGTCCGTGTCGGTGCAGACGTCGCAGCTATCGCCGATTTCGTCACCATCCGCATCCTCCTGACCAGGGTTGTAGACCAGTGGGCAATTATCATCGGTGCCGAACGTCCACAGCGGTCCGGTAGTTGAAGTGTCCTGGTTGTCCCAGGCCACCACACGCCAGTAGTGTGTGACATCCAGATCCATGGTTCCCGGATCGTAGGCTGCCTCGGTCAGGTCGCTGGCAACCAGTGGCGGAGGATTGCTGGTTCCGAAGTACAAATCGTAGGTGACCGTGTCGGGCGGATTCGGATCCTCGCTGACCCAGCTTAGATCCAAGTCCACATCTGCATTGGGCGTACCATTTGCCGGCACCGGGTCGCTCGGTGTGTCGGGTGGCAGGTTGATCCATGCTGCCGCTGATTCGTCCACGTAGTAAGCGTCAAACGGATAGCCATTGGGCGGGACGGCATATCCCTGATGCCACTCCGAGTTGAACACGGCCGCGAAGACCATGACGTTTTCCGGGGTGATTCCGCCGAAGGTATGGCCGTGTCCATCGTTATGTAGATTCCCATCCCATGTGGTGGAGCTGCTCCACACGGTTCCGCCGTCAACGGTGATGTCCTGGTTATAGGCGTAGTCGAGGAATGCGAAGTCATACGGGTTTCCCCAAGTGTCTATCCATCCCATGCTGGAAACAATTTCGGTGACGTACACCCGGATACGGCCGTTATACTTGTCCAGGTCGTTATTGGTGACCGAGACATTGATGTCCAACGTTGCGCTGCCCAGCCACCCAAGGGATACATCGACATCTATGTCAGATACCGGTCTGTTGCCGCAATCATTGATACTTGCAGTGTATGTGGCCACCGCACCCGGAACACTTCCAGCACCGACATTCACCAGATAGCCCCCGTCAAAAAAGACAGTTGGAACATAGTACAGATTATACTCATCAAGTCGTGCTTCTGCATTGGTGTTCATGTTGTTTACCAGGGAGACGAAATAGAAATCAAGCGTCCCCTCATAGTACATTTGCCTCAGCGCAGCCTGCGCGTACTTGCAGAAGCCTCAGGTGGTGGAAGAGCCGCTCTCTATAAACGTGGTATGCGTGACGGCGAATAGGTTTCCTGGGAGGGCCAGGGTGGCAGCGGCCAGGATGAGTATCGCCGCGACGACCACGCCGGCTGTACTCACGGTTTCTCTCCTTTTCATCTTTCAAGTCTCCTTTCGACCGGTCCGAGCAAGGCTCGGGGTTAGGTTTGATCCGGAACTTCGCTGTCAATTCCCCCCGATTTTGGATTAACCCACGAAAAGCTGCACCATTCTATGACATCCATACCTCCTGTCAGTTGAGCCTGAGCCTTTGTTCTCTTGCTTATGTTTCGCACGGCGAAGGCCCCTGTTTGAATAGATAGTTTATCAGATGAATCGCATCTCCCAGGTCGATGATCTCATCACAGTTGCAGTCGCCCGACTCTGGAGGGTCGGGTGCTGGTCCGTTCTTGTACAGGTAATTAAGCAAATGTATAACATCTGCTACGTCGATTATGTTGTCATTATTGCAATCACCGCAGACGAATTGGGAGACGCCTTCTCTCACCAGTGACGGGTCTCCGTAAAGATTGTATGTAAACATATTCCAGTATTCGGCAAAATGGGCAAAGCCGTAATTGTCGTGGCAGAAGAACTTGGAGTTGTAGACGGCATCTCCGACCCTCTCCGGCCCGCTGGGGCCGTTTATCATGTGGCGATTGAACTCGTAGCACATGGATTCGCCGCCACCTGGATTTGAAGGCCACCCGGATGCGCCGTAAACCACCCGCGTTGCAGCCACAACTCCCACACAAGCCCCCCAGGATGGCTCTGTCAGAAGGTCGATTCCGATATTGCCCCAGGCGTTGGGTTCAGGATAGTTGATCACACATGAGATGGGGAAGAGAATAGATGGGTGATCGTCGTCCAGATTGGAGTTGGTGCCGATGAAATAGGGCCACGACATCTCGCCTGCCTCGGGAACGCCATCGCCGTCGTCCCACGCCCACACCTTTCGCGCAGCGCCGTCCGTCCACCCGTGCGCACCCCAGTTTACTATGCTGTACTGTCCGTTGCGCCAGTCGGTGGCGAAGGCCGCCTCGCTCAGCGCAGGCCAGGGGAATACGGAGAGTTCCAAGCCCGCCTGTTCGCTGTAGTGACTTATATTCCACCCGCTCATCAAGTTGGTCTCGATCTCGTTCATGCAGGTTGCTCCGTCATACGCTGGCATTCCGTTGTTGTCCTCATTGGAGAGGTACCAGAACGCCCCGGCGTGCAAAGCACCGTTCTTCCAGTCTCCAGTATCCTGTTCAAAAGTGACCAACTTGTTGAGGGCATAAGTTATTCTGGACGTGATATTGGTGGCGACCCGGCCCACATAAACCTCGGCCAAGAAATCGGGATTATCTTGGCCGTACTCCCCATGGTAGCCGTCTCCATCCGAATCCCAGGAGAGATGATCGGGGTCAGACAGATCCGCATAGTAATAATCAGTCGGTACGTCGCCGGCCCAAGGCCAGGCCGAGGGATCGCCGGCACCGTTTGCGTGGTTACCGGGGTCTGGATAGCAGTAGCGCATGGGTATGGTCGCATTGTCCGCCACCAGCAGCACATACTGAATGCCCCAGGGCATGTAGTAGCTTCTGAGGAAGTTGCGAATCTGTTGGGGAAGATCAATGCCGGGCTGGCTGGTGATTTCGCTGTCGGTGATCAGAACGATCCTGACATTATATCCCAGGGAAGTCTTCCAATCGAGGAAATTGGAGGCAACTATGGCGCTTTGGAGCGCATCAGTGGTGATGATCACGTAATCGTACAAATCCTCAGGAGCCTTGGGTCGGGCCCCGGCGGGTTGGTACAAACCGCTCATCTGTTCAAAGTTCTCGAACAGCCTGAAAGCTCGTTCGTCTGCGACAGCATCCCATTTTGACTCCTCTGCCCTTTGAGCTTCGGGAGCGCCTGGGGCAGACAGGTCATATTCTATGTTGACCCGTGCACCATCATGATATATCAACTTCCCTGATTGCGGATGGTAGCTGAAAGGATAGAAGGAGATGGAAGCATAAGAGTACTTGCGCAGACTTCCTGAGCCGGCCAGCCGCCCTCGTTCGTTTGGGTAAGGTTGATCTGAGGAATAGACTGCCTGGTTATTGCCCTGCCATTCTCTCTTTGCCCCTTCCATTAGTTCCGGGAACTGCTGCGGATCAGCCAAAGGCATGGCGGGTGGGCAGGGCGTGATCTGATAGGTACCGAGCAGCTCAACCGGTCCTGTGCCTATCACCTGTACCGATCGCACCCGCGCGCCGGGCGGCAGGGCAATGAGGAAATTCTTGGCCGGCAGCATGGGCTTGCCGGGGACGTTCAAATAGCCGTATCCTTGCATTTCTATTAGCTGGCCATCGTCCTTGTCGACGATCTGATATTCCGCGGCGTGAAGTTGCATGGTGAGCCTCTCGGCCGCGACTTCTGCAGGAACGGCTAAGACGAAAATAGAAAGCACAACCGCAACTACAGGCGAGATTACGAATTGACAGCGACAGTACATGTTGATGTCTCCTATATTATTATGGTCAGTTTCTTGAGTCAGCACTCCCCGGGGGCAGGCCCGGACTTGAAAAGGAAGTTCAATAGGTAAATCACGTCTCCGAGATCCACGGTCCCGTCGCAATTACAATTTCCCGACTCCGCGGGATCGGGAGAAGGTCCACTCTTGTACAGATAATTTAACAGGTGGACTGCGTCTCCCAGGTCGATAATTCCGTCCCCATTGCAGTCGCCGCAGATCAACGGCGCAACTCCCTCTCTTACCAGTGACGGGTCGCCGTAAAGGTTGTAGTCAAACATGTTCTTATATTCGTAGTAATGATCCCACCCGTAGTTGTAATTGCTGTAGAACTTGGCATCATACAGGGCGTCGCCGATTCTCTCCGGCCCGGACGGGCCATTGATCATGTGCCGATTGAATTCATAGCACATGGTTTCAGCGCCGCCGCCAGTAGGCGGGGGGGCTGCAGACACCGCAGCGCCGCGGGTGGCGCTGAGCACGCCAGCAGAAGAGCCGAATCCAGGTAAGGTCAAAAGATCGATTCCCAGATTGCCCAGCGGATTTGCCTCGGGGTAGCCTACATTGCACGAGATGGCGAAGACGATGGACGGATGATCATCTTCCAGGATGGAGCTGATTGTGCTGATGAAGCTGTACTGCGTCAGCTCCGTCGGATTCTGCGATTCGGGAACGCCGTCTCCGTCGTCCCAGGCCCATATGGTCCGAACCACGCCTCTGGGCCAGCCGTGCCCCGACCAATTCACTACGCCGTATTGACCAGTCCGCCAATCAGCCGTGAAGGCCGCCTCGGTCAACGCCTCCCAAGCATATGAAGACGGGACCAGGCCTTCGTGCTCGCTATAGTGACTTATGGTCCAGCCGCTCATCAGATCGGTTTCGATTGCGTCCATGCAGCGGGCACCGTCGATGAATGGGTAGCCGGTGAAGTCCTGGTTCTCGAAGAACAAGATGGCTCCGGGGTGCAGGGCCTGGTCTTTCCACGCCCCAGTGTCCTGCTCGAAAGCAACCAGCTTGTTCAGAGTGTATCGTATCCGAGCCGTATCGCTCGTGGGAATTCGACCCACCGACACCTCGGCCAAGAAATCCGGATCGTCCTCGGTATACTCACCGAGATAACCATCGCCATCAGAGTCCCAGGACGCGGCATCGGGATCGGACAGATCCGCATAATAGTAGTCGGTCGGCACCTCGCCGCCGTAGGTATAGGGGTCGTACGGATAGAACGAATGGTTGGTCGGGTCGGGAAAACAGTAGCGCATGGNNTCACAGTCACCGACCAGAAGTACATATTCAATCCCCCAGGAAAGATAGTGGTACCTGAGGAAGTTGCGTATCTTCTCCGCCAAATCGCTGCCTGCTTGACCGCTGATCATCGTGTCGGTGATCAAGACGGTGGCAAGATTATGACGCAGAGAGGTCTTCCAGGCGGGGAAGTCAGAGCCGGCTACGGCACTCTCAAGCTCGCTGGCAGTGATGATCACGTAATCGTATGTCTGCTGCCCTGCTTTGGGCCCAGGCTCCGCCGGCTCATACCACTTCTCCATCTCCTTGAAATTGACAAACAACCTGGAGGCCTTTTCATCGGCCACTCTATCCCGTTTCAGCTTCTCTACTGTTTCAGCCTCAACGCTACCTGCGAGGGGCAGGGAGTAATCGATGACGATCCGGGCTGCGTGGTAATGGATCAGTCTGCCGGATTGAGGGTGGTAGCTGAAAGGATAGAAGGAGACTGAGGCATAGGAGTACTTCCGCACAGTACCGTGACCTTTGAGTTTGCCCCTGACTTCAGGGTATGCCTGATCCGTGGAATATACCGTTTGATTGCTATTCTTCCACTCGCGCTGCAACTGTTCCACAGACTCTGAGTATCCTGGTGCGCCTGCTATGGGCAAAATCGGTGGGCTCGGCATTATCCGGTACGTGCCTGGCAGCGGCCCAGCCCCGATGCCTGTCACTTCGACGGACTGAACACGCGCGCCAAGGGGGAGGGCTATCAAGAAATTCCTCGCCGGAAGCATAGGTTTTCCCGGAGCCATCAACTGGCCGAATCCCTCCATTTCGATGACTTGCCCTTCACCTTTCTCGACGATCCTATACTCCCCCGCCCCCACATCTACGGTCGTGACTTGATCTCCGCGCACGGCAACCGCCGTCACCAGCACAGCGAAGGACATTAAAACTCCCGCCGCAGAACCACGTTTCGCAAGGCCGATTCCAGCCACTTCATTCTCTCCTTTTCCTACGGGCCACCGACTAATGCTCTATCTATAAGTATAACGGAACTTCGCAATGAAACCACGTTCTTAATAAGTCGCACGCTGCAGTTGTTTGGCGATCCTCAACAGTCGCCCGGCGAAGATCCTCCTTTAAATAGATAGTTGAGCAGGTAAACTGCATCTCCCAGATCCACGGTTTGATCGCAGTTGCAGTCCCCGTTATCCAACGGATCGGGGACAGGGCCGTTCTTGTACAGATAGTTCAGCAGATAGATCGGGTCCGCCACGTCTATAATCCCGTCGCCGTTGCAGTCCCCGCAGAGGGACACACGGACCCCTTCTCTTACCAGCGACGGGTCGCCGTACAGGTTGTAGGTGAACGGGTCCCAGTATTCAGAAAAATGTTCCCAGGTGTAATTCTGGTTGTAGAAGAATTCGGAATCGTACAGGGCATCTCCCACTTTTTCGGGCCCATCCGGGCCGTCAATCAGATACCGGTTGAACTCATAGCAAAGTAAGTCGCCACCCCCCAGGGACACCCAGACTACCCGGGTACCGCTGATGATCCCCGCTGACGAGCCGTACGACGGCTCGGTGAGCAAGTCGATGCCCATGTTCCCCCAATCGTTCGGCTCGGGATAGCCCACCAGACAGGAGACTGCGTATACGACGGATGGGTGGTCATCGTCCAGGAACGAAGAGGTGCTGATCATGTCGTACCATGCCATCTCGTTGGGATTCTGATTTTCGGGAACGCCGTCCCCATCGTCCCACGCCCATACCTTGCGTGCTACGCGGTTTGACCAGCCGTGAGCGTCCCAATTCACCACCCCGTACTGGCCGTTGCGCCAGTCGCCGATGAATGCCGCTTCGCTCAGAGCCGGCCAGTCATACTCGGAAGTTGCCAGACCTGCTTGTTCACTGTAGTGGCTTGTGGTCCATCCACTCATCAGGTCGGTCTCGATCGAGTCAATCCAGAAAGCGCCGTCGATCAGCTCGCGGCCGCTGTGGTCTTCGTTGGCGAAATACGCGATGGCGCCGGCGCCCAGGGCACTGGACTTCCAGACCCCGGTGTCCTGCTCAAAAGCAACCAGCTTGTTCAGCGTGTAGGTTATCCGACTGGGATCGTTGGTGGGGATTCGTCCGACATAGACCTCGGCCAAGAAATCCGGGCTATCCTGCCCGTATTCACCGCAGTATCCGTCTCCATCCGAGTCCCAGGAGGTTGCATCCGAGGCAGAGAGATCCGCATAGTAATAATCGGTGGGCACGTCACCCGCCCAGGGCCAAGCCGCCGGGTTGCCGGCACCGTTTGCATGGTTGTTGGGGTCTGGATAGCAGTAGCGCATCGGGACGGCGGCATAATCGCCGACCAGAAGCACATATTCAATGCCCCAGGGAACGTAATGGTATCTGAGGAAGTTGCGAATCTTCTCGGCGAGATCGCGGCCAACCTGACCCGCTACTTGGGTGTCGGTGGTCAAGACGATTTCGACATCGTATCCAAGGGAGCTCTTCCAGTCCAGAAAGTTCGAAGCGACGATGGCGCTCAGGAGTGCACCGGATGTAATGATCACGTAATTGTGGGTCTGCGACTTGTTGCCCCGCGAAGAGCCTGCGGGCTGATATAGTTCACGTATCTGATCGTAGTTAACAAACAGCCTTGAGGCTCTTGCGTCAGCCAGGTCGTCCCATTTCATCTCTTCTGACCGCCGAGCTTCATCCGTGCCTGGCGAAGGCAACTCGTAGTCGATGCTGATCTGGGCTGCCGGATAGTAGACCAATCCGCCAGACTGCGGATGATAGCTGAAAGGATAGAAGGAAACCGAAGCATAGGAGTACTTCCGCAGGGTACCAGAGCCCTTGAATTTTCCTCTCTCCTCTGGATAGGCCGCGTCGGTTGAGTACGTGGCCCGGTAGGTTCGCTCCCATTCATCCTGCAGTTCCTTGATCCGCTCCTGGAACTGCGGGAAAGCAACCATGGGGAGAATCGGAGGGGCTGGCACGATGTTAAAGCTTCCTATTATCTGTCGGGCATTAAGTCCCTCCACTTCAACGGATTGAACCCGGGCGCCAGGCGGAATGACGATGGCGTAGCTCTTGGCAGGAAGCACCGGTTTGCCTGGAGCCATAAGATACCCGAATCCGTCCATTTCGATCATCTGACCTCCGCCTTTCTCAACGAAACGATAGTCACCTGCACCGACCTGCAGCACCATTACATTGCTTCCCAGAACTGTCGGAGTTACTGCCGCTGCCAGCACAGCTGCGACAACAGAGAGCAAGACTTTAGTCTTGAGCATAGTCTACCTTCCTTATATATAGGCGGATCAAGCTTCACTCGGCCAACTCACGCCAACTGACCTGATCCGGTTAAAACAAGCTTGCCTCAGGGAATACGTTCGCATTTTTCTGCTTATTGTCAGTGACTTCCCGATGCCGCTAATGGTCGGCAAGTCAGTAGGGAAGATTGCCAATCACACGGGTTGCTGGCTTGTTTTTTCCTCCCCGGGCAAGCACACCCGGTGACCGGACTGAGATTGCTCTTCAACCCCATTCTAATTATAACTAATGATTCGAAAAAGTCAAGAGAAAGGGTGTCCCGTCGAAGCAAATGCGGGAGATACACTTGTGAAGTACGACGCAACCCCATGACCCGCACTGTCAAGGCGCAGTTATTCCAGAGACGCTTATAATTGACTTGCTTCAGGAGAGTCCTTCGGGACGGTACACGTCCTCAGTCTGGCTCACACGGCGGAGGTCCAGCCTTGAACAGATAGTTGATGAGGTAGACCACGTCACCCAGATCAATCGTTTCGTCGCAGTTTCCATTTCCCGCCTCAGAAGGACAAGGAGCCGGACCGTTTTTGTACAAGTAGTTTATCAGAAGAATCACATCCCCAAGGTCGATGATGCCGTCTCGATTGGTATCGCCCCGGGTCGCCTGGCAATACTTGATGGTAACGTAGTCCTCGGCCGTTTCGCCGCCGGAGCTATGTCCCGCAACATAAACGTTACCACTACCGTCGACGGCCAGAGCGGCAGCTCCGTCGTGATCGTTGTCCGGCCCATCGTATCTTGCCACCCAGACAAGGTTGCCGTCAGGATCATACCTTATGGTAGCGCAGTCCAAGTCTGTCGCACTTGAGCTTAATCCGGTTACATATACGTTGTCGTCGCGGTCTAGTGCTATGTCGTAAGCGCAGTCGCCGCCACCTGTGGCGCCTCCGTATCTTCTCACCCAGAGGCTGNNTGGTATAATCAGCTTCGACCAAGCTCCAGAAGCTTCCTCCTGTGACGCAGACGTTGCCGGAATTATCTACTGCTACAGCGTAGGCACCATCCCACATCTGTACGGGCCCATCGAATCTTGCCGCCCAGCAAATGCTGCCATCAGGGCGATACATTATGGTCAGATAGTCGGGCTCTATCCCATCGCCTGTGCTTTCGCCGGTAACGTACACGTTGCCAGATGCATCTACGGTCAACGCACGAGCCGCGTCCACGTAGCATCCCGGTCCGTTGTATCTTCTTAACCAGGCAGTATCGCCGTTAGGATGATATTTGATGGTGGCGTAGTCATCGAAGGTGGCTGAACCGCCGTAGCTTTGTCCGGTCACGTAGACATTGCCGGAGTCGTCAACTGCCACGGAGGTAGCCCAGTCTCCCCCGTTTCCCGGTGCGTGATATCTTCTCACCCAGGCGGTGTCACCGTTGGGATGGTACTTTATGGTTGCGTAATCAGAGTGTGTTCCGCTGCCGTAACTCCAGCCGGTCACATACACGCAGCCGGAGTCGTCGACGGCTATGGCGCGGGCTGCATCGTTTTCGTTTCCGGGTCCATTGTATCGTCTTAACCAGGCAGTATCGCCGTTGGCAAGATACTTGATCGTCGCGTAGTCATAACCGGTCTCGCTGCTCCAACTTTCGCCCGTAACATAGACGTTTCCAATGCCATCGGCGGCTACAGCGTAACCCCTATCTCCGGCATTCCCCGGTCCGTTGTACCTTCTTATCCAAGCGGTGTCTCCGTCAGGGTAATATTTGATGGAAGCGTAGTCATCGAATGTCGTGCTGCCGTAGCTCTCTCCGGTCACGTAGACGTTGCCAGAATCATCCGTGGCCATGTCACGAGCCCAATCTCTGGCGTTTCCTGGCCCGTTGTAAGTCCTCACCCAGGCGGTGTCGCCAATGNNCGCCAATGACCTCCGACATAACTGGTGTAGCCAACCGAATCAGGCCCGAGAAGCAAATCGCTAAAATCAGAATGGTGCGCATGATAAGTCCTCGGGTTTCGATATTACGCGTTCCTATTCCGGTTCACACGGCGCAGGTCCGCCCTTGAACAGATAGTTGAGGATGTATACCGCATCTCCGACGTCTATCACCTGGTCAAGATTCACGTCTCCCGCCTGCGGCGGAACAGGCGCGGGACCTCCCTTGAAAAGGTAGTTGAGTAGATATACCGCGTCGCCCAGTTCGACTGTCGCGTCAGAATTTGCGTCCCCACACATGAAGGTACTCACCAAGAACTGAAATGGATGCTCCTGCCAGCCACTCTGATGACCCGCCTCGTCCGACGCTCCCACTCTCCAATAGTAGAGGGCGGAATCGGTCAGTTGGTCGGGTATGGCGAAGCTGGTGTCATATATGTCAGCGTATTCATAGGATTCAGGTCCCGGCACGAACAAGCTGTCATCGTCCACCTGCAGGGTATAGAACACCGGAGAGGCTTTGCTCTCCTGCGACCAGGTGAAGGTCGGCGTATCCACGTCCACGGTATCATCGTCGGCCGGAACCAGCAGCAGGGGCAGGTCGGGCGGTGTGGCGTCCACATTGAAGCTCCAGATGTCGGAGTATTCGCTTTCCTGGGAGTCCGGGGTTCTGAAAGCCTTGACCCGCCAGTAGTACTGAACCTCGTCCAGCGGGGCAGTTACCGTGAAGACGTTGGTGTCGATGTCTTCATAGATGAAGTCGATAGTGGCAAAATCGCTTTGGGTTGAGATCTCCAAATCATAGGTCGTCTCATCGAAGTACCCGCACGGGATCCACTTGAAAGTGGGGTAGAGGGTCAGTTGATACCCGTCGTCCTCGGGTAAGATCAGTCGGGGAGCCAAAAGCGGAATCCTGAAATTCGAATAATACACGTTTTGGTTTCCGTCTCGGGTATCGGTCCAGGTGCAGTGAACCTGATCCTTGAAGGCGACTACTCCGATGTACTCGGCTATGAGTCCGGCCTTGGGCTCATCCGGAACCCTGGCCGTCAAATCGGGTCTGCTGGTCGGATTTGCTCTCTGGGGTATGGGCGCGCCGGCCAGAGCATCGCCCGGATCGGAGGAGACATCAGACACCCTGTAGCTGCTGGTAAAGGTCTCTCCTCCGTCAAAGGAGAAAGCGACGTAAGCATCGAATTTCTCATAGAGCGGCGGATCGTTTCGCTGGTCGTAATAGAGGATGATAATCGCCCCCTTCTGGTTGACCGTGACCCACTGGTGAAACTGGTAAACCGGCTGGCCCAAGGGATCATCATTGACTCGAATGGGCGTGGTCCAGGTCTCGCCTCCATCGTTGGATTTCATGAACAGAACGTCGGAATGGTAGTAGGGGCCATCCTCCACCCCGTCTGGCACCGTCAAATAGATGTTTCCGTGGTAAGGACCTCCGGTGATGTCGACGTCCATGCACACGGAATTGTAGATGTCGATTCCGCCGGGGGCGTAGTCGAGCCAATTACCCACGAAGATCGTTACCGGGTCGGAAAAGCTCTGTCCGCCGTCAGTGGACTTGACCAACACCTGGCAAGGGCGCCAGTCATCCATGTAGTACCAGTGGCGCCAGATCACATAAACGTTTCCGTCAGCGTCTACAAACGGGAAGGCAAACTGTCCTGCCCCGTCTCCACCGAAGAAGTCCGGATCACCGACGATAAGGGTGTCCTCCCAATTCCCTCCCCCATCGGTGGAGCGCACGAACATGATCCTGGTGGGGTTGGGGAAACGGGCCCAGGCCAAGTATATGTTTCCGTCACGGGTGCCGCCGGTCCTGTCGATCGCCATGAATTGTTTATCCTCCAGGTAATTTGCATACGAACCGAGAACCATATAAGGCCCCAGCCAACTGGTTCCGTTGTTGGTGGTCTTCCAGACGGCGAAGTCGCTGAACCCGTAGCCGCTCTCGTAATTCATGGTCAGAGGATAGAAGTTCCCCAGCCGGTCACCGGAGATGCAGGGGTCGGAATACCGAAAGAAGTCCCCGCCTGAAAGCAGGCTGTCGGTCCAGGTATGTCCCTCATCGTAGGAGACACCCAGGCCCACGCGCCTGTAACCCAGACGAAAGTCCCGCCACACGATCATCACCACGGTAGAGTCGACGGGCGAAATCCAGATCTGCTCCTCGTTGTGCAGCTGCGAGGTTCCGTCGGTATTGATCATCATGTCCGGAACGTCGGCCAGCCCCGAACTAAAGAAACAGAGGACCCCCAGAAGAACAAAAACGCCGGCGCAAACGTGCCGGCTCGAAATCGGTGCACCGAGATGCATCACTCTCCTCCTTTCGAGGGCGCAAGTTCACTCCCCATCTATACAGTCCCCACACACAATTTAACCGGTTTTGCTTTTTTGGCAAGCCCTCTTTGCGACTTTCGCGGTATGTGGCAACTTGGGGTTCTGTCTCAGAATCCGTCCTTGATCCGTCCTCCTAGCCGCACAACACCGAGCCGCCGTTGACGTTTATTATCTCGCCGTTGACGTACGAGGAGAGATCGGACGCCAGGAACAGTACCGCTCCCGCTATCTCCTCTGCCGTGCCAGCCCGGCCCATCGGTATCTTGCCTAATATCGCCTCTCTCTCTTCTCCGACCAGGGAGGCGTGGCTCATTTCCGTATCTACCCAGCCAGGAGCAACGCAGTTGACTCTTATGTTGTGGGCTGCAAGTTCCGCCGCGAGCGACTTGGTGAGGCTAATCAACGCTCCTTTGGATGCGGCATAATGCGAGTGAAAGGGTTCGCCTCTCTGGCCGGCAGTGGATGAAACATTGATGATGTTACCGGATTTCTGTTCTATCATAAGACGGGCAGCGGCGGCTGTAATATAGAAGACTCCGTTTAGGTTCAACTCCATGGTTTCTCTCAGCTTCTCTTCGGTCATCTTGTGGATGGCGGCGTACTTCCATACGCCGGCGTTATTCACCAAGATGTCTATCTTGCCGAACTCCGCCGCGGCGTATTCGATCATATTCTCTGCCTGAGCCTTTTGCGAAATATCCGCCTGATACGTCTTCGCTTTGACTCCGAGCTTCCTGGCTTCCGACGCCACCTCCGCGGCGGCATCCTTCTTGACATTGTAGTTAACCAGAACGTCGCAGCCAGCTCGCGCGAGCATAAGCGCCGTAGCCCTTCCGATTCCTCTGGATGCTCCGGTGATCAACGCCACTTTGTCCTTCACGGTTATCATAGTTCCTCCCGTGTTAGTTCGTTCGTCCACGCCCGCGTTCTCTTGCCTAATTTATCCAAAAAGGCGTCCCTGTAAACAGCAAAAGCGTC
>JABAOC010011672.1_pt1 | contig 20225 bp, 16 predicted proteins | sample 7062161 | NCBI WGS metagenome assembly JABAOC01 (sample SAMN14538625, study PRJNA623070) | marine sediment metagenome | biome: marine biome [ENVO:00000428]; feature: marine pelagic biome [ENVO:01000023]; material: deep marine sediment [ENVO:00002113] | place: India: Gulf of Khambhat ... | reverse complement strand
ATTCTTATCAATTTCATGGATTCCCGGTTCATATGGGACAATATCGGTAAGGAGAAATCCACCTCCCCGGATGCCGTAACTAACCCTCCTCTTGGCTCCCGACAAATACGCGATAAGGATGTTCCTTAAATCCCCTTTGAAATCGATGGCGAGATCGAAACGCGCCTTCCGGAGCACATGAATGAGGTAATAAATGCCGCCGACTCCTTCGGGTTTCTTCTCCTCCTTACTCGCAATGGTCCAAAAAGGGTTAAAAATGATAATGTTATCGATGTGGGGATTGTTTTTTATGGCCTCAAAAGACCATTCTTTGATCACCATCGTAATCCGGGCTTGAGGGAATTGTTTCTTAAGTGATCTGATGGCAGGCGTGGTCATGAGGACATCCCCCAGGTGATCGAGGCGGATAAGGAGAATTGATTTAATGGCCTCGAAGCAATTCCCATCTCTTTTTCCAAAAATGAGCTTCCCAATGCTATCTACAAGGGAAACGACTCGCCGCTTAAAGGGATTCTTGATCAGGTAAGTCATTTCTCCCGGCTCATCAACTCCGTGTAGACCTGATGCTGCTTCATGGCAATAACCCTCCAGGAAAAATTCTCAAGTACCCTTTTTCTTCCCTTTCCTGCCAGTGTGGCTCTGAGACTTCGATTCCTTATTAAAGCCTCAATCTTATCCTTCAGATCAGCAACGTCTCCCTCTTTGAAAATAAGCCCTGCTTCGCCAATGGTCACAGGGATCTGACCGGAATCAGATCCTATCACTGGAACCTCACACGCCATTCCTTCAATAATTACCCTTCCAAACTGCTCCCTGACATTGGGCAAGCTAACGGAGGGAAAAACCAGGGCGTCCATACAATTCAGATAATTAGGTACTTGTGAATGGGGAACAGCATCCATAAGCACGGTTTTTTGCCCAAGTCCCAATGACGTTACGAAATGCTCAGCCTCGCCCTTTAACTCCCCATTTCCAATTATCAAAAGCTGAATTCTTTCATTGATTTCACTAGCGGCCTTGATCAGATCAAGAATCCCTTTTTGCTTTTCGATCTTTCCTATGAACCCAATCACAAAATCCCTCAACGCTAGATTTTTCTTCAACGAAGAAGTGTCCTTTTTGCAAAAAGAGTCCGTATCGACACCCAACGGCAATACGGTGCATTCCTTTTCAAAACCCTTCCTTCTTACGATATCACCCGCCTCCTCGTTTACCAAAAAAGCATGCGCCGAATTCTTATACGTGTATTTCTCAAAGGCTGAAAATGGGAACGGATACCTTTTGAAAACGTTCTGGGCGGAAAAGAATATGATCTTGGCTTCGGGAACAATTCTCTTCGTCCAAAAAATCGTGTGCGCGGCCACCGCGGAAAACGGCTCTTCCCACAGTTCCACGATATCCGGCCTCAGACTCTTCAAGACTCCTTTTATGTTCGGATAAATATGGGTCACATTACGCAATCTATTTTGTCTAAACCCCAACGTCACTGGGTCCGTGGATAAGATTAGGTAGTTGGCATCCCGATCCTTCTCTAACAATATTTCTTTATTGAATTGGAACCAACTCTTGGGAACCAACAGAGCCAATTCCACGCCAGGATATTTGCATACTTCACACGCCCTCTTTTGATATTCGGAGACCACGCACGAATGCGAAATTGAAAGTATTTTCATCCTTACTACACTATCTATAGGTTATTATCGCTGTCACATTTATTGCAAACGGGGATTTTATCAAACTCCCTTAGCCTATGGATTTCCCTCATTTCGATCATTCGCGGGCTAAACCACAGGTCACGCAAGGAATCCTTCTCCACATTTCCAATTTTCAGCCTTCCATCATAATCTATGCAGCAAACTGTGATCCTTCCATCCCAAAGTACTTGCAATTTCGACCACAGTTCCCTACAAGGCACCCTCCTCTTCAAGGGATTTTTTCTAACTCTTCTATCCTTTAACGTTCCATATCCCGTATTCATGTCGTGTATGGTTATGCTGTCCACGATGGGCCGCCATCTTTTTATGAATTTCTTCATTTCCGGATCCGTCTCCTCCATCCTAACCATGCATACCCTGATCTTGGGTTTCTCATGCTCTTTCTTCTGATCAATCACATTCATCAAATTGGCGAGTATCGTCTCATAATCAGACCCGACAGCGATTTTCTCATGGCTTTCCTTCGTGCAACCTTCAAGGGAAAATGTTATTTCATCGATCCCCGCGCGGATCAGATTTAGCGCATAATCCTTGGTCAACAGCATACCATTTGTGTTGATCTTGACGATTGTCTCCCTCGACCGGGACTTGATGTATTCAACCATGTCAGTCAGCCTCGGATGAAGCAGGGCTTCCCCATAATTGAAGGGAATGATCATTTTAACGCCCATTTCTATCCCCTGGCGAGCGCACTCCTTGAACAGCTCGAAATCCATAAAGCCAACTTTCCTGGTCATCACTTGACGATGGCACATAATACACCTGAGGTTACATGCGTTGGTTACCTCGATTCCTAAACTCATCGGGGACCCCTCAACTGGAAAAATCCACGGCCATCTCAGCTTAGACTTGGCATACCAATTCCTCGGGTCTCCCAACTGGAGAACCCTCGACAAAGGGGTTGTAGCGTAGTTAAAAAACAACCTCATCGTTATCGAATTCCATCCTCAAGATTCCCTTCGATTACCTTCTGCAGCTCTGTCTTCATCATCTCCAGTCTGTGATCCCACGTATTGGCAAGAGCGGTTCTGATTCTCCTTTCCTTGCTCTTCACATCTGTTCGCCTGAGGGCTTCCTCGATTTTTTTCACGAATTCAACTCGATCCTCGGCAAGAAAAACAACGTCTGAAAATTGCCTCACCTCTGGTAGATCTGTTGTAACAACGGGTTTCCCAAGGATGAGATATTCATGCAATTTCACCGGGTACATGTACTGCGTATTCTCAAAGAGACGGTATGGTATCAATGCGACATCAAATTGGTTGACATAATCCGGGATCTCTTCGTACTTCCTTTTTCCTAACAAAAAAATCCTATCTTCCTTTTCGAATTTCCAATACCCATCAATGAGTGGACCCACGAAAACCAGTGAAGCATCAGGCTTGCTCCTCAAAATCCCCTCNNTCCCCTCTATTAATCTCCCATCCATTCTTGAATCTAGAGTACCCACGAATCCCAACATTGGTCGCTTTATCTTCTTCAATTCCTCCGGGACTCGGTAATGAGTTTTCCTGAAATTCCTAACATCAACGCCATTAGGTATGTAATGACAGTTACGAGAATACGCCTGCCCCTCCTTAAAATACAATTGAGAGGTAAAGAAAGAGACACTGCTATCTCTGACAGTTCTATGTCTCAGTTCGTCGTGATAACCTTGTTTTTTTGAATCCGGAAAGATAATAGCATCGGTGCAGTCATACACGGATATCTCCGGTTTGAGCCATTTTATCAATGGATAATGAACAGCATCACTTATCCAGAGGCAGAGCCTTCTCCTTTCCCTATAATCTACGGTGAAGATTTTGACTATCAAGAAAATCAGGAATTGATTAATGTAGTTGATGAACCGAGTTATATACCCATAGGGAAGAACCGGCGGTGAATTTAGCGTGAAGAGGTTTCGAGCGACCTTTTTCTTCACCCGGGAAGCCCTCAGCAATTTCCTCCGCAATAGGTCCGGTTTCCTCAAAAAATATTTGACCGATAAGACCGGCTCAAAATAGATAACCTTATTGGTCCTGGAAAGTTCCCTAGCCAAATATTGATATCGCTGAAATGGCGCGTCCCAATCAACCAAGGGGAAGAAGATGATCAAATGATCTTTCATCACCGATAGATCTTATTACTCTCAGATTTTCCCAGAATTTGGGAGGAGGTAAACCTGAATGGATGCTTGATGTGCTAACTTTTCAGCAAATCCAACAACCTTCTCACATGACCTTCCCAGGTGAATTCCTTCTCGCAAACTTCTCTAGCTGCTTTTCCCATTGCCTTCCGGGTATCCCCATGCTCGATGAGATACAGTAGTCTCTCCTGAAATTCATCGTCATTATAAGGGTCCACGCAAAAGCCCGTGAGGCCGTCAGCGATAACTTCTTCTGAGGCGACCTCATATGCAGGCATAGCCTTCTTGAAGGCTATACAGGGCAAACCCGCCGACATCGCCTCCAAGATCACCTGTCCGAATCCCTCGTATTTTGATGGTAGCACAAATATATCAGCCATTGAGTAGAATCGTTCCACATCCGCCCTCATTCCCATGAAGGTAATTTCCCGCATCATTTCCAACTCTTCCCTTAAGTGTTCCAATCTCACCCTACACGGACCATCACCCACTATTAAGAGATGAGTATCCCGCCTTCGCAGACGGCCAAACGTCGTGATTAACTTCCCCACATTCTTTTCTCGACTCAGCCGTCCTACATAGAGGATGACGACGCTATCTTTCGGGATATCAAATTCTTCCCTATCTTCCGGCCCATTATCTGAAGCCCTAAATCTCTCTATATCCACTCCCGGTTTGTTAACGATGAATGTATTTGGTTCCAAATCATAGTATCCGGCTAACGAATTGGAAACGTTTCGACTCAACGTTATGACTTTGTCCGACATACTAATTGATTTGGTTTCCATTTCACCGAAGATTGGCTTCCAAAGGTAATTGAATATTCTCGACTTCAAACCCAGATTTTCCGAGGACTTTTTTATAAATTTCCAAAAAACCGTTGCTGGAAGATAAAAAATGGGAATATTTGAATCCAATGAACACGTGGCGAAACAATAATGAGGGTAACGGGATATTACGAGGTCCATCTTTGCGACATGCCTTGAGATAAAATTCTTCAATTGATTTGCAACCATTTTGGGTTTCAAAAAGAGCATCCTTCTGGGAATGTCATAATAAGGATGTCTGATGACATCGATACCCTGATAGTTTTCGAAATCCAGCAGGTTTTCGTGATGTTTCTCACATAAGATTACCGGTTTGTGCCCCATTGTCAGCAAGACCTTTGACACGTGATATAAATAATTCTCAATCCCCCCTAATACAGGATAGAAGGTATGGTTTTGGAGCATGATTTTCATGAATACAATTTCTTTTCAAACTGTTTGAAGACGGGCATCAATATTCTTGCCATGGCTTCATAGCTATATAATTGAATGCATTTTGCCCTTGCTTTTTTTCCCATCGTCCGGCTAACCTCGGGATTTTCAAGTATATATTGAATATTTTCCGCCAAAGCTTCTGTATCGCCCGGTTTAATGACAATGCCGCAATCGTTCAAAATTTCCGGTAAGTCCGAAATTGCCGTGGAGATAATGGGTTTGGCCATGGCCATGGCTTCAAATAATTTCGCGGGAATCTGTGCTTTTGAAATGAGGCTTTTCACTTGAGGAAGAACGACTAAATCTGAAAGATGGAGCAACTCGGGCATCACCTCGTGAGGTTGATATTCTATTTCCCTGATTCGACCCCTCATATTCGCTAATAACTCTTGTTGAATATGCCCACCCAGTTTTCCTCCAACAACGAGGAGGTCAAGCCTATATTTTGAATCGACAAGGGACATTGCCCTGAGAAGTTCTTCCAACCCCTTGTGTCGACGAGGAGTCCCTGTAAATATAATCACCTTGTTCCGGAAGGGGATCTTCCACTTTTTTCTCAGTTCAACTCTGGAGTTATATCTGTGAGGATTAAAAAATTCAGTATCTACCCCATGGTAGAGCTTCATCCCACCGAACTGTCTCAGCAGATTGTCTGAAACAACCGAGACCTGGGTAGCGAAAGCCACTAGTCTATTGGCAAAGACGGTGTATTTGTAGTCATTAGGTGCCTTCCAGCCCCGAAGAACGAATCTTTTAAAAAAGGTGGATCGAGCCATGGATTTCTTCATCTCATAATAGGGAGCCAGCTCGCTGTCATCAATATCAACCAGAATGGGTTTCCTCTGAAGCCAACTAGCTAGGAGACCGGGGAAAAATGAGCTCGGGCGGGGTTTAAAGACGTAAATAACATCGCCCTCGATTTCTTTTACGATCTGCCACATCTCCCGAAAAAACCCGGGATAACTACACCCCCGAACTGTCTTGAATGATAATTCATTCGCATAGGCTGGGAAAATATTTCCCCCGAAAACCGGACCAATGATCTCAACCGAATAGTGCCTGCTGAGAACTTTAGCGATAGGGTAAACCCTTACAATGGGATTTTCAGAAAGATCACTAACTAGGATTGAAACTTTCATTTCACCAGCTATGATAGGATTCACCCTTTTTTAGACCAATGCGACGGGAATTGGACATACCGAGGCTCTTCATCCCTATTCCAGAACATCAAACGTCGAGCAAGACCTCTAAGTCTTGATTGAAGAATCCCCCTCATTTGGCTAGGTAAAGATGGTCTTTCAAGCAAACCTACGAGTCGCAGTATCGCTGCTTCTCGATATCCGTGCCTAAACTGGACTGCAATCGTCTCCGCATGCATTTCTAAACGCTGAGCCTGGGTTTTTGCATCCTTGTGGATGATTGCAGCTGATATAACCCTAACCGTGGATGTAAAAGGACCCAACGATAACAACCTTAACCATAGGTCTAGATCGAAGGTGAAGTCCAAGGTTTCATCGAGAAGCCCTCTCTTATGCCACGCCTCTGCTGCAAAGAAACATGACGGTTGATGGAAATATCCCCGACCTCCCCAATCGGCCAGACTATCTCGGTCGAGCCCATTGGGAATAACTTTACTCAAGATCCGCCCATCAGGGTCAATTCGATAACAACCACCAACCCAGGCTACTGCCTTCGGATTTTTTTGGCGCATTTCCACAATGTGCCTTATAGCACCCGGGAGCAGGAAATCATCTGAATTAAGCCAACCAAAGATTTCGCCATGTGCCCTCGCGAAACCCTTATTGATAGCGTGTGCTTGCCCCCTATCCCTCTCACTTACCCAGTAGTCAAGCCGGTCTTCGTACTTACGGATGATATCCATACTGTCATCGGTACTCCCGCCGTCTATGATTATATATTCCAAGTCTTGGTAATCCTGTAACAGCACAGATTGAATGGTCTTCTCGACGAAACGTCCCTGATTGTACGAAGGCGTGACAATGGAGACAATTGGCAGTTTATTCAAGGCATTGCTCATGTCGAATGAGGCCAAGTACCCAGATGTTTGGTGGTTTATGCCAGTAGTTTCGAGAAGTTGTGTAGGGTTAAAAGGCTAGATCTCAGCTATTGGGGATGTGAGGAAGGTTTATGGAGCCCATTTTAAGAAGTCGCTGGCACTCCTTTGCTTCCACCCATCTTTTATGTCCTGAAAAACCCATACATGGTCAAAACCTTGTATAGGTCTTGAGTATTCCTCAATTTGAACATTATCCTTGGAAAGAATAATGGCAACAGTAAGTTATTCTTCGGAATTCTTAATGAATTTAGAAATTTGGATTTTTTCTTAATTTGCAAATAATATTTTTCTACTTCCACATTCAAATTAATCCAGTAATCTGACGAGAATCTCTTGACAATATCGAGAATTTCCTTTCGCCTCTCCATACTTCCACTACCCGTTTTGTGAAGTGGATGGTATCGATACAGGGAATAAAATTTTGGTGCATATTCAAACTGTGTAACTTTAGAGGCCCTGATGAACCACTCCCAATCAAAGACGTATTCATATGTTGTATTCAGTGTTCCAGCACACTGCCACAGTTTCCGGGTCCAAAATGAACTCGGTTGAACAATGAAGTCGAAATATGTCAAAGTAGATGCTTCAAAGGGCGCCCCAGCAAAAGCTGCACTCCACAAATCTCCGTCACTCTGTTGGATACTCACCGCAGCTCCGTAAATGAGATGGCTTTGACCAGTGCGCCCGGAGAATTTTCGCCCAATGTCCAGCAAGGTTCCCGGCAAATACATGTCGTCAGAATTGATCCAACAGAGAATATCGCCAGAACTCATATTCATTCCCTGGTTAATAGCATCAGCTTGACCATTATCTCTCTTGGAATGCCAATATGATATTTGATTTGTATATTTTTCAAGAATCTGGGTGGTATTGTCCGTACTGCCACCATCTATTACTATTATTTCCAATTTGGGATATCGTTGACCTAGTACTGACAGGAGTGTCTCTTCGATGTACTGACCTTGGTTGAACGAAGGAATGACAACTGATATTGATGGATAATCTACAAAATCAGCCATTCATGAGTTTCCAGATTGGCCTCTGCCAAGGATTTTTACTCATCGTTAGGTCCAGTGACAAAGAGCAAGGGATAAGAATTTTGGGTTTTGTTTCTCAGACTTTTCAATGCGTGGCAGATCCCGCATGTCTTGCAAACCTGAGGTCAAAGAAGTTCATTTAAACCAGAACGTTAAAGGCTCTCTGTCATAGAGGAAGTCATAAATATGTCTGGTGTGATTTTTTCATAATCGCGGTCGGCTAGCTGAACCGAAGAGTTTTGGTTAGCCATCGGCCAGAAATATGGTCAAACTCCACAAAGCGACCCTTCCATCCGAGCAGCGCGCTAATACTTGCAAACCCTGAGAATCGCCCAATGAAGTCCCGCATTTCAATCTCGATTCTCCCCGGTATTCTTCCGTGGTAATGTTTTAGAACCTGCAACGCCTCTTCGCGATACAAGTCAATACTTGACCACGTTTTTTGTTGAGGATGTTTTCGAAAGCCAGCTAATAGAGCTGTCGTACTGTACAGTTCCGCGTGTTGCCAAAATCGAGCCCACAGTTCGAAGTCACCTGCAAATGAATACTCCGAATCCACATAACCCCCAGCCGCTTCCCACAATGACCGCCTCCAGAAGGTGGATTCCTGCATAATGAAAAGGGTGTGAAATCCGGGAACGCCAGCATTACGACCACGATAAAAGGCCTCTCGGTTAAAACCTTCCCCTCTGCGGACAGTGACGGCTCTTCCCTTCTCATCCCAACAAAAGTAAGAGATACTGGTCAGCCACTGGACCTCCGGGCAAGAGGAGAATATCTCAGCTACAATCCAGAACGCCCATGGACAATACATATCGTCAGAATTGAGCCACGCCATGATCTCGCCAGAACTTTTGGCAAAACCTTTGTTAACAGCATCATATTGCCCATTATCTCGCTCACTTACCCAATACTTCAAATGATCTTCGTATTTCCGTATAATGTCCACGCTTCCATCAGTCGAACCACCATCAGCAATGATGTATTCCAGGTTGGGATAGCTCTGCTGTAACACGGAACGGATGCTCCCTTCGATAAACTGGCTTTGGTTAAAGGAAGGGGTCACAATGCTAAGCCTTGGCCACGGACGACCATCGGGCATGCTGTCAGACAGTTGCGGTGTCTCTTGAGTCCATCGCCAGGCCATTTTGCCCGGAGGAGGCGGGAGTTCAACAGGTGTTGGGCAATGTGCATTTCTCCGCTGATACTGATCAGTTAGCAAGTTAAGACGCTGACAATTGTTCGTATCACTCAAGGTTTTGCCGACCGGTTTTTAACCAAAGCTAGGATATCTTAAGGCTCGACTTACCGAGGCTTGTTTGGCCTTGAGCCACCGGGGACAGCTTACGGGTTATGTGAACAATATTCCGGATACTTCATTATCGAACGTCAGCAAGATGTGTGTAAAGAATCCTTACAAACTCTTCATTGGAGAGCTGCTAGAACCAAATTGTTTAATCCCTTCCCCAAGGAACCAAGGCCCTCTTGCTGTGACAACTGGGCTATAATAGCCTCTTTAACGTGCTCGAGACGGACTCCAAGGATGCAATGAGCTTTGATGTGGTCGCACCCTTCTGAACAGAGGTCTGCTGCCGTCTCCGGCTGAAGAACAACATGAGGTACTCCCCAAGGACCGAAACGTTTGGGTGAATTCGAATGAAACTCAGACCCATTCCTTGGATGACAGGAAATTTCTATTATCGCGACACCCGCCGCTGCAGCCAGGTGCATAGCTCCAGCGTCATTACTCACGCACAGTCGGCAGCGTTTCAACAGCGCACTTGTTTGGCGTAAACTTGCCAGACCCACAACGTTGATCGTCTTGTCGCCCATCCGCTTCTTCAATTCTTTCCCCAACAACTTTTCACTCTTCCCCCCGACAACCACGATCCAGGCACCACGTTCTCTCGTCAACCAAGCTCCAAGCTCGATGTAATTTTCAAGGGGCCACATACGCTTCGGCTCGCGTGCGCCAGGAGCGAAGGCAACTAACAACTGGTTACGAGAGACTCCATGCTGGTTCAGCAATCGTTCAGCAAACGCTTCGTCTTCGCGGTTAATCCACAATTCGAGGTGTTCCTCTTCAGTCCTTCCACCCAAAAAGCGAATTATACATAAGTTTCGTTCAACTTCATGCTTAAGTGTGTGGTCACTCAGCACATGGGTAAGCAGGCGGTCATATCCCTCATTGAGTCGCCGTTTGTCATCAATGACGTGCTCCGAGTAGCCCACCCGCGACGGTGCTCCACTGAAATAGGCAACAAAGGTGGCATTGTATAAGTCCGCGTCCCACCGGGGTAGAATAGCCAGGTCAAATCGACGGCGTCGGAAATGCTTCCAGGCCAACTCAAGTGCACGCCTGTGCTGCTGTACTTGCCAAAAGCACCGTTGACTATTCGAGTCTGACGGCAACAGAGTATTCCAGTCGTAAGTCAGTACCTCATCCGCATAGGGACAAAGCTCCATTAGGTTATAGACGTTGGGCTTCACCACGAGGGTTATCCAGGCATCTGGCAGATTCCGCCGCAATTCCCGCAGAAATGGCGTGGTCAGCACCAAATCGCCAATTTCATCCAATCGAACGATAAGGATCCGCTTTATCTTGGAAAGATCGATCTCGTGCCTTTTTCGGCGCTGTCCCAGGAGCCAGAAGAATGGCTCGCCGATGAAGCGAGCCACCTGGGTTGACGTTAGCCAAAATAATATCCATTGAGCTAAAGATTCGCCAAGGTTTACAGATTTAACCACCATGCTCAGGGATTGTTGCATAAGCCTTGCTTTCTCCCACAGACAGAAAAGCTCTGCATTGCATCAGGGCCATCGTCGAAGTATACGATTTCACATTCAAATTCGCACAGGGTTTGTTTTATAATCTCCGGGGTTGGAATCCACTTGTGGCCATCGCCAACAAAGGGGGACTTTGGATGCCAAATTGCACAATCAGGATGTGGCAAGTAGAGGAATATCGTTCCTTTTGGCCTCAACTTCTTGATCCATTCGGCAAGAGCTTCCCGCCAATTCTCAATGTGCTCAAGACAGTGTGAACTGAAAATAAAGTCAAGCGAACCATCTCTAAAATCCAAGACGCTCTTCCCCAAGCCTGGTCCACGCCAGATGTCCACCGGGATGGCACCCGAAAGAGGCCACAGGCCAGCGCCGATGTCAATGCCCTGCCCTTGACAGAAGTTCTGGGCTTCACGAAAGATAGCATGGCCTGCTCCCCCCACCGTTAAATAGTCAGGATAAGATTTGCCCTTGTAAAGCCAACCGCCGGGCTTGCGCTCGAGATCAGGGTGTTGGTGGAGATACCGATAAATAGGGAATAAGTCAGGAACGTTCGGCAGCAATTCCAGGGGAGGTACCTTCAAAAGCAGGACCTTTTTTCTCAACCTTCTCGATACGTTCTTGACAGTCGTTACAAGAATTTTGATATACTGCATCCTAGACTCAGTTTAGAGAGCCCTCTCTCATTTTTACTCTTAAATCATCTTCTTATATACTTCGACAATTTGCCGCGTAGCTTCTCTCCAATCAAATCTTTTCGCTCTCGCTAGACCTTTTCTGGACAGTTCTTTGCGTAAGTCACCATTCTTTATGATTTCGAGCATAACCCGGGTTAAACCGTCAACATCAGATGGATCAACCATTATTGCGGCGCCACCGACAATCTCAGGAAAAGAAGAAGTATTTGAGCATATTACTGGAATGCCACATTTCATCGCTTCGACTACAGGTAATCCAAAACCCTCGTAGAAAGATGGATAAACCAATAAGAGCGCACCATTAATTACGTAAGGGAGCAACGATTCCTCAACGAAGCCTTTAAACAGTATATTTGGATTGTCTAAGTATTCCCGGTACTGCCCTAACGCCCTATCTAGTCTCCAACCCTTCTCCCCGACAACAATGAGCCTAGGACAATTTTTCCAACAATTCGACAACTTATTATATGCCTGTAAAACTAAACCTAAGTTCTTTCTTGGCTCAATCGTAAATAAGCATAAAAGATAAGATTTGTAATCTAAGCCAAATTCCCTTACTTTTTGCGCACACCTGTTTCCATCTATTAGCTTGAAATGGTCTCCTACACCAGGATAGATCACTTCTATTCTATTCTCTGGCACATTTAATATATTAACTAAATCCCTTTTAGTTGCTTGCGATATTGCTATGATTTTATCCACAGTCTTTACTGTCTCTTCTATAATCTTCCTAAACCCATATGCTACGTTTCCCTCAAGAAAATCTTCGAATAAAAAAGAAGATAGGTCATAAACCGTTGCAATTTTAGGTTTCTTGTAAAAAATATTTGAAAGTCGTCCTAATACATGGTTGGATACTGGGAAAGGAAGGTGGAGGACATCGATTTTTGTAAACATTCTTTTATAAAACAATTGATCAAGCAAAGGGGTTATGCCGCGCATTAGGAAATTATTATGTAAGCATACCCCATAATGAATCAAACTCCCATAAGGGAAATATCGCAATATCCTCTTTCTCCCACCCATCTTTGCAGAACTTGCTATTATTGGATCTACAATTCCGGCTATTCTATTTCCATCAGATATTTTGACATACTTTAAATTTTCTTTTAGATACCTATAGTCTTGACCATATACCTGTTTATACCAAAAAATTTTTAACGATTTTAATTCTTTTTGCATGTCTAGATTAGATATTAATTCACACGTGTATCTTTGTACACCAGTATACTTCCAATTGAGACATGTAATATCAATTGCAACATTCATTTCGTTTTAACGTAAGACCTCAATTATGAATCTGTTTTTCTCTAACTGATACAAGAAAATCCTCAATTTCGCATATAGTCCTGTCGAGTACAAAAATCTCCCTAGCCGTCTCCATACCACCGTCTTTGAGTCTTTGTCTGAGATGTGGGGTCATAATTAAACGTTGAATTTGATTTGAAAGTGCTAAAGCGTTTTCGGGTTGAAATAATAGGCAGTTCTTTCCGGATTTTAGAATTTCTCCACTGCCTCCCGTCGCCGTTGCGACTACCGGCAGTCCACATGCCATGGCTTCAATCAGGGTGATCCCAAAGGGTTCTTCTGAGATAGTAGGAAAAAGAAGGATATCATGATCAAGGTATTTATGAATCAGTTCCTCTCTGGATAACTGATCTAAGAAGGTGATGTGCTTCTCCAGATTCTTGTCTCTTATCAATGTCCTCAGGTATGAAGTATAATCTGCAAGAGGTCTCGGTCCAATAATAGTCAAATCTACATTACTAAATCGTTTCTTATTCATAAGAATTGATAGAGCTTCGATTGTTGTATGAACACCTTTATGTTTCATGACCTGTCCGGCATAAAGTAACTTTATGGCTTTTGTTCGTTTTGCTAACCTCCTTTGCTGGTGACAATTTCTTGGAATACCGTAATAGATAACTTTTGATGAATTGTCAGGGATCAAATTAGCTTCCACATATTGATTCTTCAGGAAATGGCTAAAGAAATGAGCGTATGGCAGCTGCATATTCGAATAATCGGGAATGAAACTATCCACGTGGTGTTTGATCTTCTGTTTTATGACAGATTTTAACCTATTGGAAGTTTTTTGATTCCGGCATTTTAACCATCCGCTTTTTTTATACGTGTTGACACTCCTTAAAACCCAAAGGTCAAATATCGCAAATACCACAGGAATATCCAATCGCCGAAGTACTCCAGGCAAACACCACGATAAGCGCTCCATATTCCAGACATAAACTAACTCGGGCTTTAACTTCCTCAACACCCTAGTTAATGCAGCTTTGTTTTTATATTCACGCAAAAAGAATTTAAGGTCATTCCTTATTATATAAGCTCCCGAGAAACTTAAATAATCTAGTAATCTATAGAGATTTTTCTCTGCTACCGATTTGTTAACGCCATAAGTGCTTGTTAACACGTAAATATCGTGTCCTCTTGTACTGAGTCCTTCAACAATATCTTTACAGGCGAGTTCGTAACCGCCTATATAGTAGGGTGGGTAAAGATTAGAAATCACAAGTATTCTCATCACTACCTTAATGCACCAAGTTCACTACCCTACGCAGAATGAGCGATGCTGGCTTCAACCATCGTCTCGCTCTCTGTCGCCATCTCTCCTTCGCTTCACGCGAGGCAAGCCCGAGGGGCTGCTCATCGATCAGTATCGCGCTTCCAGACGGTAGATGGATTTTCCCGGTAACCACGTCTATGATCTTTGCTCCCACCTTCTCTGGCGGCATAGCTACCTTAGCCGCCTCTTCTCCAACGATTTTACGGTGTAAGTCTGTATATGTGGGCCCAGGACAAACAGCATAGGCTCGTATCCCTCGTTCATTATATTCGTCCGCCAATGCTTCGGTAAGTCCGATTACACCGAACTTCGACGCGCAGTAGGCTCCAAGGTTGGCGATTCCCCTCTTACCCAATATAGATGAGACGTTTACGATCACACCCCTGCCGGCTTCCACCATAGCCGGCAGCACGGCCTTGCAGCACAAGAAAAGGCCTTTGAGGTTTGTCGCTAGCACTTCGTCCCATTCTTCCCCTGTGGTCTCCACCAGAGGTTTCGCGATGGCGATACCGGCATTGTTAACGAGGATGTCAACTCTACCAAATCGCTGCACTGTTTTCTCAATTACGTTCGTTACTTGTGCCCAGTCTGTCACATCACATACCAAGGCCAACCCGGCACAACTTCTCTGATTAATGAGCGACATTGTCTCCTTGAGTGGGTTCGGTCTTCTTCCACACGCGACAATGGTCGCACCACGTTTGGCGAATAGCGAAGCTGTTGCCCTCCCAATACCAGTACCACTGCCCGTTATGATGACAACAGTCTCTTTCAGCTCCATCGGGTTGCCTCCCTACTACGAAGCGGCTCTATTTCTTCTCAACCTTAATCCCTTGAAACCGCAGCCAGCGCTTAATTTCCGATCCGGCCCGACAAGCATTCACTAATACCCGTTTAACTACCCTGCACCATTGCATTTCCCACGATTCGTAAGCAAACCGCTGCAGCGACCGGATTTCGTCAACAGTCATGCACTCATTTCGAATGACAACCTCGTAACCGGTGAGAGCATCCAGGGATTTATTCTCAATAAATCCCCTGTTCTCCGCCCATTGTCTCAGCTCTGTCCCAGGATATGGGGTGGCCGTCGTAAATTGTACGAAGTGAGGCTTCAACTTTAAGGCGTAGTTAATTGTCTTAAATGCATCCTCTTTTGTCTCACCAGGCAATCCAAGAATGAAGAAACAAAATGTCTCGATCCCGCTCTTTCTGCAAGTCCTCACTACCTTTATGGCTTGCTCCAGAGGGATCGCTTTCCGCTTCATGTTTCGTAAAACCTTCTCGCTTGCACTTTCCAGGCCCATATTGACTCCTATACAACCCGCTCTTGCCATGAGAGTTACCAATTCCTCGTCGATGTCGTCCATTCTCGTTTCACACCGCCACACCAAACCCAGTCCTCTTTTAAGAATACCCTCACAGATTCTAACCACCCTATCTCGGCAAAGTGCAAACTCGGGGTCCCGGAAAAGGACTGCCTTCACTCCCAACCTCTTTTCCAGCCACTCTAATTCATCTACTACATTTTCTGGCGAACGAACACGGAGCTTCCGCCCTTGTGTCACTGGGTACGGGCAATACGCACAACCGTGTGGACACCCTCGGCTAGTGAGCACAGTTACGAAAGGCTTGATATTCCGCATCAAGGCCCCACCGTCATAAGCATGGTAAGGCATCATATCCCAAGCCGGGAAGGGAAGACCGTCCAAGTCACCCACTGGTTCCCTTGCTGTATTCTGCACAATAGTGCCGTCTTCCTTGTACAAGACTCCCTCGCACCCCCTGAATCCTCCTCGTTCGGCGATATCCAGGAATGTCAACTCCGGCTCTCCATCCACAATGGCATCAACGAACGGCAGTTTCAATATTTCCCCTGAGAAGAACGTGACATGTGGACCGAACACGATAATCTTAGAGTTTGTCACCTCCTTTATGATTTCAGATACCCGCATGTCCCAGTCGAAACTGGGAGTGGATGTGCGGATTGCAACCAGTTCCGGATTCTCCTGGTGAATACGCAGTATCAGTTCGTCCAGTCCCCAGTTCCTGCCCAAGCAGTCAATCACGTCAACTGGGACATTGTTTCTTCTCAACACAGCTGCAGTATATGCCATGTCCAATGGTGACATACTGTGCTTTGCGCCTGACTGGTATAGCTGTCCCAAGCCCCCCATGGTGTCCTTATTCGAGACAGCATGAGGTGGATTAGGCGGGTTCACTAATGCTATCACCGTTATCCCCTTAGTTATTCGTCAGCCGGCATAGTCGGCCAAAAGCTCTCTGGAAGTTTTCAAGGGTTCCTCGAACTAGGGAGTTTACCAGTTGCCACCGATCATAGTTCCATAACAACCGAAGCATCCGATGATGATGCTGCAATCGGGAAACGTAAGGGGGAATAAGCATATCGAAGCGTCCAATTCTAGTGTGTACCATCTCGTAAGCTCGTTGGCGCTCTGCAGCGGGGAAATCATCTGACTCAACCACAGGGTTAACCTTCTCCGACGAGTCTGCAAAATGAAGCCCATTTTCAATGTCATGGTGGAAACGAGCATTTGCTTTGGCCCACTCCCACAACTCTGTTCCTGGATATGGCACAAACATGTTAAAGTGTGCACCAATGCCCATTCTCTTGGCAAAATTCACTGACTTCTCCTGTGCCTGATAGGAATCGCCAGGAAGACCTATGATGAAATACCCGCCCACTTGTATGCCTACCTCTTTTAAGATGCGGATACCTCTCTCAATGTCCTCCAGACTCTCACCCTTTTTTACATTTCCTAAAATATGTGGAGCTGAACTCTCGACACCAATCATCACTCCGTGACACCCAGATCTAACCATAAGTTCTGCAAGTTCATGTTCAATACGGTCAGCCCTCAACCCATTAGGGCAAGACCACGTCAAACCCAAATCTGATTCAATAAGAGCGCGGCATATCTCTTTGCACCGCCGAACATCCAGATTGAATAAATCATCAATAATCTCAAAGTGTGTAATTGCGTATCTTTCTTGAGCCCACCTCAGTTCCTGTACCACGCTCTTAGGACTGCGTTTTCGTAGCCCTCTACCACTTATTTTAGGCACACTACAATAGGTGCACTTGTAAACGCATCCACGGCTTGTAACCAAGGGGTAGGTTGTTGGAAGAAATTTCTTTAAGTTTTCAGGAAAGAGATCATATTCGGCAAAAGGAAGAGCATCTAGATCAGCAACCAGCGGAGGGCTTACAAGAGAACCATCACTGGCATTGCGCTTAGTGATCACGCCCGGAAGGTCTTCGATGAATTCACCTTCAGTGAGCCGATGGCAAACGATCGGCAGTAATTGCTCTCCCTCCCCGACAAAAATGACATCAAACCAAGCTTCTTCCACAAGTTCTCGCCATACCAAGGTGGCATGTGGCCCGCCCAGAATTATGGGGACTTCAGGCAGAAAGTTTTTTGCCTTTTGAGCTAAGTTCCGAGCCTCCTTCATTGTGGCGGTCTTCACCGAAAAACCGATAATATCCGGGCAGAATTCATCAATTGCCGCAAGAACTTGATCGTCATTCATGCCTCCATTGTTCAGGTCAATCATCAAAACCTCGTGTTTATGTCTTCGGAGCATGGGGATGAGATAAGCAAGTCCAATATTTGGAGAAGGGCGGTACCCGCTTACCGCACCTTGCCAACCACGAGGATCTATTAGGATTATGCGACTCATTATTTTTCTCTTCCTATTTCACAAATTGCATGGCTAACTATCCGACGAATGAACGTAAAGTTTTGAGAATCCTTCATGTCTTAACCTTAGGATCATAGGAGCAATTCCTGCTTCGCTTTTACACTTCGTCGATACAAAAGAAAATGATTGAACTGCACCTCATCATAGATACCTTTCTAATTCATTCGTTCATCAAGCCATATAGCTAAAGTCCTAATTGGGGCCTGCAATGCTGGGGGCATCTTTGTTCTTAGGGAACTAACTCCTAATCTCCTCGCAGTCTTAATAAACAATCTAAGAACACGATTAAACACAGTCTTCTTCAGCAAAAGGAGATTATATTCCATAAGAAAACGCAGAGATTTCCCCCGAAGCACCAGCAGCACTTCCAATGTCAACAGTCTCAGCAGGAACGGTAAACCTGGGTGGAATTCCAAATACCTGGCCATCATCATAGCAATCACGCGCTCCCGCCTTGAATATTCCTCTGTCTCGCATCCCGGTTCCACATCGAATTGGTGGGCTGAATCTAAATCAAAAATACGGCCATGGCGAGCTATATAATCTGCTGCTTTAGTCCCTGGGTAAGGAATGAAAAAGCTCCATGTTGCCTCGTCCAATCCCAGGTCATGCCTAAACTTTATAGATTTGATGTCGGAATCTAAAGTAGAATAGGGTAAACCCAGTATGAAAAACCCTCCCACCCTTTTGACGCCTGTTTCCTTTAAAAGCTTAACGGCACATTTTATTTCTTCTAACGACTCCCCCTTATTGATCTTCGAAAATACAAATGGATCTCCGCTTTCAACGCCTACGTCAACCGCGTAACAGCCGGCTTGCTTCATGAGACCTGCAGTATCCCTATCTATCTTGTCAGCCCTGACGCCGTTCCTTAACCACCACCTTAACCCCAACTTCTCTTCTATCATGAGACTACAAACTTTCCTTGCATGTCGTACATCAAAACTGAAATTATCGTCATAGAAGTGGATTTCTTCAGTCTCATATCTCTGTTTCGCCATTTTCAGTTCAGTGATTACATTCTCGGGGCTCCTATATCGCCATTTTTTCCCCATACTTAAATGTGCGGAACAGAACGAACATGAATAGGGACATCCTCTGCTCGTAATCATGGGATACACAGTCAGCCGACCCCACCTCTGGACCGAATCGAAGCAGCAAAAGTCGGGGAAAGGGAGTTTATCTAGTTCACGACTGAATGGACGGGGAGGTACATGCCTTATCCCACGTTTAGTCCTATAAATTAATCCTGGAATTTCCTCCAATTTTTTCCTTCCGTCTAGCCATTTACAGATCTCCTGAAGCGTATATTCTCCTTCTCCCACCACTGCTAAATCGACAAAATTAAATTCATCCATAATGGCATTCTGAGACAGTGAGATGTGAGGACCTCCCACAATGAAAATTGAATTTGGGTGAATCGCTTTTGCTCTTGCCAAAAGCGAAACGCCGGCCCGAACGGTTGCTGTAAACAAGCTTGCCCCGATGACACTGGGTTCATGCCCTCCGAAGGCACTTTCTATCCTTTCGTGCTCATTGAGACCTCGTAAGTTATTGAAATCCAAGACCTTGACTTCGGCCCCGCAATGTGTAGCTACACCAGCTAGATACCCTAGACCTAAATTCAACCACCGGAGATGACCCGGTGGATCGAGCAAGAGAATTCTCCTAGTCATTAGATGTCTGCTCTCAGCGTGCTCTTAAGATAACGAGTTATCCTGTACGTGAGAAATTTTCCAAGGAAGAGATAGAGAAAGAATCCCTGGAGGCCTTCCATGGGGACTGTGGTGAGGGTTTTCCGTGTGTTCAATATGAAACCTGAGAATCTCTTCCGCGAACAATGGCTGTTCAGAAGCTGAAGACTGGAGGCCAACTGTTAGTGAATAGGAACCCGAGTTGAGAAACATACCCGGAATCTGGCAACTACTCATATAAGTTCCTGGAGGGCGCTGCTTACCCTGCCAATGAGGATCGTCCTTATCACCTCCCACAAAGACGACAATGCCATCCGAGGTTAACACCCAGATTCCCACCTGAGCGTCCGAAAGGGGCTCAAAGAGATCATATTCGATATGTGGGTAAAAAGGATTTCGAGCGTCCAGCACTGAACTCACCTTATTTTCTGAGTTTAGGATACGAACGGCTCGGAGTCGAATTTTCTCATTTCCAGGCGCTTCTTCTGGATTTTCCCATCGGCGTTCACCTTCTGCTTCAGTACCCGCG
>JABAOC010048089.1_pt1 | contig 20245 bp, 19 predicted proteins | sample 7062161 | NCBI WGS metagenome assembly JABAOC01 (sample SAMN14538625, study PRJNA623070) | marine sediment metagenome | biome: marine biome [ENVO:00000428]; feature: marine pelagic biome [ENVO:01000023]; material: deep marine sediment [ENVO:00002113] | place: India: Gulf of Khambhat ... | reverse complement strand
TTCCTTTATTGCTTTTCGTGCGTCAATTTTGAGAATCACCGGATGCTTTGTCCTCCGTTTCCCCACCTCAACGGCATCTTCAACCGTCTTTGAGAGATGCACCTTTTTTCTCCTCATTGGCTTCAGTCCCTCTTTGAGAATCTCCTTTGCCAAATGCCCTGAGGTCCCATGGTAGAGGGCTTCCAAATCAGTAAGGGGGAGATCAATTGCAACATCAATGCTGTGGCCATACCGTGCCCTAATCCTGTTGCCCTTCAACTCATACCTTCCCTTTTCATCCTCCCTGACTATCTCCTCAAGGCATTTCCTATCAAGCCATGGATACCTCTCTTGCATCAGGCTGAGCAGATCCTCGAGGGTCACAAAACCATCTCGGCACATCCTCAAACCCATGGGATTGTGCCTCAGGATATAGCTCATGAGCTTGCTTATTTTTACCCTTCCCCTCATAATACAGAGCATATCATAATTGCATAAGACGGAAAGACATCGGATGGAGAGGTGGACCTGCCAGAACACATCATCTATACCTTGGGGACCAGCACGCACACCAAGGAAGAGTTCATTGAGCTTCTCCGTCACTACCGCATTGAAACGGTGGTGGATGTGAGGAGTTTTCCTCAGAGCAGATTCGAGCATTTCAAAAAGGAGAATCTGGCAAAGATACTACACGGGCGAGGTTTCAACTATGTCTATTTGGGGAAGGAGCTGGGTGGATTCCGCAGGGGTGGGTATTTATCCTACAGCGAGACCTCACCCTATCAGGCAGGCATTTCACGCCTCGAGCGGATTGGCAAGGAGCATACAACTGCCTTTGTGTGTGCCGAGCGATTTCCATGGAAGTGCCACCGCCGGTTCATTGCATCGAGCTTGGAACGGAGGGGATGGCATGTGGTACATATCATAGAAAGGAATAGGGTATGGAGGCCGAAGACCGATTATATACGGCAGGGGTTATCTTGAATGAGACGGTGTCTTAGAACAGACGGTTGTCGTACATTATTTGTGTTGATTTTATTGGTAATGTAGCTTATTAGGTAAGAAATTTTTCCATTGGTCTAAGGAAGCGGATGATCGAACGCTATACACTCCCAAAGATGGGCAGGATATGGGAACCCTCTAATCGCTTTGCCAAGTGGCTTCAGGTTGAAATACTCGTGTGCGAGGCAATGGCCAGGGAGGGCATGATCCCGCCAAAGTCCCTTGAGAATATTAAGAAAAAGGCAGGCTTCTCCATTGATAGGATCAAGGAGATCGAGGAAGAGGTGAAACACGATGTTATCGCCTTTTTGACAAATGTGGAGGAGCATGTGGGCCCTGACGCCCGCTTCATCCACATGGGTCTCACATCGTCTGATATCTTAGATACCGCCCTCGCCTTACAGCTCAAAGAGGCAATGGAGATAATCATAGAGGATATTGGCATCCTTCTTGCTGTCCTCAAAGAGAGGGCCTTTGAGCACAAGAATACCGTCATGATTGGGCGCTCCCATGGCATCCATGCCGAACCCGTAACCTTCGGCCTCAAGTTGGCAGTATGGTACATGGAGATGAAGAGGAATCTGAGAAGGCTGGAACAGGCACTGGAGGTAATAAGCTATGGCAAGATATCCGGTGCCGTTGGCACATTTGCCAACATCCCTCCTCAGGTTGAGAACTATGTCTGCGATAAGTTAGGTCTCAAGCCTGCTGAGATCTCAACGCAGATCATTCAAAGGGACAGGCATGCGCAATACTTTACTGCCCTTGCTATACTTGCTGGCTCAATTGAGAAGATAGCAGTGGAGATAAGGCATCTGCAGAGGACGGAGGTTGGAGAGGTGGAGGAGGCCTTCACCCCTGGACAAAAGGGCTCATCTGCTATGCCCCATAAGAAGAATCCTATTGGATCGGAGAATCTCACGGGACTGGCTCGGCTCGTGAGATCCTACTGCGTTGCTGCCATGGAGGACATGCCACTGTGGCATGAACGGGATATCAGTCATTCATCTGCGGAAAGGGTCATAGCGCCGGACAGCACGATACTTATTGATTTCATGCTCAATCGATTGACGCGGATGATGAAGAACCTCGTGGTGAAAGAAGATGCCATGGCTAGAAACCTCGAAACACTAAAGGGTCTAGTCTATTCGCAGCAGGTATTGCTGGCCTTGGTAGCCAAAGGGTGCTCTCGTCAGGATGCCTATTCGTTAACGCAACGGATCTCTCTACAGGCCTGGGATACTGGTAAGGGTTTCAAGGAACTCCTCTTACGAGACCCGGATGTTGAGAAGTATCTCGATGCGGAGGCAATAGAAGAGGTATTTTCGCTCAATTACCATCTGAAACACGTGGAGGAGATCTTTGCGAGGGTATTCGGATAACAGAGTAATTCCTCCTCCATATCGCGGTCGCCCCCTTAGCCCCTGCTTATGCCCTTTTGCCTTGAATAGCGGCTTATTCGTAAGATCAGCTCTTTTAGCTGTCACACTGCTTTTGCTCGTGGTTATCTACCCTCAGGCAACAGGGGCCGCCCCCACAAAGCCGGCGACTATCGGTCCAAAGCACAAGATCCTCGTACCGGATTCCCTGCTCCATTTCCCCCCTCAAGATCCTGGATATGTACTCTTGGTGGAGAAATTCACCCAAAGGGCTTACCTGTATCAGACCGACAACCTAGACCATCCGTTAAAGGTCTACCCCTGCTCTACTGGCGAGAACGAGGGGCCTAAGACCGAAAGAGATGATAAGAGGACACCTGAAGGTGTCTATTTTACCACCAATTCATTTAAGGACAGGGATCTTTCCTCCACTTATGGGGCCTGCGCTTTTCCAATTGACTATCCCAATCCAAGGGACCGCAAATTGGGGAGAAGGGGATATGGGATATGGATTCATGGAACTAACCAGCCCCTCAAGCTATGGGACACCAATGGCTGCGTCGTTCTTAGGAACGAGGACATAATTGAGCTTTTTGGGTATTTAAGTAGAGTGCATACGCCGATCATAATAACCAAGAAGATCGTGTTCATTGAGAAGGAGCAGCTCCAAAGGGAAAGCGCAGAGCTGAGGAGATTGGTCATGGACTGGCGAGAGGCCTGGAGTCAGGGCCACATAGATCTCTATATGTCCTTCTATGACGAGGAGTTCACGGTGGGAGGGAAAAACTGGCGCCAGTCGTGGGCCTACAAGAGGCGTTTAAGTGAGAAATATGGCGAGATAGAGATGGATAATCTGCAGATACTGAGGGAAAATGGAATTGTCCTGGCCAAATTTGATCAGACCTACCGGGCCAACGGGTTTTTTAGCGTGGGGGAGAGGAGACTGTACCTACAGAGAAAGAGCCCTGAATGGAAGATAGTCGGTGAGTTCTTCAAGAAGGAAATCGAGCTTAGCCAGAAGGGGGCCCCAAGCCTGTGGGGAGATAAGGAATTGCCGGCCATCAAGCGCCTGATATCCGACTGGCAGGAGGCCTGGCAGGAGAAGGATCTCCAAAGATACATGGCAAGCTATTCAGATGATTTTTTTTCTGAGGGGCTCGACCGAGAGGGTTGGAAGAGGTACAAATCCGAACTCAATAAGAGATACGGTCAGATAAGGATTACCGTGAGCAATCTGAAGATAAACCAGCTGTCATCTACAAGGGCGACAGCGTACTTCGATCAAGTGTACAGTACTGATAAATACTATGACAGGGGGAAGAAGACGATTCAACTGATTAAGAGGGATGGGAGATGGAAGATCAAGAGAGAGATGTGGATCCCCACAGGAAGGGGAAAGATGAGATAGAGAGGCACTCTAAGGACAGAGGCTTTCTGACAATCATGATCTTTAAAGAGTTAGGTAGTGTCAGGAGATTCACAATCTCCTCCAGGCTTCTATTGTGCGGCTCCGTGTTCATGGTCTTCTATATTGTGGCCGCCATCTATTTCACCAACAAATACTTTGATGCCCGCAGAGTACAAAAGATGCAGGCGTATGAAATAGCCAATCTTAGCAAAAAGCTTATCAAGGCAACGAGAGAGCTCGAGACGTCAAGACAACATACTGCGCTCCTGGATGACTACATTAGTGAGAGCAGAGACCAGGGTGCAGGGCCAGGGTCCTCAGGTGACTATACTGAATCACCTTTGCCAAGGATTGTGGACATTGAGGATCTCAAGATAAGAAGAGATGGCCCCACCGTGAATGTGATCTTCAGGATTGTAAACAGGCAGTCGAATGAGGAACCTATAGGGGGATATATCTTCGTGCTCGCCAGTGTAGAAGATTCAGATCAATCCGAGGTTTGGGTCTATCCCAGGTCACCTCTCAAAGATGGCTTCCCGGTAGACTACAGGAAGGGCCACCGCTTCTTAATCCAGAGGTTCAAGACGGTTGAAAGTAAATACACCCTGAGCAACGCGGTCAGTAAGCCACTGCTCTTGAAGATACTGGTCTATGATAGAGATGGTACCCTCATCCTTGAGAAGGTTGTTGAGGTATAGAATAGATCGTGCCTATTTGAGCTCTATGAGGAGGGCCACTCTCTTCCCCTTGATTCTCACCCGGTCCCTTGTCTTGATCAACCCGTGGGGCTGCCCAAAGTAGAAGCGAGAACCTCGTTTACTTCCGCAACACGCCCTATGCACTAAACGTATAAAGGATTTACCGCAAGGAACCAGGAAGGCCCCTGATGCTGAAGCGTAAGGAGCACAGCCGTTGATGGGGCTAAGTTGGGGTTCGAAGTCACTGTCGTTGAGCATCTTTGCCGGGGCGTGGACCCGAAGACAATCAAGAAGGCAATTGAAGACATGACCGCTGCAGGAGTCAGGGTAATAGAAAAACTGGATGATGTTCGAATACGGTAGGTGGCCCTGCGAGAGGGAAGGCATGGGCCGGGCCTGATAAGGCCCGGCCTTATTTATTGATTCGATCGGCCAGCTCAAGGATAAGCACGTCGTCCCAGGGATCTGACTTTCTGACAACCACTGCTATCTCTTCCCCTTCTGACAACTCAAGACCACCTCTTGTATGGAGGTCAGCAACGAAAAGAAAATCAGTGAGTATTATCAAATACTTGTACCTCACCTTTTGGAAGACAATGCCATTGAACCTTTCATTTATCCTTCCTGCAAGATATTTGAGTATCCAATACCTGACCTGGTTCCTCTTCATCAGATCGATACCCTTTAATGTCTGCTGTATCACCATGTTCAGTTCTCGAAGCCTTGATTCTGTATAAACAGGCCCTTCCTTGAGCAGGGCAGAATGCAGTTGCCTTTGCACAAGCAGGTCCAAATACCTTCTCAACGGGGAGGTTGCGTTGGTGTACACGTCCACCCCCAGACTATTGTGTGGCTGGGGTATGATATCTACCAGAAGCGGCTGAAGTTTGCGCCTTTGCTGAAATACGTAATAGATATAGTGAGATTCGTCATGGGGTAACCTTTCTTGAGGCGGTTCTTGGCCCCTGTAGAGGATAGGCAGGGCCCTCTCGGAGGCGAATTTCGCTGCCAGCCAGTTATAGAGGATCATACATTCGGAGACAATGATCTTTGCAGGGGTGTCCGATTCTATAAGTCGAATCCGCATAACGCAGTTGTTGTCAAATTCGAAATGGATCTCCGGCAGGGGTATGAGCAATGCCCCGTTGACAACCCTCTTCCGTCTTAGGGCCTGGCTCAGCTGGTAGAGGGCGGAGAAGATTGGCTCACCAGCATACGCGGCGTTTACGTGCTCGTAAGTGAGCTGCCTCTCTACTCTTACGATGCACGGTGTAAAGCGATAACCTTTGAGGTTCCAGTCCCCATCGAAATCCGCTAACAGGGAGATAGCCAGCCTTCTACAGCCCTTTATTAAGCTTAACGCATTGTGAGAGACGCTTGAAGGGAACATGGGGATCTGATTCACCGGAAGGTAGATGGAGCTCGCCTTACTGGAGGCCTCCGTGTCGAGGCATCCGCCAACCTCAATAAATGGGGCTACATCGGTAATGTGGACTCCAAGTCTATAGCCCCCTTTAACAGGCTGCAGGCTTAATGCATCATCGTAATCCCTTGTAAATGGCCCATCAATGGTAAAGATTGGCAGATCTGTCAAGTCTTCCCGACCAGAGAGGTCTACGTGTCTTTTCATGACCTCCTCTGCTTCCTTAAGGCATGGTTCACTGAAGTCAGTCCTTATCTTAAGCCTAAGGAGGTCAAGATTCTCGTCTTCATGCCATACACCCAGCTTGACCAATACGTGGCGTGCCTGACCTATATCCTTGATTCCAGCCCGAGTGAACATCTCCCTGCCCAGGCTAAAATCAGGGGCATCCTTGCCATTAAGGGCGAGTTGGACGAGTATTTCAATAATGCGCTCCTTTATGGGTGGATCCTCCCCATATCGATTATCGATCACGTCCTTAAGGAAAGTTGCTCCTTCAGTAATCTCCATTTCTCGAAGCTCTGCAGCTTCTCTGGCCCTTCTTATCTGCTCTACCTTTTCCGGACTGTTCGGGACAAAGTGGTCATCCTTCATCTTAAAATAGAGCTTGTCAGCAAAAAGGGCCCTGACGAGCGCAGATATGTGGTCATCGGTGGCGTCCTGGCCAAAGGAAAGCTGGGCAAGATATCTATAGGTAATTGCCCCCTCTTCCTCATAGGTGAGTTCCCATAGCTCTTCAATGGGGACCTTTTTCATGTAATCAATGCGCCTAGTCTGAGCCACTCTTAACTCCCTCAGTAATTCCTCCCTTGACCTGGAAATATCCAAGGTAGTAGATGAAACGAGGAGGGCCCTCTTGGGAGAGATACTCACCTCATGGTTGGATAACGTCAAGAGCTGCAACTTGCTTCCCCTGTCTTTCACACAGACAGATAGTATGATCTCCCTCTGGTCGATGTATTCAATAATCCTTCCTTCAGACATAAGAGTCCCTGACTCACCTGAGGCAATGAGGAGATCTACTTCCCGGTTACAGCAAGAAGTTCGCTTAAAGATCCCGGGTTTTTACTTAGGGGAGGAAAACAAGGAGACAACAGCTAAAATGAGAATAACAAAGCCCAGACTCGCATATATCCCTATCCCTACGATAGAGAATTTCATAGCTTCAATCAAGAGCGTTCTATTGTGCAAATATCCGACATAGAAGAGAAAGAAAAATGACAGGGAAAGCCCAGCTCTTATCCGATTAAGCAGGACACAGAGTGATATTCCAGCAAGATAGAAGATAACCATATAGATGGGGACCCTGATTTCCACTGCGGATGATAATATACCCAAGAGATTCATAGTGACCCTCTGCTCTTTCTTCTCTAATTTCCCAATACTCCCTCAAAGAGGTGCCTGTAGCCAGCCCTTTTTCCTTTTCTCCCTTTTCTCACCTCCTCCTTCCATCCGATCCTTTTTTTGGCCCTCTTTCGCCGTTTGAGATCAGGATCCCTTTCCGCTCTCAAGACAAAGGATCCAGGGGATATTTCCGTTCCTTTGTCCGAAGGCCTTTCCTTAGGAGGCAGTTCCTTAGGCAAAGGAGGGCCACTAATAAACTGGGCGGGAACCCTCTCTGCCAGATAGATAGCATCACCAAAGGGAAAAAAGCTTATTCCATTCTCGGTCGCTGTTGCTGCGTTAATCTCTAAGATAATTGGCTTCTGATCGAGCCGACGTGCAATCCGGACTGCAAGATCTCTCTCTGTGGCCATCACCACATACTGTCTCGATCCAGGCAACAGGCCATCCCTCAGAATATACGGGTATGCCTTTCTCTTGACCCCAGTGAAGAGGATCTTCGGAGGAGCATGGATACCGTTCTCCTCGTCTACCAGACAAAAGGTCCGTTTGGTGGATCTGATCATTTTCCCGTCAATCTCGAAGATGCCATTCCCATCATTGAACAGGGCCTCTCTTACATGGGATTCCCGAACGTAGGCCATATGAGGTTCTTCATGAATAGCCTTGAGAAACTCCCTCATGGCTACGTATCCTTCTTTATCAGGGACAAGGCCGAATTCGTCCGGCCTGGTCCCTAACATGTAACTCATCAACCGACTTAGGGTAACTACCTTCCTTTTGTTTTTCGTGGTCACTCAGTTTTTTACTGGCCTATAATTCCACCTTAGTCAACTGTTGTGAAACGAATTCCCTGATCTGGGAAGGCTTCGGTAGGGACTGCTCCAGGTGTCCTTTGGAGAAGAATGGGACTAGGAGCTCCTCCTCAGTGCCTCCACAGGAACACCTTCCGGGCATTTCAGTCAGGGCACAAACCCTTGTCTTAAAGCACTCCTTGCATCGAAACACCCTCTTCCTGCCCGACATCTTCCCCCTCTTGGCTACTGCCCGCCCGTCTACCTCTATTATGTCCATGGAAAAGTCCACTACCGGCGCATTGCTTATCGTCGTTCCGATACCATACGCATCTGCTAGTTCATTGTACCTCTCAATATCCCTCTCGTCAATGCCACCACTAAGGAAAAGCTTTACCTCCTTGTATCCCCTAAGATCAAGCTCCCATCTGACCTCTCTCATAATCTCCAGGAAATCTCCCCTTCTGCTCCGTGGTGTATCTAACCTTACAGCATAAAGCCTCTTACCCAATTCACCAGCTACGTTAACCGCCTCTATCTTTTCGTCATTAAAGGTGTCTATCAGGCTTACCCTTCTCACCGTTGGTTCGATGACCTCATCAAATGCCCTGGTGGCCTTTACAGTATCGCCCATGATCAAGATGAGTGCGTGGGGCATTGTTCCTACTGGTTCTCTTTCAATGAGCTTGGCGCCAAGGCCAGCGGATACACCGTCGCAGCCCCCTATATATGCGTTTCTCTCTATCAAGGGAGCTATTGTCGGGTGCATCCTGCGGGTGCCGAAACTTATAACCTCTTTCTTGCCGGCTGCCTTTTTACACCTGGCAGCCATGGTAGCAATGCCAGATGCCTGACATATGAGACCAAGCAGGGCTGTCTCATATTGGCCGAAGTCGAGATACCTCCCGCTGACCTCCATTACCGGTTGTTTAGTGCCAAATATGGTACCCTCTCTCATCATCCTAACATCAACCGGGAGATCTTCTAGGACCTCAGCACATTCCTCAACCCCTGCGAATACCGCCCAGGACCAATTCGAACGAAAAACGTGCGCCACAAACTCCGCCCGAACATGCAGATCCACCCCCTTGGCCTCCAAGATCTTCTTGGTCCTCTCAAAATAGATGTCTGTCACGAGGCCTTCTTTTACGTCTTTCCAGGTGGCTGTATGAAACACGATTGGTTCACCTCACTCACAAAAGATATGACGCACGGCCCTCAAGTCCATGCACTGAATTGGGATGACTACACTCTTGCGGGCTACATTTACCATATATTTTGGAAATTTTCCAAAGATAAATTTTCGTCCCCTGCTGAGATTACCCGCAACCCGCATAGCAATGAGAGAATCGGATAAAATTCTATTGACAGGGGCGACATTTGATTCTAATTCTTGTTCCGAAGATATACACATAACTTCTTTTACCGGCTACCATATTACAGTCTCATGAAACAGCACATCTCATTCTTTTCACAATTACTATCGGCGATTACCGATTTTCCGAAAATTCAATTGACATAGTCATCTGTTGGAGGGAGAGTTTACGCCCTTCTGACAAGGGGTCTGTTTTGGCTACGGTACCATTAAGAGGGGGATGGAGATGAGATCGCAGGAATTGTTCGTACGTTTGGGGGTCTTCATTATGTGCTTAGCTCTCTCAATGAGCATCCCTTCAGGCATGGATGCCCTCGCTGGAAGTAAAGGGGAGATGCATATAAGATTTAGCACCTGGCACCCGCCAGTGAGCAGAGAGGTGAAGACTGTTTGGATACCGATGCTCGAGGAGCTAAAGAAGCGAAGCAATGGCCGCATAACCTACACTATGTATGCCGGAGGCGCTCTAGGCAAGGGCCCAGAGCATTACGATATCGTAGCAAAGGGTCTTTCTGATATGGGTTACTTTACCGCGACCTGGACTCCAGGGCGTTTTCCTCTCAGCGACGTCCTCTCGCTGGCCGTCTGGGTGGATGGCAAAGATATTGGTACTGACATCGGCAATGCCATGTACAAGCGCATCCTGCATCGGGAATTTCCTGGGGTGAAGATGATCGAACTAAATGGATGTATCAAGGCCTCACTGTGGACTACCAAGCCGGTGCGTACCCTCGAAGACTGCAGGGGACTTAGAATAAGGACACCTGGGGGTCACCAAACAACGTATATCAAGGCGTTGGGCGCAGAACCCGTATTCATGCCCCTTGGTGATGTGTATCTGGCCATGGAAACTGGTACTATAGACGGGCTGGTTACGTGCCCACCGTTGGTCCTCGCCTTCAAGCTCTATGAGGTTGCAAGGCATGGAACGATAGCCGCCTTTGGGTGCGTCACAGAAGGTGTAATAATGAACGAGAAGAGCTGGGAGAGAGCACCGGACGACCTGAAGCCGATCATAGAGGAGGTATGCTCGAATCCCTTCCGAACTACCGGGGGGTTAACCGTAAAGGTCTACAAGGTCATGATGAGGGAGATTGCAGAGAAGGGGGTGGAGCTCTATTACCTGCCTCCCCGTGAAGTGTCTCGCTGGTATGGGAGATTTCAGGATATGACTCGTAAGTGGGTTGCGGATTTGGAGGAGAAGGGGCTTCCGGCACAAAGGGTAGTGCAGATGTATAATGAGGAATGCGAGAGGCGTGACGTACGATGCGTCGCGTGCCCACCGGAATGGAAATAACTATCAAACTGTCTGCATTGAGTTGAGCGATGAGGTGGTTTGAGGCGATCAAGAAGGGGATACAGCGCACGGATCTCTACCTCTGCTCGGTGGGCATGTGCCTGCTCATCCCCATGATGCTGCTTACGGCTGCTGATGTGATAGGCAGGGCCGCATGGGCCCAGCCCATCCCCGGGGCCGTAGAGGTATCCAGTTACATGTTAGCCTGCTTCGTACTGCTCGGTGTTGCATACACGCACCAGGTAAAAGGGCACGTCCGCATATCGATGCTGGTGGCTCGACTCCCCCAGTGGGCCGGGCTCATCCTGGATGTTATAACCACCCTTTTGAGCCTCTTTATCATTTGCATCCTGGCATGGCAGGGCTGGATAGTGGGGATTGAAGAACGAGCGGTCTCAGACATGCTGAGAATTCCCCAGTTACCGTTTAGACTCCTCGTCTCGGTAGCAGGTCTCTTCCTCTCCCTAGAACTCTTGATTGACCTTTCAGCCTCTATAGGCAGACTGCTCAGGAAATAACCTTGGATCCGGTAACTACAGGCGTAATCGGCACTCTTCTGGTATTCCTTCTCCTCTTCCTGGGCATGCCCATTGCCTTTTCACTAATGCTGGTGGGATTCGCGGGAATCACCTCTTTGTCCTCTCTAGAGGCGGCGTTACCAGTGGCCGCCCGGACGGTCTATGAGGTCTCGGCCTATTATCCCTATACGGTCATCCCCCTGTTTATCGTTATGGGTGGATTTGCTGGCAGCTCCGGGATGACTCACGAGTTGTACAGGGCCTTTGACAAATGGCTTCGAAGATTACCTGGAGGGCTGGGCATTGCGACTATTGGTGCCTGTGCCGGTTTTGCTGCTGTCTCCGGTTCTTCTGTGGCTACAGCGGCCACCATGGGAAGCATTGCCGCGCCGGAAATGAAGCGATTTAGGTATGATCCAAGGCTCGCGACGGGCAGTATTGCTGCCGGCGGAACACTCGGATTTCTTATCCCCCCGAGTATAGGATTTATCGTTTACGGGATGTTGACGGAGCAGTCTATTGGAAAGCTTCTGATTGCCGGCATCATTCCCGGCGTTATTCTGGCTGCGGCGTATATGGGAATCGTTGTCCTTAAAGTCAAGGTGAACCCAGGTTTAGCACCTGTCAGTCCTGAGCCGGTAACCTGGAGAGAAAAACTCGGAGCGCTCACCGATATATGGGAGCCCCTGGCAATCTTCCTGTTGGTCATGGGTGGTATCTACATGGGCTTTTTTACCCCCACAGAGGCCGGGGCCATAGGGGCAACCACCCTTTTCCTTGTCGCCCTCATCAAGAGGAAGCTGAATGGGAGAAATCTTTCCCAGGCATTGCAGGAGGCTGCCCGGATTTCCGTAATGGTCCTGTTCCTCGTTGCTGGTGCTAATGTCTTCAGTTACTTTTTGGCATTGTCGACTATCCCGATGAAGGTAGCGGCATGGGCAGCGGGGCTGCAGGTATCGCCCTACCTTGTTCACGCCTTCATGATCCTCATCTATCTGTTCTTGGGATGTTTTTTAGATGCAATATCAATGATGGTCCTTACGATGCCGGTTGTTTTCCCGGTCGTAGTAGCACTCGGCTTCGATCCCATCTGGTTCGGTGTCATTGTCGTGCTCATGATGGAGGCTGGACTCATCACACCGCCACTGGGGCTCAACATATTTACCGTTGCGGGGGTAGTGAAGGACGTGCCTGTAGAGGATATCTTTCGCGGCGCGCTCCCCTTTTTGCTGTCCATATTCGCGACCGTTATCCTCATCACGATCTTCCCAAAGCTTGCCCTGCTCCTCCCCAGTATGATGTTGCGGTAAGTTGAGAAAATGGGCAATGCGACCAACTGCTAGCGGGCAATCGAGGAGAAAAAGGTGAATACCGTAAAGGTTAGTTTTGTCATCAACGGCAAGAAGAGAGAGGCGGAGATTCGGCCTAACATATCCTTACTTGAGTTATTGAGGGATCACCTCAATCTTACCGGGACCAAGAGGGGATGTGAGGTGGGAGAATGTGGTGCCTGCACTGTGCTTTTGAACGGAAGGCCTGTTAATTCCTGCCTTGTGCTCGCACCTCAGATCAACGGAAAGACCATTGAGACTATTGAGGGTCTCGGTACGGAATCCTTGCCTCATCCGTTGCAAAAGGCCTTTGTTGACAAAGGGGCGGTCCAGTGCGGATTTTGCACGCCCGGGATGCTGATGTCATTAAAGGCGCTCTATGATGGGCGCGCCCCCGTCAACCGGGATGATATCAAGGAGGCGATTTCAGGGAATCTTTGCCGATGCACGGGTTACCAGCAGATAGAGGAAGCGGGTGAGTCGGTACTTACAAAAGGGAGTAATGAGCCGTGATCTTGCCGGAATTTGATTACATAACGTTTAGCAGCTTAGATGACACCCTGAGTTTTTTGGCTGGCTACGGCGATGAGTCAAAGATCATTGCTGGTGGCACGGATTTGATGATCAAATTGGGACATGGGGAGATCAAGCCTCACTATGTAGTTAATCTCTTGGACATTCAAGAGCTCAAGGGGATACAAGTCCACGGGGATCGGATCTCCATCGGTCCTACAGTTACCCATACCGAGTTAGCAGGCTCTCCCCTCTTGAGAAAATTTGCACCTGTGCTCTCCCAGGGTGCCGGTTTCATCGGTTCACCTCAGATTCGCAACCAGGGGACAATAGGTGGCAACATAGGCAATGCCTCCCCTGCAGCAGATACAGTGCCGGCGCTCATGGTCCTGAACTCCCGGCTAAAGATCATAAAGCGGGGTGAGGAGCGTTGGATTCCGTTGGCTGATTTCTTTCTCAACCCCCATCAAACCATCTTGGCCGGGGATGAACTGATTGCCGAGATTGAGGTGGAGAAGCTGCCAGAACACACGGCTTTTTCCTTTCAGCGAGTGGCCAGGAGAAGGGCTATGGACATCGCCCAGATGAGTGTGGCCGTGGTTTTGTTCATGGATGAAAAGGGGGACCGGATACGTGAGGCACGGATTGCCCCTGGATCAGTGACACCCAGGCCGGTGAGGATGAGGGAGGCAGAAGGGATCTTGCACGGCCAAAGGGCAAGCGATGAGGTCATTGAACGAGCAGCGGCAAAGGTGGCCGAAAGGGCGATTGATGAGACCGATCTGCAGTGGCTACCCGAGTACAAGAAGCCTGCACTGAGGGGCTTGGTCATTAGGGCCATTAGAGATGCCCTGGAGAGGGGATGATGAACAGGCTGGGGACAGTGGGCAGAAGCATAGAGAGACGGGGGGCCAAGGAAGCGGTCCTCGGGAGGGCCGTGTATGCGGATGATATCAGGGTAGATGGTATGATCCACCTAAAGGTCGTGCGAGGCACCCGTCCCCATGCCCTCGTCAGAAATATCGATACCTCGGCGGCTGAGCTCATTCCAGGTGTCATCAGGATATTTACTGCCCAGGATATCGAGGGGAGTAATCGTTACGGTATCATTACCAAGGACCAAGAGATGCTGGTGGAACGAAAGGTGAGGTATGTGGGCGATCCCATCGCCCTCGTGGCAGCTGAAGCTGAGTCCACTGCAGTTAAGGCAGCAGAGGCGGTCAGGGTGGAATATGAGGATCTAGCCCCTTTTTTCACCATTGGGGAGGCCAGGCGACCCGGTGACGAGCCCATTCACGAAAGTGGCAATCTTCTTTCCTCTCGGGATATCATTAGAGGGAATATAGACCAAGGCTTTGCTGAGGCGGATATAGTGATCGAGCAGACATATACCACCTCGATGGCTGCCCATGGGTATCTGGAGGCAGAGACAGGCCTGGGGATGCTGGATGAGGGGGGGAGGATCGTCATTTATACGTCCACCCAAAATCCTCACTATGACCAGCGGGACGTAGCCGCTGCCCTCGGCTTAAGACCCGATTACATCAGGATAGTCCAGTCTGCAACTGGTGCGGGGTTTGGGGGGAAACTCGATATCTCCGTGCAGGGCCTTATTGCCCTGGCGGTCCAGCACTTAAAGAGGCCGGTAAAACTGCGGTATACAATGGAAGAAACCATGCAGGCAACGGCCAAACGGCATGCTATGGTAATGCACTATAAGACCGGGGCCAGGAAAGATGGCAGGCTCACGGCCGTTGACGTGAGGTTCAGCCTTGATACCGGTGCCTACGCCTCCTATGGGTTGGCTGTCCTATCCAGGGCCACGACCCATGCAGTCGGCCCCTATGAGGTTCCCCATGTGAGGGTCCATGGGGAGGTCTATTATACCAACAAGATATGGGCTGGCGCCATGAGGGGGTTTGGTGTCCCCCAGGTGAGTTTTGCCCACGAGGGGCAGATGGATTCCCTGGGCAAGGCCCTTGGTATAGATCCGTTTGAGATCCGCATGGTCAATGCCATGAGGCCGGGTTCAACAACAGTGACTGGACAGGTATTAAATGCGAGCGTAGGTATAGGGGAGACCTTAAAGGGGGTTAAGGATGCGAAGGAGAGACGGGAGGGCGACCCACAAAGAGGGCACAACAAACGGAGGCCGTGGATAAAGAGCGGATGGGGCATTGCCTCCTTTTTCTATGGTATCGCAAACACGGGATTGCCTAACCCATCGACAGCCAGGATCGATGTGGATGAAAACGGCCAGATAACGCTATATACCGGGGCAGCTGATATAGGACAGGGTTCTGACACGGCCCTCATCCAGATCGCCGCCGAGGCATTGGGGGTTTCACACACGCACTTGAGGCTCATTCGGGGGGACACTGGTCTCACTACCGATGCCGGTGCTACCTCAGCCAGTCGGCAGACCTATATATCTGGAAATGCCGTAAAGTCGGCAGCTGAAGACCTTATCCAGAAACTAAGAGAAGAAGCATCCGGCCACCTCAAGGCCCCCTTGGAGGAAACAGAGTACAGGAGGGGGATATTCAAAGGGGGAGGTAAGGCCGTGGGCATAGGGGAATTAGCCAATGAATTGCATGAAAAAGGTCACAAGGCCATCGGAGAGGGTCGTTTTGACCCGCCCACTACCGCGCTCGATCCAGAGACTGGCCAGGGAATCCCATATGCTACCTACACCTTCGGTACCTACTATGCAGAGGTTCAGGTAGATACTGGGACTGGGGAGGTCTCTGTAGGGCATGTTATTGCCGCTGTCGACGTTGGAGAGGCAGTTAACCCATCGAATGTGGCAGGTCAAATCATCGGAGGGGTAGCGATGGGTATAGGGTATGCCCTCATGGAGGAATTCGAGCCGGGGAAGACCAAATCCCTTGCTGACTATCGTTATCCCACAAGCATGGATGTGCCTCCAGTGGAGGTGATTATCGTGGAAGATCCGGAGCCGAGCGGTCCCTACGGAGCAAAGGGGGTGGGGGAACCAGCCCTTATTCCCGCGGCGCCTGCGATTATCAACGCCATAAGCCAGGCGCTAGACGTAAAAATTGTGGATCTTCCCGCGAAACTGGAGCGGGTCATGGAAACGGTGCTCAGAAGCTCGGGATCAGGTGGTATCCCATAAGTCCGGCACGCGGTGAGGTGAAGCTATGGAGATAGGGCCGAAATCAATTATATATACACGCAAGCATCTCGGGCATAGGGGACAAGCTGAGGGGGTTTTGCATGCAAGGTTCGTTTTGATGGAGGGTCTTGATGAGACTACCGGAGGTTAAGGACCATTATGGAAGATTGCAATTTTTTATTGATGGGAGATGGATTGATTCCCAATCGAACATCTGGGAACAAGACACCAATCCGGCCACAGGTGAAGTCATGGCGGAGTTTCCTGTAGCAAGAGAGGAAGAGGCTCATGCGGCGGTTGAAGCGGCGTATGGGGCCTTCAAGGCATGGAGAGACTTCCCCTTGCGGGATAGGGCACGTTTGCTATTTGATCTCAGGGCGAAGTTTGAGGAACACTCTGACGAGCTCTGTCGGGTGCTCACCCAAGATCACGGGAGGACTATAGGCGAATCAAGGGGATCCCTCAGAAGGGTTATTGAGAATATCGAATCGGCATGCTCTGCCCTGTACAGGTTGCCAAGGGATAACGAATATGTGGATCAGCTGGCTATGGGCATTGATGAATATCTTGTGTGGGAACCCGTGGGCGTTTTCCTGGTGATCACCCCCGGGAATATTCCCATGCATTCATGGTCATCCTTCGTTCCATATGCCCTTGCCTGCGGGTGTCCCGTGGTCTGGAGTCCAAGCTGGCAGTGCCCAGTGAGTGCCAATAAGATAGCGGAGGTTGTTGAGGAAGTAGGTTTTCCCCCTGGGGTGCATAACCTCGTTCACGCGGGAAAGAAGGTAGAACTGAATACCATGATGTTTTCCCATCCCTCTGTGGGGGGAGTTGCCTTTATCGGGTCAACGGCTGTGGGTAAGGCCTTGTTCGAACTGGCGGGAAAACTGGGCAAGAGATCCTCCTTGAACGGCAATGGCAAGAACCATATCGTCGTCATGCCGGATGCAGACATAGATCAGGCGATCGAGTATTTCCTTAGGGGATGTTTTGGTATGACGGGGCAGCGCTGCCTTGGCACGGACAACGTGGTCTTAGTCGGCAAGGTCTATGACGAGGTAAAGACGAAATTCAAGGAGGCCGCGGCGGGGATGAGGCTTGGCTATGGTCTTGATGAGGAGACCGAGCTAGGGCCCCTGACAACGCACATGGGCCGTGAGAAGGTTACCCGGTGGATAGAGAAGGGATTAAAGGAAGGCGCGAAGATAGTGTTAGATGGCAGGAGAGCCTTGGTAGATGGCTATCCTGGTGGTTATTTTCTGTCTCCCACGATCCTGGGAGATGTCGACATTGACATGGCCATTGCTAAAGAGGAGGCATTTGGCCCGGTGGCCAGCCTCATACGGGCTAACAGCCTCGATGAGGTGATTGAGTGGATCAACACCAAGACCAGCCTTGGGCATTCAGCGTGTATCCTTACCTCCGATGCCAAAAATGCCCGAAGGTTTGTGCGGGAAGTAAATGTGGGAAATGTCGGCGTAAATCTGGGTATACCGCAGCCATATTCCTTTTTCCCGTTGGGCTCCAAGAGGGAGTCCTCTTTCGGGAGCTCGCATACTCGGATGGATTCTGTAAGGCTATTCATGGATCAGAAGACGGTTACCTTACGATGGGTTTAAAGGGAAGGCACTGTCTTGAGGATTGATCGAGAAAATTGTACCGGATGCGGAATCTGTGTGCTCGACTGCCCTAAAAAGGCTATCACCCTGAGGCACAAGAAGGCAGTTATTGGCGGGGAGTGCGTGGAGTGCAGGGCCTGCCTTAAGGTCTGTCCAGTTGATGCGCCAATTTCGGACGGTACACCGAAAGCAGGGCATGCAATCTGTGAGGCGTGTCCCATCAAGTGCCAGATCCCGGAGGGTACAATGGGTGCCTGCTACAGGTATCGTAACGAAGGTGGTAAGGTCGTACGGGGTGTCTCCATTCATTTTGGGGAGGATGTTGCCGATGCCGTAGGCCCGAGCCCCCATCCTTCCATTCAGAAACCCATAATAACCGCTATTGGCGCAGGGACCACCTATCCGGATTACAGGCCTGCACCCTTTATCGCTCAAGGCAGAGTAGATGAAGTGGATGTTGTGACCTCGGTGAGTGAAGTTCCCCTCTCTTACAGCAGTATCAAGATCAAGATAGACACAGATCTTCCCCTCGGCAAGGAGGGTTCACCGGTTCTGTTCGAGAAGAGGGAGGTCGGGCACCTGTGCACAGAGGAGTATGGATCAAAGATCTTATCCATCGGCGGTGTAAACCACCTGACCGGCAAAAGTGGTATCGCCACGGCCCGCTGTATTTCTGAATTGGCCAATAGCCGTCGGCTCAATCTTAAAATACAGGGAGGTGCACGATTAAAGGTGCAGGTTGGCCGGGCGCCAGTTATCAATGGGGAGTTGGATGAAAAGATGAGGGTAGGGTGCGGAAGCGCCACGGCTGGTCTCTTTGCGCCCTTCATGAAGAAGGCAGCCGACGAGGTCATTGTGATAGACTCCCATATTACTAGCCTCTTCAGTGAGCATACAGCGGGGACCTACCTGGGAACAACCCCAAGCGGTGTCCGTTTGAAGTTTCGGATGAGCACCCCGGGGCGTTACCTCGGTGAGCATGGGGATGGATGGGGCGGTACCCCGATTAAAGATCCAAAGGATGTTATCGACTCTATTGACATGCGTACGGCCCACCCCGGCATGAGGATCTTGATAACGGAGACCACAGGCCAAAGGGCCGCCATGTACCGGGTCCTGAAGAATGGGTCCCTGCAGGAGATCCCCCTATCGCCGAGGGCTCAGGAGCTGATAGAGTTGATCCAAGACCACTGTGAGCCATCCCGCGTTTCGGGGATCTATTGCGGAGGTTCTGGCGGAAGCTGGAGGGCTAGCGTTGGCGCCTACCCTGTTAAATTGACCAGGGCAGTCCATGAAAATCGGGCAGTCATCACCGTGGGGGGTGCCCCTACCTTTATTCTCCCTGGGGGCGGTATAGATTTCCTGGTCGATGTGGAAAGGGTGAAGGCAGGCGCCTTTACCTGGATTCCAACCCCCGCTACCGTGGCACCTATCGAGGTGACCATGGGGCTTGTCGATTACATGGAAATAGGTGGTCACCTCGGCTCAATTAAGAGGATACGAGCACTAAGGGAGCATTTCGGCCGTTGACCACAGTCAGCTTGATAAAAGAGGGGATAGCCTTAGTCGATTCCGGGCCCCTCCATATGGCGGTTGGTGTTTCCGAGAAGGGACGCCCCCTCTCGGAGCTTGCAAGGTCTGGAGCGACCTTTGCCCTTGAGGTCTTGAAACAGCAGGCAGACTGGCTGTCAGTGATTAGAGAGAGGGTAGTTAACCTCTCAGTGAACAGGACCTATCCTGAAGTAGTCAATAGGATGATAGCAGCCACCCAGTCCCTGAACGATCCCGATTACACCCCTTTGGCCGCGGTAGCAGGGGCAGCCTCTGATATGGTTGCCGACTACGTGGCCAGGCTTGGTGCCACCAAGATCGTAGTGAATAACGGAGGAGATATAGCTATTCGATTAAGGGAGGGAGATACGGCGACAGTGGGGCTTCGTCTGAACCTCAGGAGACCTCAATATGATCATGTTACTGAGGTGGATAGGGATTGCGGCATCTGTACAAGTGGATTTGGAGGCCGTAGTTTTACCCTCGGGGTGGCCGATGGGGTTGCGGTATTAGCTCACCAGGCTGCAATAGCTGATGCGGCTGCGACCTTCCTGGGAAATAGAACAGCGGTGAATTCACCTGAGGTAAAACGGGTTCCGGCGGAATCCATTTATCCCGATACGGATCTTCTGGGGGTTGAGGTTACTCATTCCGTAGGGGCTTTGTCTAAAGGGGAGATTGCAATGGCTATTGCCATGGGTAAGTGCGAAGCCCTTAGATTAATAGAGGGAAACCTGATCTTTGGAGCCGTCATATCAGTTAAGGATCACGTTGATCGGCTGGGATACTTTGTCAGGGCCTTAAAGAGGGTATGACAGGGGAGGAAATGGAGATGTCTTTTCTATATTTAGTGTACGCCCGGCATGGGCGTGAACTTA
>JABAOC010002383.1_pt1 | contig 20257 bp, 15 predicted proteins | sample 7062161 | NCBI WGS metagenome assembly JABAOC01 (sample SAMN14538625, study PRJNA623070) | marine sediment metagenome | biome: marine biome [ENVO:00000428]; feature: marine pelagic biome [ENVO:01000023]; material: deep marine sediment [ENVO:00002113] | place: India: Gulf of Khambhat ... | reverse complement strand
ATGGAGATCTTGGTCTCAAAAAAGCCCGCCAGATAGGCCATGATGCCACCAAGCAGCACCAGCGTGAGGACAATTCCCCCTATTTTAACTACAACTCTCATGTTTCTATGTCCCTTCTCGAAGGTAGACCATGCCCAGGTTTGCTTCCGTACATAAGACTGTAGAGCACCGGAACCACGAATAGAGTGAACATTGCCGATGCAGCAATGCCGAAAATGATTGCCCATGCCAGACCGCTGAAGATCGGATCGAGAGTGATGACCAGATTTCCGAGTAAGGTTGTGCCCGCCGTAAGAAAGATGGGGCGCATGCGTATGGCACCAGCTCGGAGTAAGGCCTCACGGAGATCCCTTCCTTCGCGCAGGTCCATGTGAATGAATTCGACCAGAACAAGTGAATTGCGAACCACGATCCCCGCCAGTGCGATCATCCCAATCATGGCCGTGGCCGTGAAGAAGATCGGGTTGGGAAATCCGTTTATCATTCGCTCACCGAGCTGATTCAGTGTCCAGAACCCGGGCATGATTCCGATGATCGAAAGCGGTATGGCCAGCATAATAATTACAGTTATTCCAGACAGACCTGTCTGGATGCGCAACACCACGAAGATCCCCAGCAGAGCAACACCAAATGCAATACCCAGGTCTCGGAACACCCGAAGAGTAATCTTCCACTCTCCCTCACCATTCCATACTGCCTCTATACCATCGGACAGCTTCCATGGCAGGCCTCCACCCGGACTCAAGTACGTACGCCGGTGAAGCGGCACAGGGTCGCCGTTGGCGGAGTCCCTGTTCATGTCTGCATTGACGTCCACCACGATTTCTGCAGGCGCTCGCCCGGCTAGCTCAGCGAAGACATAGGCGACAGGTCTGAGATTCTTGTGATAAATGACTTTGTCCTGTATCGATCGACGGAGGTCACCGAGTTCAGCCAAAGGGACGATCGGCTGTGGCGCATCGCGAACCCCTGATTTCTCTCGAATCTTCGTAATACCCGGCCTTCCTTTAACGTGCAGGGTTGTCAGAGCATGGGGCGAACTCCGAACGTCGAGGGGAAGCCTCAATATCACTGGCAAAGGATTGACCTCGCTGGCTATCTGCATGTACCCCGCCACGAGACCATGGTTGGCAAGACGGATGGTGCGTGCGACATCCTCCGTCCCAATCCCTGATAACGCCGCCTTCTCCTTGTCGGGGACAAATATGACCTTTTGCTGATCGCTTCCAACAGATGTATCGACATCGACAACAAAGGGCTCTTGCTTCATGCGGACCTCTAATTCCCTCGCGGCGTTCTGCAGGGCAGAATATGGTGTCGCTTTTTGGCCATAGAGCTCCACAGTTAACGTAGAAACCACCGGGGGTCCTGGTGGTACTTCGACGAGTTTGACACAAGCATTGTAGGTTTGCGCGATCATTTCCAGATCACGACGAATGCGCAACAGAATCTCGTGGGACTGCTGGGTTCTGCGCTCTCGCCCGGCGAGAGTCACGCGGATATCTGCATAGTGAGACCCGCGGCGCAAATAGTAATGTCGTACCATGCCGTTGAAATCCATCGGCGACGGCACCCCCACAAAAGCCGTGTAGTCCCGCACCTCCGGCACTGCGCTCAAATGCTTACACAGGGCAGCGACAACACCTTGCGTCCGCTCAAGGGTTGTGCCCTCAGGCATATCGACGATCACCTGGAACTCATTTTTGTTATCATAGGGAAGCAGTTTGAGGGGTATCAGCCGCAGGGCAGGCAACGTCATGGAGGCCAAAAAAAGCAAGGCCACAATGGCGAGGAACGTCCAGGAGCGTCGACGGGTACTGAGAGGGGGCCTCAATAACGATGCATATACACGATACAACCTGGTTTCGGCGACGTCGTACCCGGAACGGCCGCGAGACGGCCTCAGAAAATTGTCAGCGAGCCACGGCGTCAGCAGGAAAGCTATCACTGTGCTCACCGTCACACTGACTGGGACATTGAATGCCATGGGTGCCATGTACGGACCCATCATTCCAGTGATGTAGTAGAGCGGGGCGAAGGCGATGATGATGGCAATGGTCGACATAACCAGGGCGCTTCGAATCTCTGCCATCGCCAGGATCACACTACGTCGACGGGGGCCTTGTCCTGTCCGCAAATACCGTTCAATGTTGTCGACACCCGTTATCGGATCATCGACGAGTAGCCCTAGGGCCAGGATGAGGGCGAAGAGTGTAACCCGGTTGATCGTGTAGCCCGCATATAGGTCGAGACTCAGAGTAATTCCGTAGCAGATCGGAACTGCCAAGCCTACAACCAGCGCGGCCCGCCAGCCCAGGAAAATCCCTAAGAAGGTGACTACGATAAGGACCGCCACAAGAAGACTGGAGACGAGATTGTTTATCTTATCGTTGGCAGTCTGGCCATAGTTTCGAATAACCCGGTATCCAACCTCAGGCGGGAAGAGCTCACGCTTGAGCTTCCCGAAATAGCCCTCCACCTCACGCGCCACCCATACGGCATTGGTACCTTTCTTCTTAGCGATGGATATGGCCACAGCCGGATAGACCCCGGGATAATCCTGCAACCGGTCGGAGGCCGGCCCAAAACCAATCCATGTGTAACTCGTTGGCTCGGCGGGGCCATCGATTATGCGTGCGACATCGCTCAGATAGACAGGGATCCCGTCGATGACATTGATCGCCAACTTGCCCAGTTCGTCTGCGCTCTGGATGAAGTCCCCGGCCTCGACTGCGAGCTCTTGATCCAGAATCTGAATTTCGCCAGCTGGCAAGAGTTTGTTTGAAACATCGATCGCCCAGGCCACTTCCAGAGGCGTCGTTCGTCGTGCCGCCAAAGCGTTAGGATCCAATTCAACCCGAATCTGTCTCGGACGACCGCCGGTAACGGCGAGTCTATTGGTGTTCTCAATAGACTGTAGATCGTGCTCTATCTCCTCGGCGAGCCGTCTTAACTGGTGATCACCGGTCTCGTTGGGGTTATCACTCCACAACACCGCGATTACGATCGGCACATCATCGATCTCAACGGGTTTGACCACCCAGGATTCCACAGCGGCCGGAATACGATCCGTGTGGGAGAGTAGCTTGTTATAGATCTTGATCAGGGAGTCTTCCCGATCTTCCCCCACAAAAAAGCGAACCGTCACCACGCAGCGCTCTGGCTTCGACATGGAGTAAACGTATTCGACTCCATCAATCTGATAGAGGAGCTTCTCGAGTGGCGTGGCAATCTGCCGTTCTACTTGCTGGGCGCTCAGACCAGGCGCTGACACAAACACATCAGCCATGGGCACGATGATCTGTGGCTCTTCCTCGCGCGGTGTTATCACCAGGGCGACAGCGCCTCCCACCAGCGCGCCGAACAGCAGGAGCAAAGGTAGCGGCCCCGCCATAGTTGACGCCAGCAGCCGCGATAGCCAATCTAGTTTTGGGGTAGAAGACTTCGCCATCTCAGAACGCCATTTATGGGTTTTGATCAAGAGTAGCAGCTTAGTTTTAAGGCAAAACTATGCGCCACAACGCTTCCCACCCACTCTTCGTCACTTGAAAAACTGGATTAGGTATATCGGATTCAGCGAAGATTATTATAAAGGTTTTGCTCCAGTAGGTAAATGAAACGTGAAGTAGCTCTTGATTTTGATGTTTGAGAATGCAATCAGCCATCAGGGATCTCCACCGATACATTCTGTCTCTATTGACATCGAAGCCTCCTCCTCATTATACTCACCCATCCAGAAAGCGAGTTCCTCTCCCTTGAAAACGACCATCGTCTGCGGCATGCTCGGTTCCGGCAAGACGACCTTTATCCAAAATTCTCTGAAAAACATGTCAGAGAAGTCGGTCGTCCTGGTAAACGATTTTGGACAGACAGGGATCGACGGTGAGATCCTGTCAGCCGATGGCATAGAGACAATTGAACTCCCCAGCGGATGCGTCTGCTGCACATTGAAGTTCGACCTGATCACAACGATTGAAAAGGTGCTTCAGCGATTTCAGCCGGAACGCCTGCTTATCGAGCCGAGCGGCGTGGCCTCTCCTTCCGGCGTCGTTGAAATACTCGCGTCCCTCAACATCTCGCCCGTAATCGTGATCGGCATTGTCGATGCCACTGAGTTTATTGATTTCTATCAATCCGAGATGTACGGGAGCTTCTTTCTCGATCAAATCACAAATTCGGATATCATCCTTGTGAACAAAATCGACCTCGTCGATAGAGAAAGAACCCAAAAGACCGTTAGTCTGCTGGCAACACTGAACGAAAGGGCCGTCATCTTTGCAACCATCTGGGCGGCCATCGATACGATTCCGGATGTTGACCACCGAAAGATTCCTTCTGGTGAAGAACGGCATCTACTCCATTTTGACACACTTACAATCTCGTTGAAGGAATCGACCCCTTACTCCCGCGTTGAGAACTTCTTTCAAGACATGGCCACTGGCAAATTCGGAGCAATCATCAGGGCCAAGGGCCTCGTCCAAACCGGCTCCGGCCCCTACCGCTTTGACCTGGCTTCCGGGCGGTTTGCAGCCGTCCCCGTAAGCAATTTAATAAAGGCAAGCCGCCTGGTCATCATTGGGAACAACTTGAAGGAAAGTCGCATCCGGTCATTTTTATCTTCATCAAAGAGGCGATAAGACGTTCGTATTACGGTGATGTTTTTTAGGGACTCCTAGCAAAGTGGACGGGAGGTAACTTATGGCACAAGAAGAGAAGAAAAAGTCTCTCAAGCGAGCAAAAAACGAATTCAGTCAGAATGGAAAGGCAACAGACAGGCTTGATCTTCTTCTCAAAACCAAGAAAAACATGGAGGATGAGGAGCTGACAGATACGCTTGCAGAGATGGTGAAAAACAAATACGGGGATCTCGGATTCGTACTGAACGTCCTGAAAGAACGACCACAGGTATTTAACCCGTACCTCTTCAAAGGCATTGCGACGTACAGAGACCCAGTCGCAATCAGCACAAAAACGGCTGAACTGATCGCTGTTGGAGCCTCAACCGCTCTCCGATGCGAGTACTGTCTAGAGACGCATATGAAGCGGGCAATCGATGAAGGCGCGTCTCTCGATGAAGTTATGGATGCGATCATGGTAGCCGGCGTCATCTCCGAGTCATCGGCATGGTCTGTTGCCTTTCGAAAATACAAACAACAGGAAGCAAAAATGAGAAAGGGAAATGAATAGAAGTCGCTGCAAAGCCTCGCATCTCTGCCGATAGCATTCCTCACAATCCCCCGCGCCACGGGATAACCCAGGACCCAACCAAATCGTGACACCCTTTCCCTTGACACAGAAGTTCCTTCACCCCTGTAACACTTCTACTCAAAAGGGAATTTTTATCAACTTTTTGTGGATTTTCCTCAAAATCAGACATGTAATTGGGCAAGTATTTGGATTCAAAACTATTCCCGGATTGATCAAGTGCCCGACTCCCTTTTCGCTGGTTCCCAAAGGTTTTTTGATAAATCTAAGGCTCGCTCCAGGCGCCTTCAAAACTCGCCCTTCGGGCTCAGACAGTTGAAGGCGCTGATCTTCCGCTTCGCCTAAGGTTTATGAGCAAAAAAGTCAGGAAACTCCAACCTTTTTTCCTTGACTGGATTTTGCTTTCTAATATATTAGATACCAATTTCCTTACTTAAGAGGTCCGTATATCAAAAAAAGGAAGAAGAAAATGTCTGCGGTCGAGTGTGTTACTGATTGTCAGAATATATTAGGGGAGGGGCCGGCCTGGTCAGTTGATGAACAAAAACTCTACTGGGTCGATATCGTGAAATCAGAGTTTTGGCGTTATGATCCGGAGACTGGAGATACAAAAGTCTGGAAAACGCCGGAGCGTGTCGGATCTTTCGCTTTTCGAGACCAAGGCGGGCTTTTGGTTGCCTTTGAATCCGGTTTGGCCCTCTACGATCCAGAAACTGGCGACACCGAGAAAATTCAGGACATAGAGCCCGAATTAGCCACGACACGCATGAATGATGGACGATGTGATCGTCAAGGCCGATTCATCGTTGGGGGCATGGACGAATCTGAAAAGAGTGAGGCGATTTCAAATGTCTACCGAGTAGACAGGGATCTCAGTGTTCACAAAATCATCTCCGGGGTAGCCTGTGCAAACAGCACCTGCTTCAGTCCTGACGGCCGGGTGATGTACTTTGCCGACACGCCAACCGGTGAGATTTGGGCTTATGATTACGATATCAGTACCGGGGCCATCGCGAACAAAAGGGTATTTACCGACTTTTCCGATCAGCCTGGCACACCGGACGGCTCGATTGTTGATGCGGAGGGGTTTTTGTGGAATGCCCAATGGAATGGTTACCGGGTGATTCGGTATCGTCCGGATGGAACCGTTGACCGGGTATTAGAGATGCCCGTTATGAATCCGACCTGTGTTGCCTTTGGCGGGAAGGATCTTGATGTGCTCTATATTACGACAGCCCGTTATCTCATGACGCCTGAGCAAATCGAGGCTGAACCTCTGTCCGGTGGATTGTTTGCGGTTCGGGTTGATGTCAGAGGGCTCAATGAACCAAAATTTCGCGGCTGAGCTAACCCAACTCAATACAAAATTGTAAGAAAAAGGAGGTGATCGATGCAAAGACAAGCGAATCGATAAGTATTTTTCATCCAATCACAGAAACACCGAGTAAAAGGAGGAGAGTAAGATGAGAACCAACCAAAGATTAAGTCTATTTGTCTTTGTAATCATCAGTTTAGTGTTTATCACGAACATTCCTGCTTTTGCGGTTGATTATGCCAAGCCCGTCGCACTCGATCAAGGGGCGCAAGCCAGTTTTGATAAGGTCAAACAAAAAGACCCTAAAACACTTCGCGTCGCCTACATGCCTCCCGCCACAGAATTCAACTATTACATCGCTATCGGAGAGGGAATCAAGGGCCGGGCCGAGAGGACAGGGGTGGATACCTTTATGCTCGCCCCGCAGAGCGGTGCCGACATCAACGGCCAGATGGGCATGCTGCAGGACGTGATTAGCCAGAAGGTCGATGCCATCATTATATCCACCCATGACGAAAACGCTGCAGCTCCCCTGCTGAAAAGGGCAGTCGATCAAGGCATCGTCGTTACCATCGTGAATTCAGACATCCCCAATTTCCCAACCCCGGTGCATGCTGTGGTTGGCTATTCTCAGCGCAAAGGAACTTATAAAATCGGGCAATACGCGTTAGAACTGGCCAAGGGTAAACCTTTGAATGTAGGCGTTATCGAGGGGCAGCCGGGATATCATTCAACCGAGCGGTGTGGCGGTTTCTTGGACGCCATCAAAGGCTCTAATTTCAAGGTGGTAACCAGTCTGGACGGCAAATGGAATGTTGAAGGTGGTAATGCAGCCGGTATGGACGCCCTTCAAGCTCATCCCGAAATCGAACTCATCTTCGCTGCCAATGACTATATGATCATGGGTGCCGCGATGGCTGCCAAAGCCCTTGGCAGAGACAATCTGATTCTGCTTGGTAATGACGGAGACACCGCCGGCCTGGAAGCCATCTATGAGGGCAGAGTAACCGCTACCGTTGATACGACTCCGTTCGTCATGGGCCAGGTTGCCCTGCAGGTGGTGCTGGATATTTTCAATGAATCCTTCAACGGAGGATTTGTGGAAACTCCGACTACCATTGTCCACAAAGACAATGTAATTCAGGCATTGCAACAGCCGGAAAAACTTTATCCGAAACCTTCTAAGAAATACTAATCCCTGGGTAAAGTAAGGAAACACCCATGCATCGCAGTGGCCAGCCGGTTTGGGAATTAGTCGGCATCACCAAGTCCTTCCCCGGTGTGAAGGCGAATGATAATGTATCGCTTTCCCTATATCCAGGTGAGATACACGCCCTGTTAGGTGCCAACGGCTGCGGGAAAACGACCCTCATCAAAATCTTTTCCGGAGTGTACCAGCCGGACGCCGGTAGTATCCTTTTGAAAGGTAAACCGGTCAAAATGGACACGCCTACCGTTGCCCGTTCTCATGGCATTGCCACGGTGTTTCAGGAGTTCTCCCTGGTGCCAAGCTTGACGGTCAAGGAAAATATCTTCCTTGGCCGTCTCCCCACCAGAGGCAAGAGTCGGGTCGTTTGCTGGGACACCATGCGGGATGAAGCTGTTCGAATTCTCGGCAGCCTGGAAATCGAAATTGATGCCGACGAGGAGGTGGGTAATTTATCGGTTTCCGGGCAGCAGCTGGTGGAGATTGCCAAGGCTTTTGCAGCCGACGCATCGATGATTATTCTGGATGAACCTACTACCGCCCTGGGTATCGACGAGATTGCCAATTTGCATCGGCTTCTACGCCGCATGGCACAACAGGGGAAATCAATGTTGTATGTCTCTCATCGGCTTGACGAAGTCGTTGATCTGGTCAATTCCGTTACCATATTAAAGGATGGCCAGGTGGTCAGTACTGCGGAAGAATCCGAAGTCGACCTCGGCTATATCGTCAAGAAAATGGTTGGCGAAGAAGTCAAGGATTACTACCCTAAGGTGGTTAACAAAACGGACAGTCCTATTCTGGAGGTACGAGACATTTGCACCGAAAACAAGGTGAATAACGTGAGCTTTTCGGTTCACCGGGGAGAGGTGTTCGGATTGGGTGGTGTGTTAGGATCTGGACGGACGGAGATTGCCCGGGCGATTTTCGGGCTCGATCCGTTAACAACCGGCTCGATTCATTTAGACACCCATCAAGTGTCTTTTCGCTCGCCACAGGATGCCATCCAGGCAGGGGTTGCCTTCCTTACCGAAAGCCGCAAGATTGACGGCCTTTTCTTCAATTTCGCGGGTCCACCCAACATCAGCATTGCCAACTTGCTGGCGGTTATGCAAAGAGGACTTGTGCAACCCAAAAAAGAACAGGAAATCAGCCAATCCTACATTGAAAAGTTGAATATTTCTCCGGAGTCACAAACCAAGCTCGTCGGCCTGTTGTCAGGCGGGAATCAGCAGAAAGTCATCCTTTCCCGATGGCTGTTTGCCCAGGCAGACCTTTTCATTCTCGATGAGCCGACCCAGGGAATTGACATCGGAGCCAAGGTTGCACTATTTCATTTGATCAACGAGATAACCGCTCAAGGCAAGGGGGTCATTTTTATCAGCTCTGACCATGACGAGTTGCTGGCCATGAGCGACCGCATCGGCATTGTGCGGAATGGTTCGATCGTAAAAACTGCTGAGGCTAGAGAACTGCGTCATGAAGATCTCGTGCAAAGCTCCGTCGAGGCACCTTTATTGGAGGATTCAAACGCCCGTGTATTACCGGAGAGCGAAGCGGTTCAAGGGCGGAAATAATTCAAATCTGATGGTTCATGTCATAACACCTTTATGTAAAAGCCGGATTCGGGAGACGGATCTAAAAGAGATTTGAGAATGAAAAGCTTTTTTAAAGTAAATCTTAGATCTCAAGTCATCGGGCCACTGGCGGCGACGATTCTGGTCGCGTTTCTCGTGGCCGTGACGACTGAGCGATTTTTGGAGGTGAACAATCTCCGCAATCTTGCCTTGCAAGTCAGCATCGTTTCCCTGATGGCGATTGGATCCACAGTCGTAATTTTCGCGCAGGGCATCGACCTCAGCCCGGGTTCAATGGTTGCGCTGATGACCATGGTTTTTGCCATATCTGTAAAGTTTGGGGGTATTCCTCTGCCCATTGCGATCATGTTAATATTGCTATTCGGTTCCTTCTTGGGCAGTATCAACGGATTTCTGACTGCTTATATCCGGATTCCTTCCTTTATCACAACGCTAGCAGGCTTGAGTGCGTTTCGGGGTATGGCTTTTATGTTCAACAAAGGCTCACCGGTCTTTTCTGTATCAGATTCCTTGGACCCGCTTTTTTACGGAAAGTTTTTTGGCATTCCCATGCCTTTTTTCTACGTTGTCTTTTTCTTTGCCCTTGCTAGCTTCGTCATGCGCTATACTAGGATTGGGCGACACATTTACGCTGTAGGCGGTAATGCTGCGGCGGCCCAACTTTCCGGAATCAATGTTAAACGAACTCAGCTGTTATCCTTTGCCATCGCCGGCTTCATGGCTGCCGTAGCGTCAATTCTGATGGCCGCCCGGCTCAATTCCGGTTCGCCCAATTATGGGGTAGGCATGGAACTGCAAGCCATCGCCGCTGCGGTTATCGGCGGCGCAAGTTTGGCTGGCGGCAGGGGTAATATCCTCTCCACGCTATTTGGAGCGCTTACGATTGTGATCGTCCAAAATGGTTTGAATCTCAATGCGGTGCCTACCTCACTACAGAACATCATTGTCGGTTTGATTATCCTTCTCGCAGTGGGGATCGATATGTGGCGCGAGGAAATTGGTGTGATTTTTCAACGGCTGATACCGTCGCGTAATCCATAGACGATTCGGGCATTTTGCGAGGATAGAAAAATAGATGCTAACCCAACAAATATAGAGGAGGTGGAGCTATGGCCTATCCAAGGACCCTTTCCCACATAGGAATCTCCGTTACTGATCTCGAAAAGGCGGTGAAATTCTATACTGAAGTATTTGGCTGGTATGTGATTATGCCGCCGACAGAAGTCGTGTCGGATGACAGCGCCATCGGCGTTATGTGCGACGATGTATTTGGTGAAGGCTGGGAAAAATTCAAGATTGCCCATTTGTCTACGGGTGATCGGGTTGGCGTGGAGCTTTTCGAGTTCAAGGATGCTCAGGCACCTGAAAAGCAGTTCGAATACTGGAAAACCAGTATTTTCCATGTTTGCGTTCAAGATCCCGATCTAGAGGGATTGACCCAAAGAATTGTCGAACATGGTGGAAAACAACGCATGCCGGTTCGCTATTACTACCCGGATGATAAACCCTATCGAATGGTCTATTGCGAAGACCCTTTTGGCAATATCATTGAGATTTACAGCCACAGCTATGAGTTGACTTATTCTCCTGGGGCTTACGTATAGTCAACTGGAGTTTCCTGAGTTTTGAAGGTAAGGGATTTTTACCCTTCTGATTTTTTGAGACAATTTTGAATCTTTGATACGGAACCTCCATATCCCTTCGCTCCCTTGCTCTTGGGTTGAACCTCTTCTCGCCATCGGCGGGACTCTGAAGCCGCTCTTCGACCCTGAGCCCAGACCGAAGGGGGTTTTCCCCTTACGTTCGGCTGAGCTCACGTCGAGGCCCGCTCGCCCTCGATGGGTGTCCCAACGCTTCCGCAAACGTGCCTCAGGGACGTGAGGATCCACAAAACTGAGGAAACTTTCATAATTAAATCTTGCAAAAACAATATCGAAATGCTATCGGATTTCTTTTAGATCTAGAAGTTGATCTAGGAGTCGGATGTTGCTGCCTTAATACGGGGTTGAATCGACGCTCGTTCGCTATATCGTGAGCTCGAATCAAGTCAGTTAAGGATAAACGTTCTTATTCAACCGCGAAATGGCAGTTTGGGGATTGTCGCATCATAGGTATTATATGAGGAAGGTTTTCCGATGAGTCACAAACTGAAAGTGGTCATAACGGACTATGATTATGGTGACGTAGATGTCGAGCGGTCGGTCATTGAAGGCGCAGGATTCGAGTTAGTGGGTGCCCAGTGTAAGAGCGAAGAAGATTTGATCGAAGTGGCCCATGATGCAGATGCCGTGATTTGTCAATATGCACGTGTGGGAGAAAAAACCATCAATGCCTTTACCAACTGCCGTTTGATCGCCCGTTACGGCACTGGCGTTGATATTGTCGATGTGGAGGCTGCGACGCGCCGCAATATTCTGGTGACCAATATTCCGGACTACTGTGTAGATGAAGTCGCGGATCACGCCATGGCCATGTTGCTAGCCTGCATTCGTAAATTGAAGACGTACGATAGAGCCACTCATTCTGGCATCTGGCGCTGGCAAGCCGGACAACCGATTCACCGAATGCGGGGAAGGACAATGGGTCTTTTGGCATTCGGCAAGATCGCACGGGCAATCGCAGAAAGGGCGAAGCCTTTTGGCGTGCGACTGATCGCGTACGATCCTTACGTTGCTAAGGAAGACTTCGTCCTCTACGGCGTGACACCCGTATCCTTTGACGAACTGATCGAACAATTAGATTATTTGATGATCCAGGTACCCTTGACCTCCGAGACCCGAGGAATGATTGGTGAGGCGGAATTGAAAAAGATGAAACCGATATCTGTCCTCATCAACACAAGCCGCGGTCCCCTGGTGGATAATGAAGCGCTCTACAGAGCATTAAAGGAAGGATGGATCAGCGCAGCCGGTATTGACGATACCATTGAAGAGCCGGCCAAGAAAAAAGACTGGAAGCCGGTTAATCCGTTATTCGGATTGGATAACATGATTATTACACCGCATTCGGCGTACTATTCCGAAGAATCAATCCATGAAGCACGGCTCCGTGCGTCAGAAGAGGTCGTTCGCGTTCTGGGTGGTCATGGGCCATTATCACCCGTTAACCGGGTTAAGCTGGCTGACGGCAGCTACTCCCGCCCATTGTGACTCAGTCCGAACAAACGGTGTGCCTGTCATGCGGGGGTCAGGTCTTGTTCTTATGGCCCGACAATGCTTGCCGCCCGCCTAGAACCTTTTGCTGATTCGGTTTGCTCAACGCCACGGTCGACCAGTTTTCTCAAGAACCAAAAAACCTCGTGGTAGCACGCAGGGCACTGACAATCAAAGGGCTTGGAGATCCAGCCCAACTTTGCTGATTCATGCGTCTAGGTCGAGGCGTGCGCTTGTGCAGAACCTACGCTGTCTACGTGGGAGACGCGGAGGATGAGTTATTGGCAAAGTGTGCCGAGCCCACCGCCGACCCGGGTGATCGTTGGGGTTTATGATGAGGAGGGTCGTTGGGTTAAAGTATTTGATTTAAGCGGACGCGGCGGTAGAAAATGGAGCGGACAACCTACATGTCACGTAAAGTGATCCATTGGGCGGTGGGAAAAAATTCGAGGAATCGGGCTTCCTGCGTTCGGCTGTATACCGTGCTTCTCGGAGCGGTTTTGTTGACGGTGTATCAAGCCGGATGTGACAGTCAGCGTGAAAAACAGAATCTACCTCAGGCCGGTCGGCTGGAAAAAGCCCAATTCGTTGGTCGGCAAACCTGCATTGAATGCCACGAGGAGCAATACAAAGAATGGATCGGTTCTCATCATGATCGCTCGATGGATGTTGCAACCGAGGAAACCGTTCTCGGTAATTTCAATAATACGACGTTCACTAATTATGGCCTCACCACAACGTTTTACAAGAGCAACGGAAGATTTCTCGTCCGCACGGACGGACCTGACGGCAAGCTCAACAACTATGAGATCAGTTATGTTTTTGGTTTTGACCCGCTTCAGCAATATATGATCGCGTTTCCTGACGGACGAATCCAGGTGCTGGACATCGGGTGGGACACCCATCCGAGGGGAGACGGGGGTCAGCGCTGGTTTCACCTTCACCCGGATGAGAAGATCACCTCCAGGCACATTTTTCACTGGACCAGGCGGTTCCTCAACTGGAATTATATGTGCGCTGAGTGCCATTCAACCAACCTGCAAAAAAACTTTGATCTGGAGACAAATACCTTTAAGACAGCCTGGTCTGAGATCGATGTCGGTTGCGAGGCATGCCACGGACCCGGCTCCAACCATGTTGAGTGGTCGCGTGATAATGGAAGGAAAGATCCCCAAACTGACAGGTACAGCAATTTGGGCCTCGAGGTGAATCTCAGGGCCGAAGATTCCCGTGTGCAGGTTGAGGCATGTGCGCGTTGCCATTCCCGTCGAAATGGGCTACGCAGGAATTACCGGTACGGCAAAGCCTTTATGGATGATTATGTGCCCCAGATATTGATAGACCCTTACTATTATGCCGATGGCCAAATCCTGGACGAGGTCTACGTGTATGGATCTTTCATTCAGTCAAAGAAATATCATAAGGGAGTCCGCTGTACTGACTGCCATAACCCGCATACTGCAAGACTTCACACGGGCGGCAATGAACTGTGCAACCGCTGTCATGCTTCCTCACCGTCACGGCAGTTTGAGATGCTTACCCGTAAGAACTATGACACACCTGAACATCATTTTCATGAGCAAAATTCACCTGCCGGCGAGTGCGTCGAATGCCATATGCCGGAAACAAAGTACATGATCGTTGATCCCCGCCGTGACCATAGCTTTCAAATACCCCGACCCGATCTATCAGTGAAGCTCGATATACCCAATGCCTGTAACAGATGTCACAAGGACAAATCGCCTCAATGGGCTGCAGATAAGGTAAACGAATGGTATCCATTATCAAGGGATAAACGGGAGAAAGATACCCATTTTGCCGAAATCTTTGCAGCTGGACAAGCGGGAAAGCCTGAAGCCGAATCCTTGTTAGTAAAGGTGGTTCTTGATCGTTCTCGGCCTGCCATTATCCGGGCAACAGCACTGAATATACTGTCTACATACAGAAGCCTGGAAGCGCTCAAGGTGACGGCATCGGCACTTGAGGATAATGATCCGTTGGTACGATATGAGGCAGCGAGGGGAGTTTCAGCATTAATCCCGAAAAGGCTGGGGAACGAGGATCAACAGAAAAAGTATTCACACCTCGTGCCTCTTCTAAAAGATCCAATACGTGCGGTGCGAACAGAGGCTGCACGTGGGCTGGCCGAAGTGCCAGCAGAGCTCTTTGATCAATTGCATCGAAAGGATTTTGAACGAGCCCTTGATGAATATAAAGAGCGCCAGCAATCCATCGCCGACCGCCCTGAGGCACACCTTAATTTAGGGTTGATCTATCAGAACCTCGGGCAGAATGATATGGCTGAAGACTCATATCGAACCGCCATAAGATTGGTCTATGATTTTGCGCCTGCCCGTTTTAATCTCGCAAATCTCTACAATTCGATGGGACGAAACAAGGACGCTGAAGAGCAATTCCGTGAGATCATCAACCTGGACCCTGGCGATGGAGAGGCATATTATTCACTGGGATTGCTATTAGCCGAGATGAATCGACTTGATGATGCAGTCGGTTCTCTAGCTAAAGCGGTTCAGCTGATTCCTGATCGTGCGCGTGTGCGTTACAACTACGCGCTGGCACTCCGGCACGTTGGAAAGAACAGAGATGCTGAAAAAGAAATGTTGAAGGCCTATCAGAGTGACCCGTGGGACCCCGGGATCTTACACACTCTGACGCTGTTTTACATGCAAGAGGGTCAGTGGGATCAGGCGCTGCGGTTCGCTCGAGAGCTCGAGGACCTCGTGCCGGATGCATCGGGCCCAAAACAGCTGGTGATTCACATAGAAAAACAATTGTCATCTCAAGGAGATCAACAGTAATGAAGTCATTGAAACACATTAGGGCTCTCAATATCTAAATGTAGCTAATCTCTTCACTCGCCCCATACGGATTGCTTCCCGCCGCTATTGCTTCCCCACTCCGAAATGGATTACGATTAGGGTGTCAGGATCACCGAATCTGAGATTCAGCTTCCAAAGAGGGTAAAGGACCGAAGGGAGCAGGTCATGCTGGGTGTAAGGAAACGACAAAAGATAATCCTAACGTTTGCAATCACATTCGCCTTTGCCCTGGCCGGGTGTGCGACGGTCCCGTACGATGAAGCGCTCGAAGCTCGCAGTCCATATGAGACCGGGCAGTTGCTCAGGCGGGCAGGTTTTCAAGAGCAGCACCCAGGTAATCCCGAGGAACTCAGGCAGCTGGAGACGATGACGCAAAGAAGGATCATTCCCAAGGTGCAGAATGGTGGTATCAACTATGTGTATGCGGATGTGACTTATTGCAAGTGTCTGTACGTGGGGACAGAGGGGGCCTATCATCGCTACCTGGATCTCGCGCAACAGGAGCGGGCTACCAGGGAAAGACGCCAATCCACGAGATGGCGGCAGGAAAGGGGAATGGATTGGACGGCTGTGGGGAGTCCATGGGGTCCCAACCCCTGAGAAGACGGAGATCCTGGAGCTTTGATGTTTTCCCCTGTATCATGCCATATGTAAATCAGGAAGGGACGTCCCCCATCCGATGCATGGCTACTATTCCCAAGGACTGTCCGCCGAAAGGCTTCTACGAGTCTATGAGCTAGCCCCTCCACGAGTCAAGCGCCATCTGAAAGCCGAAATCGAGTTCGTTCTTGAGAGAATAAAACCATCCGATCTTGTTCTAGAGCTTGGGTGCGGATATGGGAGAGTTCTCGAAAGGTTTGTTGAAAGGGCAAGAACCGTCATCGGTATCGATACGTCCCATGAGAGCCTTAGACTGGCCCAGGAGAGGATGAGGGTTAGGCCTTTCTACTATCTTCTTGGTATGAACGCGGTTGAGCTCGGATTTCATCACCAACAGTTCGATATCGTGGCCTGTATTCAAAACGGAATTTCGGCCTTTAAGGTGGATCAGAGAACCCTGATCGGAGAGGCCATACGTGTGACCAAACCGGGGGGGAGGGTCCTCTTTTCGAGCTATTCCAAGAGTTTTTGGGAGAATCGGCTCGAATGGTTCCAGATCCAAGCCGATCATGGGCTCATCGGAGAGATCGACTATGAAACAACAGGGGATGGGATCATCGTCTGCAAGGACGGGTTCGAGGCAACGACTGTTGGTCCCGATGGCTTTGAAGCGTTGACTTCAGGTTTTGACATCGACCCCGAAATAACCGAGGTCGATGGCTCCAGCATCTTCTGTGAAATACGCGTCGGGGCCCGCTGAAGAGCGCTCTTTCCCTTCACAGAATGAGGGTTCCAGCCCGTTCTCGGACCCGTCCCATGGTTACTGAAGCGAGGATCCAGGCAGGCGTGGCCAAGCTTGAAATGTAATTTCCCCGCTAAGGGCAGACAATCCTCCTTCCATCGACGACAATCTCTCCCCCTTTTACCACCATGTCCACATGATTGATGCCAAATCGATAGGGGAGGTATTGATAGTTTGGAACCTGAAGCACCACGAAATCTGCCTTCTTTCCCACTTCCAGGCTTCCTACCTCCGAACCCCGGTCTAAGGCATGAGCGGCATTAATGGTCGCCGCATTGAGCGCCTGTTCTGGCGTCAACCTCATCTGATTGCATGCCAATGCGATGATGATCTGCATATTCTCGGTGGGACAAGAACCCGGATTGAAATCGGTGGCCAGGGCCAAGGGCATCCCTCTCTTCAGCATCTCCACAGCAGGGGCATAACAGTCTTCTCGTAGGAAAAAATTGACACCTGGGAGGAGCACACCAATCACCCCTTTCGCGGCCAACTTATCCATGGCAGATTGTGAGATATGTTCAAGGTGGTCTGCCGTGGTGCCGCCCAAATCAGCGGCCAGCTCTGCTCCCCCTAGGTCGTTAAACTGTCCGGCATGGATTTTTAGCCTTAAGCCGTGCTCCCTGGCCGCGTTTAGGATCCTTCGGGCCTGATCGGAGGAGAAGGCGCCCCGTTCGCAAAAAACATCGCAAAACTCTGCATATTCTCTCGCCTCGGGCAGCATCTGCAGCATTGTACTGACATAGTCGTCAGGCGTGTCCTTATGTTCAGGGGGGACTGCGTGGGCTCCTAGGAAGGTCGGGACGATCTCCAGAGGATGACGTTGTTGCAACAGGCGAATTGCTTTCAGCATCTTCAGCTCGCTTTCCCGGTCCAATCCGTAACCGGTTTTGACCTCTGCAGTTGTGGTTCCATGGAGCAACATGTTGTCTAAGTAACCGATTGAAACAGAGGCCAACTCTTCTGGCGAAAGTCTCCTCGTCTCCCTGACTGTTTTGAGAATCCCACCCCCCTTTTCAAGAATCTCCATGTAGCTAGCCCCTCTGAGTTTCTGAACGAATTCGTTGACCCGACTGCCCCCGAAAACGGCATGGGTATGAGGATCGACGAAACCCGGCATGACCACACGGTTAGTGGCATCAATGGTTTTAGTTGTGGAATCATCCAATCTGGTCTTCTTTGCTAGGTCGGACGTTTCACCAACAAAGACCAAGCGATCCCCTGAAACAGCTAGCGCCCCGTCCTCGATGATATCCAGCTCATCCATCTCATTCTTGACTTTGGGTCGTCCCGAAGGATTGGCCGCGGTGACTAATTCCCCACAGTGATAGACGATAAGATCGATCTTCTCCATAGTCCTCGGTCCTCAACAGTGCCTCATCCGGGTATCTTAACCCCTTTTCTCTGTGCCGTCTCCAAGGCTTCCGTATAGCCTGCGTCTACGTGGCGGGCGATACCGATCCCCGGATCCACGGTCAAGACTCTTCCGAGTCGCTCGGCCCGCTCCGGCGTTCCGTCGGCCACGATTACCATCCCCGCATGGAGTGAGTTGCCAATGCCTACCCCGCCTCCGTGGTGAAAGCTCACCCAACTGGCTCCGCTTACGGCGTTGAGTGCAAAATTCAGGAGTGGCCAGTCACCAATGGCGTCGCTTCTGTCTTTCATCCCCTCGGTCTCCCGATGCGGAGAAGCCACGGAGCCACAGTCCAGGTGATCCCGACCAAATACAACAGGTGCTTTGATTTCGCCTCGGGCTATCAGGTCGTTTACTTCCAGACCGAACCTCGATCTCTCGCCATATCCCAACCAACAGATCCTCGTGGGCAGCCCGAGAAAAGGGATCTTCTCTGCGGCCAGACGAATCCATCGACGAAGGGGCTCATCATCAGGAAAAAGGTCAAGGACCAAACGATCTGTCCTTTGAATATCCTGAGGATCACCAGAGAGAGCAGCCCACCGAAAGGGTCCCCGACCCTGACAGAAGAGCGGCCGGATAAATGCCGAGATGAACCCTGGATACCGAAAGTCCCCTGCCTCATCTCGCACCTTTACGCCAGCCTTTTCGGCCTGGGCCCTTAAATTGTTGCCGTAATCGAAGCAAATGGCCCCCTTTTTCTGCATGTCTAAGATCGCTTCGACGTGTTTCCCAATCGATTCCAAGGACCTCCTCCAATATTCATCCCGGTCCTTTTCCCTCAGTTCATCAAGCTCCTCTAGGTCTCCCAGGGGAACGTAGGCGGAGAGATCATGGGCTGGGGTCTGGTCCGTGACCACATCCGGCGTTGTCCCTCGACGGACAAGTTCGGGGTAGATGAAGGCGGCATTCCCCACCAACCCCACTGACAGCGGGTTTCCTTTCGTCTTGGCCTCCATGACCCACTTCAGTGCTTGATCCAAATCATCGGTCATGCGATCGCAGTAGCCTTCATCCACCTTCCGTTGGATTCTCTCGGGTCTCACCTCGACGTCCAAAAGGACCCCTTCGTTCATTGTGACAGCCATAGGCTGGGCTCCACTCATACCTCCCATCCCGGCAGTGAGAACCAACTTGCCACGAAGGGAAGTGGCATTGAACTCCTTTTGAGTCAGAGCAGCGAGGGTCTCATAGGTTCCTTGAAGGATGCCCTGGGTGCCGATGTAAATCCAGCTTCCAGCGGTCATTTGTCCGTACATTGTGAGACCCAGCTCATCGTAGAGATCGAAGTTCTCCTGAGTCGCCCAGGCCGGAACGACGTTGGAATTGGCTAGGATCACTCGAGGGGCCTGGGCGTGAGTCCGGGCGATGTAAACCGGTTTTCCAGATTGAACGCACAGGGTCTCATCTTCCTTCAGGTCCACGAGGGCTTTCACGATTCGGTTGTATTCCCGCCAATTCCTGGCTGCCCTCCCTGCACCCCCGTAAACGATGAGCTCTTCCGGTTGAACGGCCACTTTGGGGTCCAAATTGTTCATCAGCATCCTCAGTGCCCCCTCGGCGTCCCAGGTGTGACATCGGCGTTCTTTCCCCGTGGGGGCCACAATCGGCAAGGGCGGTCTTTCCTCGTAATACATGGGTCGTGTCATCGGGTATTCTCCTTTTTCAGGAGGGGCCGGATTTGAGGGAGCACGGCCCTTCTCTCTCCTGAAATTCACTTCGGGTGGTGTCGCAATTAACTGGAGTTTCCTGAGTTTTCAAAGCAAGAAGTTTGTAACCTTCTGATGTTTCTCGAGAATTGTGAATCGTTAAGTGGAACCCTCATATCCCTTCGCTCCCTTGGTTCCGCGCTGACCCTCGCAGGGCTCACAGGTTAATCAAAAGAAGGATAAAGGTCAAAGGACAAAGGAAAGAAGACCAAGAAGTCCAAATCGATGATCCTTTAACCTTTCGCCTTTAACCTTGTGTTCGAAACGTTGGTGCGCTCATGAGCCACAAAGAGAGCCTGAAGAACGCCAGAGCTTATTGGCATAAACGCTTCCGTAAACGTCCCTCAGCGGCATGAGCGTCCACAAACCTGAGGAAACCCCAGACAATTGACTGGAGTTTCCTCAAAAACCAGGTATG
>JABAOC010000707.1_pt1 | contig 20258 bp, 22 predicted proteins | sample 7062161 | NCBI WGS metagenome assembly JABAOC01 (sample SAMN14538625, study PRJNA623070) | marine sediment metagenome | biome: marine biome [ENVO:00000428]; feature: marine pelagic biome [ENVO:01000023]; material: deep marine sediment [ENVO:00002113] | place: India: Gulf of Khambhat ... | reverse complement strand
GTCATGATCAGTGATGGCGATGAGGTCCAGGTCGGTCTCGTGCTGGACGTACTCCAGTATCTCCTTCACACTGGCGACACCATCACCAGCGCCGCTGTGAATATGCAAGTCTGCCTTGCTTAGGGTGGAGTCAGCTTCCATGTGTCGCATCTCGCCAGATGGGGTACAGCATCAGCCATTGCTCGGGATATCGACTGATCCATTCTTCCATTCGAGCCACGACTTTTCGCACGTTGACTCGCACATCTCGCTGAAAGTCGCCGGTCTGCTCCAGCTCCAACGGAGGCTCTATCTGTATCAGGGAGCTATTGTCAGGCTGCCGGAGGGCGAAGCAGGTGGTGAGCATGGCTCCCGTTCGCAGTGCCAGCTGCACGTGACCGTCCGGAAGTCGCGCAGGCGCGTCGAAGAAGTCTACGAGGATTCCGCTGCGTGTGATGTCGCGATCCGCAGCTATGCCCACGGTCTCGCCTCTTCGCAAGGTGCGGTACACACCTAGCAGGGGGCCGTCAATTGGCAGTAGCCTGATCCGGTCACTGGCTCGAAGCTTGCAGACATACTGGTAGAGCTTCTCTGGCTTCAGGTGTTCAGCCGGAATGGTCATGTTGAGGTTCAGAGCAGAGGCGATCTGCCATAAGGCGTCGAAGGGGCCGAAATGGGCCGACACTAGGACTAGGCCTCGTCCACTCTCGAGAGCTTCCCCAAGGTGGTCGGCTCCCCGGATTGTAACGGTCGCGTTTGCCTCCTCCTCATCGAGCACATGTTTGTGGAAAAGGTCGAAGTAGTTCTTGGAAAGGTTGGCGAAAACCTCCAGCGCTGTAGCCGTGACACTGGCGTCATTCGCCTTTGCGCCGAAGACATGGGAGAGGTTCTCCTTGAGAGCCGTTGCTCCTGTCCGGCTGGCGTAGAAGGCAACACAGCCAGTCTTGGCAGCAAGCCAGTATCCGAAACGGCGAGGAATTCGGGGGCCGACAGAGCCGGCGACCCGGTAGAAGTAATAGGCGAGGAGAGACTGGCTCATGGCAACTCAGACTCTCGGAGCCACATGCGGCGGAACATGTACCATTGGTCCGGGTAGCGCCGGATCACGTCCTCTTGCAAGCTCACTATTCGCTGGGTGATGAACTGGATGTCTCGCTCGAGGTCGCCGGTGACGTCGAACTCCAAAGGGGGATAGATCTCACCTACGTAGTCGTTATCGGCGTTCCGAACCAGATAGCCGGTGACAATGCTGGCTCCTGTCCTGAGGGCCAAAGTTGCTGGACCGGCGGGCCAGGGTATTTGGCGGCCGAAGAACTCCACAGGCACCCCTTCGGCGGGAGGCAGAGGTCTATCGGTCACCAGCCCTACTGCCTCATTGCGGCGCAGCGCTTTGTAGACACGTTTGAGCGCGTACTCCATGGGGATGAGCTCGATCCCCAGTCTCGCGCGCAGGTCAATCGCCAGGCGGTTGATGTACTCATTGCCGACGGTCTCAGATACTGCACTTACCTTGTAGCCGCTACTCGCCAGGGCCGCACCTGCCACTTCCCAATTGCCGAGATGGATGCCTACGAGGAGAACGCCTTTGCCGCGTTCGAAGGCCTTGTCCAGGTTATCCCAGCCCGTGCCCTTTAGCCTATCCTGTAAGGCCGCGGGTTCGATAACGCTCACGCGGGCGAAGTCCACCAGCAATTTCATGTAGTTGCGAAAAGAGTTCCTTGCCGTACGCCTGACCGTCTTGGCGCTGGCCTCCGGGCCAAGGACGTGGCGCATGTTAGCGATGACGTTTCTCCTCCCGCTGGGCCAACATACGTACACCAAGTCGCCTAGGATGCTGGCTATTGAGTAGCAGAGCTTCAGCGGGAGGTGCTGTGCGAGGAAGAAGGGGGGCAGGATTAGCCAGTAGACGATCATGCAGTTTTGCCTGTCACCTCCTGCTCGCTTGTCGTGTCTTGCCGGCTGGCTCTACTTGCCCTGGATGAACTCCTCCACCATCCGGCGGGCCTCATCGTCGGTGTACTGCACTGGTGGTGTCTTCATGAAATACGCAGAGGGCCCTTGTAGCGTGCCACCGATGCCTCGATCGAGGCCCAGTTTGCAGCACCTCACCGCGTCGATCACCACACCCGCCGAGTTGGGCGAGTCCCAGACTTCCAGCTTCAATTCGATGTTCAGAGGAACATCGCCGAAGCTGCGCCCCTCCAAGCGTATGTGGGCCCACTTTCTATCTGTTAGCCAGGAGATATAGTCGCTGGGGCCGATGTAGATGTTGTCTTCCCCTATGTCGTAGTCCAACTGCGACGTGACAGCCCCGGTCTTGGAGATCTTCTTCGACTGGAGGCGAGCGCGCTCCAGCATGTTCCAGAAGTCCATATTTCCGCCCACATTCAACTGGCTCGTGCGCTCCAGTCTCACTCCACGGTCACGGAACAGCCTCGTCAAGACACGGTGCACAATGGTGGCCCCCACCTGCGACTTGATGTCATCGCCGATCATGGGCAGCTTGAATTCTTTGAAGCGGCTTTGCCAGTAGTCCTCACGGCCGATGAAGACGGGGATGCAGTTGACGAAACCGCAGCCAGCGGTGAGCACCTGTTCTACGTACCACTTGGTGGCCATCTCGCTGCCCACCGGCAGGTAGTTGACTACCACATCTGTCTTCGTTTCCTGCAGAATGCCCACAATATCCGACGTCTTGCCCGGAGCTTTCTTGATGACTTGCTTCAGGTACTTGCCAAGGCCATCGTGGGTCATTCCTCTGTGGACCGGGACTCCAAGGTTGGGGACATCCGCGAAGCGGCAGGTATTGTTGGGGTGGATGAAAATCGCCTCCGAGAGGTCCTTGCCAACCTTGTTGGCGTCGATATCGAAGGCAGCAGTGAACTCTATGTCTCGGATGTGGTAGCCCCCGAGGTTCACGTGCATGATACCCGGCACTAGGTCCTTCGGCTTGGCATCCTTGTAGTAGAAGACGCCTTGCACGAAAGCCGAGGCGCAGTTACCAACACCGATGATGGCCACCCTAACTTTCTTGTCTTCCCTCGTCGCCTTCTTGGGCTTCTCCTTTTGATTCTTCGCTTTCTCTTCCTGCACTTTGGCTCTTACCCCCTGGGTTCTCTGGAGTTGCCTGCACAGCGAACGGTGTACAGGTTCCAGGTCTGCGCTTCCTCGTTGACGGGTAATAATCCTACCCCAAGACAGGTTTCCTTGTCAAGACTACAAAGTGCTTGCACCAAGAGATCGTTAAGACCTTCGGCGCTCGCCACTCTACCGTCCCTCCCAACTATCCCTCGTTTCAATGGCTCAGTCGAAAACTCGCACGGCCGCATTGAAGAAGAATCCTATCAACTGGAGGCCTTGCTCAACCTGCCAGATTCACTCAGGAAGGCCTTCACCTACATGCTATACCTCCACCTGGGGAGATCTAGCGTGAACCTGAAGAAAACCCCCTTCAAAGCAGTCCAGGAACAGACCCACACCCAAGAATCTCACTTCAGGACCCTCCTGCCCGTGGTCTTGGATCGGCTCCCTCTCTTCGGCCCACAGCTCCGCGCTGTAAACGATGTCTCTGGCGAGGTTATCTTCGACGTTAGGTCGCAGCTTCTCCGCCAGCAGGCTCCCGACGTCTTCCCTTGAGCATCCCAGGAAAGTGCGCTCAGCGTCCACCACGGGCAGAGCTCCAGTCACCAAGGACTCGCCGATCAGTGAGGATGGGTACCTGACCATTGCTGGGGCTGCCTACTGATGCTATAATACGGCCAAGCTACTGCACGAAAGGAGGCGCCAATCATGCCTCGCGAAGCCTTCGACGAACAACTCAAGGAACTGGAGCAAGAGCTGTTGGAAATGGGTTCGCTCGTTGACAGAGCGATCGACCGGAGCGTTCAAGCTCTGGCAGACCGGGACATCGACCTATCTCGACAGGTGATTAAGGACGATGAAGCTGTCAACGATGTCCAGCACGACATTGAGGAGCGGTGTCTAGTACTGATTGCCACACAGCAACCTCTGGCCAGCGACCTTCGAGTGATCTTTGCCATTGCCAACATAGCAACGGAGTTGGAGAGAATGGCAGATCACGCAAAGGGCATTGGACAGATTGGCGTCATGATGGGCCCCCGAGAGCCGCTCAAGCCACTGATAGACATCCCTCGCATGGCCCAGAAAGCGCGTTGGCTGCTCGAGACGGAGCTGGAGGCTTTCGTGAAGCGGGACGTTGAGCTGGCCAGAAGCCTCGGTGAGGAGGACGATGAGATTGATCGGCTCTATGACCAGGTATTCAGGGAGTTGCTGATCTTCATGATGGACGACCCACGAACCATCACTCGGGCGACCTATCTCCTGTGGACCGCTCACAATCTAGAACGCATAGCGGATCGGGCCATCAACATCGGTGAGCGCGTGGTCTTCCTGGTGACAGGCAAGGTCGAAGAGCATAACGTCTAGAGAGGCAGTGAACGAAATGGATACCAGGGAAGCCACCGACTTGCGTAACTGGCTGGAGGAGGAGCGCCGCCGGGACAAGGCTCTTCTGGATGAGTTACAGAAAAGGGTGGACGAACACGAGGATCAGTTCTCCGCCAGTGCGGACAAGATGGACAGGCTGGAGGAAGGCCTGGCTCAGACTAGGGCCGAGGGGGCGGGGGTGTCTCGATTCGATCAAGCGCTGCAGCAGTACAAGAAGGATCTCCTCTTGGAGATGCAGCGGTGGCAGGAACGACTTCGGAAGGAAACGGACCGACAAGACGAGGTTCTGCGGCGAGAGAGGCAGGATCGGGTCACGGCGCTGGCAAAGCTGGAGGAAAGAGTCGAGGAGACCTTGCGTCTTCAACAGCTGCTCGAGATTGAGAAGGCTGAGATGCAGCGGTTGAACAAGGTGGCTTCGGAGCTGAGGCTGCAGCTAGAAGATACGTCAAAGACAGTCAAAGGACAGCAAGAGACGTTAGTGGCAGTCGGCGAGCAGATTAGCAGGAACGATCAGAGGTTGGCACAACTTCTGCAGGGGCAGGAGGATGCAAAGGCAAGCTCCGAGCGAATCGCAGAGCGGTTGAAGTATCTGGAAGGGTGGGCCGAACGGGGCGCGCAGCAGATGGCCGATTTGCAGGCCTTCGGTGAACAGCTGCGAGAAGAGCAGGCGCAATTCCTGGGCGAGTTGCGGACCGTCGACGATCGCCGCAAGAAGCAGATAGCCCAGTGGGCAAAGGAGTTGCGGACGTGGCGCGATGAAGCTAAGAGTACTCGGGAACAGCTGGCGCTTAGTGAGAAACAGTACAGGAGTGCGGAGAAGATGCTGGGCTCCCTGGAGGAGATGAAGATCCAGCTCGAGAAGGACCGAGAGGCCGTGGAGCACTCGGAGCGGACGGCAGAGGAACGCCAGCGACAGCAACTCGAGGATTGGCGAAAAGAGAACGAGTTGCTCTGGCTGAGGAACGAGGAACGGTGGCAGCAGCTCGGTGAGGAGAATGCAAAGCGCGACGCTCACGTAGCCCTGCTGTGGGAATCACACGCGGCACATCTCCGCCGCCAGATCGGAGAGTTCGACAAGTTGATCAAGGAACTGGAGAAGCGGCTCCTTCGTGCTGGCAAGTAGACACCCGTGGGACAGCGGATTCGGACGATTGGCACTGCAGGACATGTAGATCACGGCAAGTCCGCCTTGGTAAGGGCTCTTACGGGGATAGACCCTGACCGGCTCAAGGAGGAGAAGGAAAGGGAAATGACCATTGACTTGGGATTTGCCTGGTTGACCCTGCCTAGCGGTGCGGTGGTAAGCATTGTCGATGTGCCGGGTCATGAGAACTTCATCAAGAACATGTTGGCCGGCATAGGCGGCATTGATGCCGCGCTTTTCGTAGTAGCCGCTGACGAGGGGGTGATGCCTCAGACCCGGGAACATCTGGACATCCTCGATCTGCTGCAACTGGAACACGGATTGGTGGCAGTCACGAAGGTGGATCTGCTCGACGACGAGGAGTGGCTGGAACTGGTCGCCGATGACGTCGCCGAGCTGTTGAAAAACACCACCCTGGCTGATGCAGGGATAGTGCCAGTGTCGGCTCGGACTGGGGAGGGCGTTGCAACTCTTATGGAGCAGCTTGATGAACTCCTCGCGACGGTGCCTCCCAAGCCAGACCTGGGGAAGGCCCGTCTGCCGATAGACAGGGTGTTTGTCATGCCGGGCTTCGGCACGGTGGTGACAGGGACCCTCATCGATGGCGGTCTGGAGGTCGGTCAAGAGGTTGAGATACTGCCGTCTGGCTTGAAGTCTCGGATCCGTGGTTTGCAGACCCACAGGCAGAAACTGGACCTAGCTGAACCAGGTGGCCGGGTGGCTGTGAATTTGGTGGGCGTAAGCAGCGACCAGTTGGAGCGGGGGGACGTGCTCGCGGTACCGGGTTGGCTGAAGAGCACCGGGTTGATCGACGCTCGCCTGCGCCTGCTTCCTAGTGCTCCCAAGACTCTCAAGCACAATGTGGAAGTGGAGTTCTACGTAGGTTCAGCAGAGATCATGGCTCGCACGCGCTTGCTGGGGGACAAGGTGATAGCGCCTGGCGATGAGGGTTGGGTGCAGTTCCGCCTCGCTCATCCCACGGCAGTAGCGCGAGGTGATCGGTTCATCATTCGGCAGCCGTCGCCCAGCCTGACTATAGGCGGTGGGGTCATAGTGGAGCCGAATCCACAGCGTCGGCATCGCCGGTTCCGTCCGGCAGTGCTGGAGCGCCTAGAGGCACTCTCTCGTGGCACGCCGGAGGAGATCTTGCTCCAAGCCGCGGACGGTATGCGCCCTCGACCAGCAAGGGAGTTGCTGCAGGAAAGTGGATTGGCCGAGGACACGGCAAGGGAGGCTCTAGAGGCGCTACTGAGCCAGTCGAAGCTCCTCGTTCTTGGTGAAGATGACATCGCGGCAGCCGAGGCCTTGCGCAGGAACCTATACCTGATGTCGAAGGCGGGCTGGGAAGACCTGGGGAATCGCGTGCAGGGTCTACTGGGGGAATACCATGTACGCTATCCTCTTCGGCGTGGAATGCCGCGCGAGGAACTGAAGAGTAGGGTGAACCTGCCAACGCGGGCCTTCAATGGAGTCGTCGACCACGCCGTTGCGCAGGGTGGCCTGGTCGAGGATCAGGGTGCTCTGAGACTGGCTGGACACGAGGTTAGATTCAGTGGGGAGCAGCAGCGGAAGATTGATGACCTTCTGTCCACATTCGCTCGTAGTCCCTACGCGACGCCTTCAGTGGCCGAGTGCGAGGCTGCCGTCGGGTCGGAGGTGCTCAACGTCCTGCTGGAGGAAGGGCGGCTGGTACGCGTGAGTGACACTGTTATCTTCCTCGCTGACACCTACGAGGAGATGGTGAGGAGGATAGTCGATCATCTCAAGGCCGAGGGGAGCATCACGGTCGCTCAAGTGCGGGACATGCTTCAAGCGAGCCGCAAGTATGCGCTTGCTCTGATGGAGCACCTGGATGAGCAACGCATCACCAAGCGTGTAGGAGACGAGAGGGTGCTGCGTTGATGGCGGATCATGCCTCTGAAACTGTCCTCGCTTGACGAAGCCCTCGAAGAGATGACGCACTTGGCCCTCGCCGATGAGTAGAGCCAGCGACTGGCGCGAGCGCGAGAACTGCTGCACGACGCTGATCCACAACAGCTAAGAGAAAAGCTGCTAGATCGGACTTTGCGAGTACCCTGGCTGGTGGGCGTCCCTCTGCGAACTCTAGATGCGTTCTTCACCCCGCCTGACTGCCCTTGGAACTACAGCGTGGTTGCCGCCGACGGCTCTACCATGCCGCCAGACAGACACAGTCCCGTCCGGTACTACGTGATCAACACCGGACACGCCGTTCTCACCTACGGGGATAGTCCTAATGCCGACCTCGATTCCTCCACGGGGTTCTATTTCCGAAGCGAAGACTTGTACTTTGATCCCTCGACGGGGAGCTTTCCGGTGGAGGGAGCGCGCCTGAGTGCCCTGATGAGTGTGGCGGAACTGAAGGCCTTGTGGGGAGCGGCCAGACGAATGGGAGCGCCCGTCGTGGCTCTCGGCGATGGGTCCTTGATCCTATGGGGGTTGCAGAACGAGGATGCTCGGGTGCAAGGGCAATTGCTGGGGGAGTTCCTGCGATACCTGGAAGAGTTCCGTGCGGCAGGCATACCCGTGGCGAGTTACATCAGTTATCCCGGCGCACAAGATGTGGTCAACTCCCTCAGGGTATGGCTGTGTCGGCAGGAGGCCATAGATTGCAGCAACTGTTCCTCTTCGCAGGTGATGGATATCTGCAGGGCTCTGGCGTGGATTCTTGACCGACAGTTGTTTGGCTTGTTGGGGGCCGGGGAGCGCTCTGAGATATTCGACAGCACTTCGGCTATCCTGGAGCGGTACGGGATTCACCGCATTCAGTTCTTCTAGATGGACGTAGGAGGCGAGGTGGCGCGCATAGAGGCTCCCGAGTGGGTGATGAGCGATTCTGAGATGGTGGCTCTGGTCCAGGCCACCATCTTCGATCAGTGTCGTCGGAGCAAGGTCTATCCCGCTTATCCGCCGGCGCTGCAGGAGGCCCACGAGCAAGCCGTTATCTCGACCGCGGAGAGGCGATTCGTTGAGACCTTGGTAGAAAGAGCTCTGGCGCGGAGAGGAGTCGTTCCTACGACCTCAGCCAAGGATCGAAGCAAGAGAAGGCGGGCGGTATGAGGATAGGGGAGATCATCGAGAGTGCGAGTACCCGCTTCGTAGCCGAGAGTTTCGAACTGAATCAGCCGCCGGCATTGGGCAGCCTGGTCAAGGTTCAGGTCGGCGAGGAGCGCGACCTCTGTGGCGTAGTCTGCCACGGGGAGACGAGTAGTCTGGATCCTGGGCGTCGGGCCGTGCGTAGAAGCACGGAGGACTCCTTTGATGACCAGATCTATCGGCAGAGCCCCCAGTTGGAGCAGGTGCCGCGGACCGAGTTCACCAGCCTCGCTGTCGGGGTGAAGGAAGGGAGAATGGTATCGCAAGGCTTGCCTTCTCAGCCTCCCCCGCCGTGGCCAGGCAAACCATCTTTGGCACCATCGCTCGGGAGATGCGCAAATACAACGTGACGCTGATGGTGATCGACCAGCGGCCGAGCGGCATCGATCCTGAGGTGATTTCCCAGTTGGGTACGCGCATCACGGGGTTGTTGACCGAGGAACGCGACATCGACGCGGTCCTCACCGGCGTGCTGAGCAGGGGCTTCCTGCGCGGTACACTGGCTAGCCTGGACACCCGCCAACAAGTACTTCTCATGGGCCATGCCGTACCCATGCCTGTAAGGGTTCAGACCCGCCCACATGATGAGAGCTTCTACAGAGCGGTGGGGAGAGGCGGCCGACCAGAGGAACTCCCAGAGGTCAGCGTCTCCGACATCTGGGGAGGGTGAGCACAGGCGAGAAAGCGCGTGTTCATGCTTCGGCTGTGAGGAAGAGCCTCTGAAGCCAGGACTTCACCGGGCCTTGGTAGCGCTTCACAATCATCACCGTCTTCGGGCATTCGCGGGCCACCCTTTCGGGCAAGGCGCCAAAGAGTAGTTGCTCGAAGACCCCGCCTTCGGTGGCCCCCAGCACCACGAGGTTTGCCTCCGTCGCTTGCTGCAGGATACCTTCCACAATGGTTGGAGCCGAGACGACCTTGGGTTCGATGAGGTAATGGTAACCCTCTGTGGCGCGGGCCAGAATGCGCTTTCCCATGTCCACTAGTCGAGGGTCTTTCCCGCGGGCCACATACAGAACTGTGATCTCCGGTCGGATCCCGTTCTCCCTCTCGTATTCTCGGGCCTGAGAGATGGCTAACTCCAGGGCCAGCGAGGCATTGGGCCCCCCTGCCATGGGTACCAGGATTCGTCGCAGTGTCTCGCGCTTCCTGAAGCGGATCATCGCCACGTCGCAGGGAGGGCTCTTGCTGACGGTATCGATAACGCTACCGAAGGCGTTTCCTTCACTGCTAGTAGCTCCCAGCCAGCCGAGCAGTATCAGGTTGGAGTCGCGCTCTCGGGCGGTGTCGACGATGGCTTGGCCCACATCGCGCCCAAATCGGATCATCGTGTTCACCGGAATGTCCAGCGTTTTTGCTTCCTGAATGACGCTCTCAAGGATGGGCTTCCCTTGCTTCAAGAAGAAGCGGCCATCAGTGATACCCAGCTGCCTCGGCACGCGCACTACATGCAGAGCGAATATCTCCCCGCCTTTGTCCCGAGCTATTGGCGCCGCCACCGTTCCCAGGAGATGAGCATGTAGTTCATCGGCCACAGGAAGCAGGATCGAGTATCTCCTGGTCGAGACTATCTCTTGATGTATGATCTTGAAAGGTTCCTTCATGGGTTCGGCGCGGGATGCGTAGGTAGCGTAGAACACCAGCCCTGCCACAATCCAGAGTCCGCCTACGTACCAAGCTTCCGGGCTCAGGCGGAAAAGGAAGACTATAACCAGCATCTGAGAAGCGATGCCCAAGATGGGAATCAGCGGCATCAAAGGGATCTTGAATCCCCTGTCCAGGTCCGGTCTGAGGCGGCGCATACGAATGACTGTTATGTTCACCATTATGAACAGCAGCAGAAACATGACATCCGCGGCGCTAGCCACGGACTTGACGGGTAGAGCCACAGCCATGAAGGCTACCAGAGAGCCTGAGATGAGTATGGCCCACTGAGGGGTACGGCGTGTGGGGTGCACCTGTCCGAAGAGTGGAGGTAGGTTGCGGTCGCGGCCCATGGCGAAGGAGACCCGGGAAGAAGCATAGATGGTGGCGTTCAGCGCCGACATGGTGGACATCAGCCCGCCGAGTATCAGCACGAAGGCTCCCAAAGGCATGAGCTGGCGGGCCGCCTCGATAATCGCCGTCTCTTCGAATTCCGCAAGGAAGTTCCAGGTTGACATCCCTGGGATTGAGGGATCCACAGCTCCCAACGCTGTGAAGGCCACCCCGAGGTAGATGAAAACCACCACACCTATGGCGGCGAACGTAGCCCGCGGCAGGTTGCGCTTGGGTTCGCGCACCTCCTCACCAGATTGGGCGATGATCTCATATCCTTGGAAAGCGATGGTGGTCAATCCGGCGGCCATGACCACGCCACTGAGACCTGTGGGGAAGAAAGGTTGGAACTTGGATGGCCAATCCCCTTGCCGAAGCATGCTCAGTAGCCCGAAACCAACGAAGAGACCCAAGATTGCTATCTTGGCCAGGGTCAGGATGTTGCCCACTCTGCCTGTTTCCGAGACGCCCCGGAGGTTGATGAACGTGAAGAGGGCCGCAATGACGACTGCCAACGCCACGGCCAACACGTCAGTCTGCACGAAGGTGGGGCTTAGCCCGAGTCGGTCTAGGAGGTCCGCGGTATAGTGGCCGAAACCCAGAGCGTAGAGGCTGCACGCCACCGAGTGGCCAAACCAGGTTATCCAGCCGCTCAGGAAGCCGAGGAGAGGAGAAAGAGATTGCTTGATCCAGAGATAGCCGCCGCCAGCATTGGGAAACGCCGAACCCAGTTCAGCGTACGAGGCAGCGGTGAAACTGGTCATGATGGCGTTTAAGAGGAAGGCAATGATCAGCGCCGGACCGGCGACACCGGCAGCGATGCCTGTCAGAACGAAGATGCCGGCCCCGATCATGGCCCCGACGCCGATCATCGTGGCGTCGAAAGCGCCAAGTGTCCGGGCTAGAGCTACAGATTCTTGGCTGTTGTTGCTACCCGCACTCCGGGCCATGGAATCGCTAGTCCAAGTACTTGCCGACCAGCAGCTCGAGTTCCTGCTTGATTCGGCCCGGTATACGATCCCTGGCCGTCTGGATGGCTACTGAGAGAGCCGTGGCGCAGGCGCAGTCACGCTCAGAGGGGATGAGAGGTAGGAGTTCCTTGATGGTGTTCTTGGCTGTATCCACGTTCTTCTGTATGGTTTCAGCGACCATCTCAGCGGTGACGGGCGCTTCTGTTTCATGCCAGACATCGTAATCTGTGGACATGGCGAGGCTGGCGTAGCAGATCTCGGCTTCACGCGCCAGAACCGCCTCAGGCATCGCGGTCATACCGATGACATCCACACCCAACATGCGATTCATCTTCGATTCGGCCTTGGTGGAAAACCGAGGGCCTTCTATGCAGACGTAGGTGCCGCCTTTGTGGACTCTGGCGCCTACTTTGTTTGCAGCCTGGAAGAGTACGTCGCTCAGCGCTGGACAGAAGGGATCTGCAAAGGAAACGTGAACGACCAGACCGTTACCGAAGAAGGTGCTGGGGCGTCCCTTGGTGCGATCAATGATCTGATCTGGGATCACGATGTCTGCAGGGGCTATTTCCTCCTTCATGCTGCCACACGCATTGACCGCGATTATCCGCTCCACGCCAACGGATTTCAGGGCATAGATGTTTGCCCTGACGTTGACTTCGCCGGGGAGTATGCGGTGGCCTCGGCCGTGCCGAGGCAGAAAAGCCACGCGCTTTCCCTGAAGGCTCCCCACTACTATCGGATCGCTGGGCTTGCCGAACGGAGTGGAGACCTCCTGCTCCTCAATTTCCGCTAGGCCTTCAAGCTCATATAGCCCACTACCACCAATAACGCCGATGGATGCCTGAGTCATCTCGGCTAACCTCCTCTTGTCCGCGTACATTTAGAATGGACCGCCGAGGGCGGTCATACCGACCAGTCTATCATACGGGTTGTCAATTGTCAAACCCTCGCAAAGAGTGTGTCGAGAAACGATTTGACATACACACGCAAGACCCCATTCCAAAGGCCGATCTCACGTCGTTGTTCCATACCCTCAAGCTTTGACAGGGCCAGGCCCATTGCTCGACCCTCACGGATATGCTAAAATGTCATATCTCGCGCGAGAAGGAGGAAGGCATGTCAAGAATGAGGAGCGTGGCCATCGGCCTGCTGGTAGTGGGCATAGTTGTCTTGCTGGTATCGGCACTGGCCGATGTCTTGGGGATAGGAGGCAGCCCAAATGTGTTGGGCTACAGGCAGGTGTCAGGCATCGCCGCGGGCGCCGTAGTAGCCGTTGTGGGCGCAATCCTCTACTGGTGGGCTGGTAGAGAGACAAAATAACCTCGGTCATGGGCGTTCTTCTTCCTTGAGGCCTGTGTCCCTGAAGAGAACCGATGATCTATCTGGATGACATCCTGGCGTCCAGCGAAGGCAGGGTGTGCGGGCAAGTCTTCGCCAGAGAGTTCAGGGATTTCTGCTACGACTCGCGCATCCTGAAGCCTGGCGAGCTCTTCTTGGCCGTGAAGACCGAGAAGGCGGACGGTCACGACTATATCGAGCAAGTCTGCCAGGACGGGGCTGCCGGCGTTCTTTGCCAGGAGGAGATGGATCTGTCTCGCTATGGAGTGACCTGCATTCAGGTTGAGAATACCAGACGAGCTCTCACCCTGTGGGCGCGGCATATCTTGGGCAGGTTCGGCACCGAAGTCATTGGCGTTACAGGGAGCACTGGCAAGACGAGCACCAAGGAGGCGATAGCGGCTGTCCTGGCTACAGCGTTCGGTGTGTTCAAGAACTTCGGCAACTACAATGATCGTTACGGTCTCCCCATCGCATTGGGTCGGCTGCTGCCGGAGCATCAGAAGGCAGTGCTGGAGATGGCCTGTGACAGCTTTGGAGAGATCGAGGATCTCAGTCGCATGACTTCCCCTCGTGTCGGCGTAGTCACCACTGTGGATCACACCCATCTAGAGTATTTTGGTACCTTGGACAATATCGCTGAGGAGGAGGGTAAGCTAGTCGCAGCTCTGCCTGAGGACGGGTACGCGATCCTCAACTACGATGACCCCAGAGTGCGGGCGATGGTGGGGAGGACCTCTGCCCAAGTTATCACTTACGGGACCGATCCGGGAGCAGATGTCTTTGGCACTGCAATCGAGAGCACGAACCACGGCATCAATGTGCAGATCCGCTACCGGGGAGTTGAACATGGGGCCACGGTACCTCTGCTGGGTAGGCACAGCGTCTACACGGTGCTAGGGGCGGCGGCTGCGGGCCTGGCCTACGGTGTGAGCTGGGACGACATCTTGAGAGCATTGAGTGGTCTACGCCCTCTGAAGGGCCGCTTGAATCCTTTGCCAGGAATCAATGGCAGCCTCCTCTTGGACGATACCTTCAGCGCCAGTCCTACCTCCACCTTGGCAGCGCTGGATGCCCTTGAGGGGCTTGAGGGCGCAAGGAAGTTCGCCATTCTGGGAGACATGCTCCGGCTGGGTGCCTTCGAGGAGGAGGGACACCGTGAGGTGGGTCGCCGAGTGGCCGAGGTCGCGGACGTGCTCGTCACTAAAGGCGACAGGGCACGGCTCATAGCTAGCGAAGCCCAGAAAGCTGGACTGGGGCGCGATCAGGTTTTCATTACCTACACCACGGACGATGCCGCGCGTAGCGTGGTGAACATCATCGGTCCCCGAGACGTCGTGTTGATCAAAGGAGCTCTCGAAACTCGGATGGAGGAGGTCGCTGCAAAATTCCTTGCCGATCCTGGCAGCGCCGAAGCGGTGCTCGTTCGTCAGAGCGCCGCCTGGAAGCAGATCTACATCATCCGACCTGACAGACCTACCTGGGTTGAGATAGACCTGGGCGCCATAGCCAACAACGTGGGTCGGCTGAAGAGGATGGTCGGAGAGAGAGTAGGTATTATCGCCAGTCTCAAAGCGGATGCCTACGGCCATGGAGCCGTGAAGGTTGCGCAGACCGCCCTTGCTAATGGTGTCGACATCCTGGGCGTGGCCTGTCTGAGCGAGGCCGTGACTTTGCGCAGGGCGGACGTCACCGCTCCCATTCTGATATTGGGGTACACTCCGGCGTGGCAAGCTCGAGATGCCGTGCTCAGTGACCTGACAGTCACCGTGTTCTCCCTCGATGTGGCCAAGGCCCTGTCGCGAGCGGCCACAGACCTTGACTCCGAGGTCCGGGTGCACGTGAAAGTGGACACGGGTATGGGGCGGCTTGGCATCCCGCCCGATGAAGTTCTGGGGTTCGTGCGAGAGATAGGAGATCTGCCCGGGCTTGTCTTGGAAGGGATTTTCACGCATCTCGCCATCGCCGATATGCCGGACGCTCACAACGTCCCGGGATGGGGGCGAGAGTATACACTGGAGCAGCTGAGGTCTTTCCAGCGTGTGTTGCAGGAGTTGGAGGACGACGGGATTCACATCCCCCTCGTTCATGCGGCGAACAGTGCCGCGATGATCACTTTGCCGGAATCCCATTTCAACATGGTGCGGCCGGGCATCGCCATCTTTGGACTGGACCCTTCATCACAGGTGCCTTGCCCGCCTGGATTCGAACCTGCGCTTTGCTTCAAGACCCAGGTGGCTCAGGTGAAGGACTTGCCGACGGGGAGCTACGTCAGCTACGGGTGCACCTTTCGAACGAAGGGCCAGGCCCGTATTGCGGTCATTCCAGTTGGCTACGCAGATGGGTTTCGACTCGGGCCCCATAACTGGGGAGAAGTGCTGGTTAGAGGGAGGAGAGCTCCTTTGGTGGGCCGCGTCTGCATGGATCAGAGCATGATCGATGTGACGGACATATCTGGGGTCCGGCAGGGTGACGAGGTCGTTCTGATAGGCCAGCAAGGTGGGGAGAGGATTACCGTGGGGGAGGTGGCCGAGCGCCTCGGGACCATCAACTACGAGGTCGTCTCCGAGATCTTGGCTCGCGTTCCGCGCGTGAGTTGAGCGAAATGCGACGCTGGTCTGCCAAATCCGCTGCGGAAATTTGACAGAGCCCTCTGTGCGGTGTATACTGTGCTTGAGTGGAGATGGCCCTTACTTCTGACCGTGCACGAGTCGTCACGTGACCTCTCAGCGGTGTAGCTGTTCGGCGTGGTAGACACGGTCGCTTGAACCAGCCTCTCGAGAAGGGGTGCGCAGCCCGCTCACATCCTGAATCATCTTTCCTATCGGCGCGGTTCTTAATAGTTTGCGTGGGGAGGCTGCAGCGCAATGGCGAGAAGGAAAGCTCCGTCAACCAAGGGCAAGAAACCCTCCAGGCGACTCCGGGCCGGTGGTTTGATGCTAGACACAATCCAAAGGTACGTCGTCAAGAATGGCGTGGCGACTCATCTCACGTTCAAAGAATGCGCCCTGCTAGAGATGCTAATGAGAAATCGCGGCAAGGTGGTCAGCCGCAAGGAATTGATGAGAGACGTGTGGGAGACGGACTACCTGGGTGATACAAGGACATTGGATGTGCACATCTGCTGGGTAAGAAGCAAGATCGAAGACGATCCGAGGGAGCCGGCGCTGATTCGCACCGTGAGAGGGGTGGGTTACTGGTTTGATGTACCGAGCAAGAAGCGGAAGAGATCGAAATGAGTGCCTCGTGTTGCCCAGAGGACAGGTCTTGCTACCAGCGCTCGATGAGTCGGGCGCTTTTTCGTTTTGTAAGGGGTGCCAGAGCCGTGAAGCCGCCGGTACACCGGTCGCTCAATCGAGAAGATCCTGCGCGATCAGGTAGCGCTGGATCTCGTTGGTGCCAGTGTAGATTTGGAACGCTTTGGCGTCTCGCATGTATTTCTCCACCGGGTACTCCTTGACGTATCCGTAGCCCCCGAAGACCTGCACGGCGTCCGTTGTGACCTCCATGGCGATGTCCGAGGCATAGCACTTGGCGATCGCTGACTGGCGGGCATGGCGCAGCTCCTGATCCGCCAGCCAAGCGGCTTGCCAGGTGAGCAGGCGGGCTGCCTCGATCTTGATAGCCATGTTGGCCAACTTGAGCTGGATGGCTTGGAAGGACGCTATTGGGCGACCGAACTGTTCCCTCTCTTGAGCGTACTTCGTGGCCGCTTCCAGCGCCGCGCGCGCTACTCCGACAGATGCCGCCGCAATCCAAGGCTTGTTGCGGTTCAGGGTTTCCAGGAATATCTGGAATCCCTCACCCTCCTCGCCCAGCCGGTTTTCAACGGGAATCGCAACCTCTTCGAAGATCACCTCGCTGGTGTTGATGGCGCGTTGGCCCATCTTGTCCTCTTGCTTCCCCGCGGAGACACCGGCCAGGTCGGCTGGAACGACGAAGGCTGCGATGCCTCTCACGCCCTGGTCCAAGTCGGTGGATGCGAAGACGGAATAGAGTTGTGCTACGCCGCCGTTGTCGATGAGGGTCTTGGTGCCGTTGAGGACGTAGCGGTCGCCGTCGCGCCTGGCAACAGTCGTAATGGCGCCCACATCGGAGCCGGCCTGAGGCTCAGTCATACAGAGCGCCGCGAGGTTGGGCTCGGCACAAAACGGACCTACAAACCTCTGCATCTGCTCCGCGGTGGCAGCGATCAGCAAGGGAGTGAGGGCCAGCGTATTGGCCATGATGGCGGTCCCAATACCGGCACAAGCGGCAGCCAATTCTTCGGTGACCAGGCAGGTCTCAATCATGCCCAGCCCGGCACCACCGTAGCTCTCAGGGACGGTCATGTTCATGAAGCCGAGGCCATGGGCCTTCTCGATGATCGGCAGGGGATGTCTGGCCTCCCGGTCGTATTCGGCGGCCAGCGGGGCAATCTCATTCTCGCCGAACTGCCTCGCCAGTTGCCTCAAAGCTTGCTGTTCCTCGGTGAGGGAGAGACTGATCATCTCTGGACCTCCGCACCCTGGCCTTGAAACCGCTGCGCATGGACGTGACGGATTATAGAGGAATCAGCCCGGGTTGTCAATCGTACTGGTGAGGGCCCATACCTCTATTCGCAGCGCTGGGTTGGGGAGCCGCTTTCTTGGGCTGTGCTCAATTGGATTCTCGTGAAAGGCTGAACTTGATAGTTTTTGACAGCTGCACTCTGTTATATTGGAGCACGAACGAACCCGCGACGGGAAGTCGTGGATTCGTTTTGTGTTGTCAGCACGTGGGACGGCAAGATATGGACACGGCAGGTAGCAGCGTTCTATCCCGAATTCCGGGGTTCTATAAGCTGGCGCCCACAGAGCGTTTGAGGGAAGTCCAGGTCAGGGCCGGCTTGACCGAAAAGGAGGCCGCTATTCTTATGGGCTCCGAGGGACTGGACGTGGCCCAGGCTGATCGGATGAGCGAGAACGTAGTGGGCACCTATGGCCTACCTGTGGGAATCGCGGTCAATTTCCTGATCAACGGCCGCGACTACTTGGTGCCTATGGCTATCGAGGAGCCCTCGGTGGTGGCTGCCGCCAGTCATGCGGCCAAGCTCGTCAGGGAGGGAGGCGGGTTCCAGGCTGATGCTTCCTCTTCCTTGATGATCGGGCAGATCCAAGTTCTCGGGCTTGATGACCTGGAAGGCGCTCGCCGCAGGCTGTTGGTCGAGCGAGAGAGGCTGTTGGCCGTGGCTAATGAGCAGGATCCGCTGCTTGTGAGTTTAGGTGGGGGTGCCAGGGAGTTGGAGATACGGCTCTTCCCTGAGACGCCAGCCGGTCCAATGCTCATATTGCACTTGATACTGGACTGTAGAGATGCCATGGGGGCAAATGCCATCAACACGGCTGCTGAGGCGATGGCCCCCTTGGTGGAGGAGATAACAGGAGGGCAGGTCCTGCTGCGAATCCTGTCCAATCTCGCGGACAAGCGTCTTGCCCGGGCCGATGCGACAGTGCCGGCTGACGTTCTGGCTGTCGATGGGCTCGAGGGCCGGGAGGTGGTGCGGCGCATCGTGCAGGCTTATGCCTTGGCGGCCGTCGATCCTTATCGAGCGGCTACGCACAATAAGGGGATCATGAACGGCATAGATGCGGTGCTCATCGCCACCGGCAACGACTGGAGAGCCGCGGAGGCTGGAGCCCACGCCTATGCTGCGCGATCCGGCCATTACACGTCTCTGAGCACGTGGAAAGCCGATACTGACGGCAATCTGGCGGGCATACTGGAGTTGCCGTTGGCAGTAGGCACTGTGGGCGGGGCGACGAGAGTCCACCCGGGTGCCCGCGTGGCCCTGAAGGTCCTTGGTGTACATACGGCTCAGGAATTGGCTGAGGCGATAGTTGCTGTGGGGCTGGCCCAGAATCTGGCGGCGCTACGAGCCTTGGCTACCGAGGGCATCCAGAGAGGGCACATGGAGTTGCATGCGCGCAGCATGGCCATCGCTGCGGGAGCTCGAGGCGATGTGGTGGACCAGGTGGCGGCCCGCATGGTGGCGGAGAGCGCCATACGGTTGGACAGAGCCGAAGAACTTGTGCAGGAGATGTCCTGAAATCTTGTTGGAGCAGGGAGAAAGCAACTTATGATGAAACCTATGAGAGAAGTGGGAATAGTGGGGTATGGAGCGTATATTCCACGTTACAGGATCAGTGCGGCCGAGATATCGCGCGTGTGGAAGATGGGGGAGGATACCCTTCACCTGGAGGAGAAGGCTGTGCCTGGCCTGGACGAGGATACGACCACCATCGCCATCGAGGCTGCCAGGAATGCACTGAGCAAGGCTAGGATCGACGCGCAGAAGCTGGGGGCCATTTGGCTAGGTAGCGAGTCCAAGCCTTATTCTGTGAAGCCTACGGCCACTATCGTCGCCGAGGCTGTGGGTGCCACACCCCATACCATGGCTGCTGACTACGAGTTTGCCTGCAAGGCGGGCTCCGAGGCCATGCAGGCTGCTTTCGGCTTCGTGGGCTCAGGCATGGGCGAGTATGCGATGGCCATCGGTGCCGACACGGCGCAGGGCAGGCCCGGCGACCAACTGGAGTACACGGCTGCTGCTGGTGGGGCCGCTTTCATAGTGGGGCGCAGAGAGGAGAGCATGGCCTATCTGGAGGGCTCCTGCTCGTACGTTTCCGACACGCCCGACTTCTTCCGCAGGCCGAGCCAGAGCTACCCTACCCATGGGAGTCGATTCACCGGCGAGCCGGCGTACTTCACGCACAGCATGATGGCTGCCGGACAGCTTATGGAGGAGTTGGGATACGGTCCTCAAGACTATGACAAGGTGATTTTCCACCAGCCCAACAGCAAGTTCCCGGTCCGCCTGGCGAAGCGCTTGGGTTTTGTTCCGGAGCAGTATCAGGATGGTATGCTGGTACCGGTCATCGGTAACACCTACGCAGCATCATCGGCTTTGGGGTTGGCAGCGGTCCTCGATCGGGCCGACCCAGGGGAGAGGATCCTCCTGACGTCCTTTGGCTCTGGCGCCGGGAGTGATGCCTTCTCATTCGTGACCACAGACCTCGTTACTCGAGGAAGAAACCCGCTGCCCACGGTGGCTGACTATGTCGGTCGCCGACGGGAGATAGACTACGCCCGATATGCACGGCATCGGGGCAAGCTTTCGATGGAGTAGGATTCCACGTTGGAGCTTGCTCGGGGAGGAGAGGGCCGAGGGAGGTATCTGATCTATTGAC